>Ga0114918_10004926_pt1 | contig 11526 bp, 12 predicted proteins | sample LantaG_FD_87015 | JGI IMG/M metagenome (GOLD analysis project Ga0114918, IMG submission 87015) | Deep subsurface microbial communities from Baltic Sea to uncover new lineages of life (NeLLi) - Landsort_02402 metaG | ecosystem: Environmental > Aquatic > Marine > Oceanic > Sediment | place... | reverse complement strand
TGCCCAAAAAATTTTTTTTTTTTTTTTTTATTATAACTTCAAAAATAATTAAAAGTATTTAAAAAATGAGAATCTTGTAAGTCATTGAAATCATTGGATATTATTTATATGATGATGTAGGTTCTAAGCTATGTTGCAGTGCAATAGGGAACCGAACCCATATTATGCAATGATCTCAATGGCTTACACGATACATTTTGGATCATGTTGCACTGCAGCATAGATCATCAATTGGCATGGTTTTTGCCTATGCAATCGTCATGCCAGTTTTGGAGGATCGCCGGATTTCCGCGGGTTGTGTTGCTTAAATGTCACACAGAACATCGGGTGCTAATGAGAACCATTCGCAACTAGATGGGGACGGGGAGGGCGTTGCAATTGAGAATCATTCGCAACCATTATGATCGTTATTGCGCTGCACCATTTTATGTTGCATTGCACAATGCTATGTTGCACTGCACCATTCTACATGTTGCGTTGCACAATCGTGATGCTGCGCTGCACCATTAGAATGAGTCTAATTCGCGCACCCCACCCAAAAAAATCCCCCCTATTTATATATTATATATACCCCCATGACATATATAGAGCAAAAATAAAAAGGCTTCCTCATCGTGGGGGGTAAATAGAGAATAAGTGTGATATATATGTCACAGAAACACCCCCCTTATGTTTATTTAGCATAGGGGTGGGGGTATAATATTAAAAATTTAAAGAGGACTTGCTCATCGTAGTAGGTTTAACCCGCTAGGGGGAGGCTACAGCTTCGGCCCTACTAAGATATAATAAGACATACTATATATTACTATATACTTACTTTAATATACTTTATATATTTATACTATAAACTATATAGAACTATATTATAATCTCTTCCCCCTTATCTTAATAGATAGGGTAGCATATTTTCGTTGTCTTCACAATAGAGATGTGGTAGAATATTTTAAATAATTAATAAACAATTGCAAAGTGTAACATAATGGCAACACCCTTAGCTTTCCTAGACACAGACCAGCAGCAAGAGATAAACTTTAATATTCTTATGTCTGTAAGAGATAGGCTAAAAGAATTAGAGCACAGAAAGTGTAATGAAGATTTTTTATCGTTCGTAAAGAAGTTTGCTCCTCTTCTTGTCTCCGACTTTGTTATGGGTAAGCATATTGAGCTAATAGCAGAAAAATTACAAAAAGTAGAATCAGGTGAAATTAAGCGATTGATGGTCTTTCTACCACCTCGCTCATCTAAGTCAGTTATTTGTTCTAAGCTTTTTCCTGCTTGGTATATTGGTAAGCACGACAATCATGAAATTATGTCTATTAGTCACTCTGATCAATTAGCTAGTGACTTTGGCAGATCAGTAAGAGATATTGTAAGTGAAGATACTTTTCAAAAGGTATTCAATGGAGTTCTATTAAGGCAGGATGTAAGAGCAGCAGGTAAGTGGAAGACCAGTGGTAATGGTTCTTATTATGCTGCAGGTGTTCGTAGTCAGATCGCAGGACGTGGTGCACATATAGCAATTCTAGATGACGCTATGTCAGAAGAAGACGCCATTTCTAATGCAGGTAGGCGGTATATTAAGGAATGGTGGCCGTCAGGACTGCGAACACGTTTAATGCCCAATGGTCGCATTATTATTATTAATACTAGATATCACTACGATGATCTATGTGGATGGCTATTAAAACAAGAAGAAAAGATGGATTTAAAACCATCAGAGCGTTGGCACGTTATATCAATTCCTGCGTGGATTGACGAGCCTACATCAGAATTATTAGGCTTACCGGTAGGAAGCAGCTATTTCCCTGAATGGAAGACAGAGGAGGTTTTACGTCTAGACGAATTAGAAATTAGGTCTACTAATGGATCAAAGTATTGGGATAGTCTTTATATGCAGAACCCCACACCAGATGAAGGTGGGATTGTAAAAAAGGATTGGATACAATGGTGGGATGAAGATGAGCCTCCAAGCTGTGAGTTTGTTCTACAGACCTATGATACAGCCTTTTCTACCAGTAATACGGCTGACTACAGCGTTATTCAAACGTGGGGCATCTTTCATTCAGTATATGAAAATGAAGATACAGGAGTAGAGCAAGTAGTAGCCAATATGATCCTATTGGGTAGTAAACGTGGTAGATATGAATATCCTGATCTACGGCGTATTGCTCAAGAACAATTTAAGACGCATAAGCCTGATGTCTGCTTAGTTGAGAAGAAAGCTAGTGGTCAGTCGCTTATTCAGGACATGAGAAGGTCTGGTCTTCCTGTCTTAGAGTATATGCCAGACAAAGATAAAACGTCACGTCTACACGCTATTACACCTCTTTTTGAATCAGGAAGAATTTTCTTGCCCGAATATAAGCAGTGGGCAGACGAATTAGCAGAAGAAGTAATTACTTTTCCATATGCACCTCACGATGATCAGGTAGATGCTTTAACAATGGCCGCACTATACCTGAAAGAAAGTTGGCGTATTGAGCATACTGAAGATGCAGATTGGGAAGACGACGAAAATCCAAGAAAGCAAAAAAGAGTTGCATATTGGAGAGTTTAGTGGTACAGTATCATATTAGTAATATTATTTTTGAAAAGGTAATAGTCTACTTTGGCGGATCAAGAAAATTTAACTGGACTTGCTACTTTTGGCGCAGAAATGCTACCCGGTGCGGGTTTTGTTACGGGTGCACAAAAAGGTGGTTCAGAGGGTGGCTTAGATGTTTTAGCTGAGTTACTTGGAATTGTGGGGGCTGTCGGCGGTACTGCTGTTGCGCCGGGACCGGGTACTGCAGCAGGATATATAGTAGGTAAGGGTGGAACTAAAGTAGCTAAAGAACTTATTTCCAAGTATAGCGACGACGTAGTAGAGTTTGTACAAAAAGAATTTCCGAAACTCCGAAAAGATTGGTGGTTGGATGACAAAAAAGATACTGTCACCCTATATCACGGAACTGATGTTAAAAATTTAAATAAGATTAAAAAGGAAGGCATACTTCCTGATGCTTCCAACAGAGTATTTTTAACACCTGATCCAGATACAGGCTTAGGTTACGCTGCTATGACAGGTGGAGAAAAAACATTTAGGAAGGTCAACAATAGGGCAAGAACTAATCCTATAGAAAATCGTAGACTATTAGAAATTGAAGTGCCTAAAGATATTATAGAAGCAAATATGAATAATCAACGCAGTAAAAAAAGTATATCTAAACTTCTTAGTCCCGATGCTAGAAAAAAATTTACTCCTTATGATAAAAAAGAAAACCAACCTTATTACGCTTACACTGAGTTCAGTATTGAAGGAGGTATACCCCCACAATATATTAAAGGTGTTTCAAGCAAAGTACCGACAAAAAAAAATCAGGGCGGTTCTGTAGTGGAACGTAATCCATACAGTAATTATAAATTAAAGGCAATATAAAAACATGGCAACTGAACGTAATCCTTTTGATGCAATTCCAACAGGTAAACTGTCAATTGAAATTGAAGCTGTAGGTAAGGCAGACGAAGAAGGTAATGAAGCTACGATGGAACTTGATCCTGAAGATGGAGGCATTATCGTAGAGTTTAAGCCACCAAAGGACGAGCGATCAAAAGTACAGCAGAAGGAAGACCCAGAAAAGTTTTATCGTAATCTTGCAGAAGATATGGATGAAGACCTTCTTGAAGATATTGTATATAAAGTTATTGAAAACTTTGAAGCTGATAAAGACTCGCGCTCCGAATGGGAAAGCATGTTTGAGCGAGGCTTTGATCTACTAGGCTTAAAGCTAGAAGAAGCATCAGAGCCTTTTGAAGGAGCGTGTACAGCAGTACATCCGATCCTTATTGAGTCAGCAGTTAAATTTCAATCTAAAGCCATCCAAGAATTATTTCCTCCTGCTGGTCCTGTTAAATCACAGATTATTGGTGATGTTACAGAAGAAAAAGAGGAACAAGCTAATCGCGTAAAAGCATTCATGAACTATCAGATTACTGATCAGATTAGTGAATACTTTGATGAATTTGAACGTATGTTGTTCCATCTCCCCCTTATTGGATCAGCTTTCAAAAAGACTTACTTTGATCAGAGCTTAAATCGCCCTGTATCTGAGTTTGTTCCTATTGATCAATTCTATATTTCATATTATGCGACCGACCTGCGAAGAGCAGACCGTTATACTCATGTGATTTATCGTAGTCCAGTCGAAATGCAACGTGACATTGCCGCAGGAATGTATGCAGATATCGACCTCCCTGATGCCTCTATGCCAGAACAAACGGCTATGGCACAGAAGATAGACACGATCTTGGGTCTTTCACCTTCTTCACAACATGACCCACAGTATGTTCTATTAGAACAGCACTGCTATCTGGACCTCCCAGAACCTTTCCAAGAAGATAATAGTCTGTCTCTACCTTATATCGTGACTATTGAAAAGCAGTCGCGTAAAGTACTCTCTATTCGTCGTAACTACGACATTACAGATAAGCGAAGAGAAAAGAAAATTTTCTTTACTCATTATCGCTTTGTTCCCGGCTTTGGTTTCTATGGCTTGGGTTTAATCCACTTTCTCGGAAACCTAACAATGACAGCTACAGCAGCAATGCGTGGCTTAGTTGATGCAGGTCAATTTGCTAACCTACCCGGCGGTTTTAAGGCCAAAGGTCTACGTATGGTAGGTGATAATGACCCCATTGCACCGGGCGAGTGGAAAGAAGTAGAGGCTGTAGGTAATGATCTTTCTAAAATGATCATTCCTCTTCCTTATAAAGAACCATCACAAACTTTATTCCAGATGCTAGGATTTGTTTCTAATGCAGCGCAGAAGTTTGCGGATAGTACAGAGCAAGTTATTGCTGATGGAGCCAGTTATGGTCCTGTAGGAACAACTATGGCTTTTTTAGAAGCAAGTAGTAAATTCTTTTCGGCTATTCATAAACGTCTTCATCACGCACAAAGGAATGAATTTAAAATTCTGGGACGTATTAACTACGAATACCTTCCAGAAGAGTCTATTTGTGAGCTTCCAGAACATACCCTAAAAATCTATAAGGAAGATTTTGACGGTCGGATTGATATCCTTCCAGTTTCTGATCCTAATATTCCTTCTAACGCACATCGGATGATGATGTCTCAGATGGCGCTGCAATTAGCACAGCAGTCTCCTCCCGGTATGTTTGATATGGAAGAACTTAATCGCTCTATTCTTATGACGGCTAATATTCCTAACTTAGATAAAATCATGCCTCGTAAGCCTTCGCCTATTCCTCTTGATCCTATTTCGGATATCATGGCGGCAGTTAAAGGACTTCCCATTAAAGCATTCATGGGTCAAAATCATGAAGCACACATCCAAGCTAAAACAGCTTATATGCAAGACCCTCAAAATGGTAAGAACCCTTTGATGCAGCGCATTGCTCCAATCATTGAAGCTAATATGCAAGAGCATATAATTATGAAATATCAGGAACAAGTCCAAGGCACAGCAGCACAGATTATTAAACAGCAGGGTCCAGCAGCTATTGCTTCAGGGCAGGTTGATCCTAATGATCCACAAGTCATGGAACAAGTTATGGCTATGGCTGCACAGCAGGTTGCTCAAGCTAATCAGGCAGCGGCACAAATGCAACAAGCAGGTTCGCCTGAAGCACAGATGGTTAATATTGAACAGCAGCGTGTTCAGATTGAACAAGCTAAGATTCAAGCACAGACGGCTAAAGAAAGTGTCGAAGCTGCTATGAAGAACCGTGAGCTTGATATTAAGGAAGCTCAGATGCAAATTGACATGATGAAAGAGGGCATTAAAGTTTCTACTAATTCTCAAGAAAAAGAAAAAGATCGTAATGCAAAGAAAGCTATTGCAGCTTTGGATGCCATCATGGACTTAGCAAAATCTCAGGGGTCAGCAGATACAACTAAGATGCTAAAGGCGGCTGATATGGTAACAGCTTTTGTAAAAGAAAGTAATAAACAATAACTAAATGAATATTTACGAAGAAGTATCTAAAGAATACGATAAACAAATAGAAGAACTAAAAAATTTACTTGCATATGGCGCTGCTTCGAGTTATGCTGATTATAAACAGATAGTCGGTAGAATTGAAGGGATTGAATTATCAAAAGATAATCTCATCAATATAGTTAAAACTAGAATTTACAGCGAAGAGGAATAAAATAAATGCAAGTAGCCTCAATGGGCAAGGCAATCTCCAATTCTGAATGGGTTTCAGATGAAGGTGCTAACGAAATTAAAAAAAAGGACATGCCGGGACTGCCGGGTTACCATGTTTTAGTTAAACCAGTTTCAATTAAGAGTGAAACAAAGGGAGGCATTATTCTTCCTGAGTCAACTAGGGCTGATATTGCTTATCTTACTACAGTAGGAAAGGTTCTTAAACTTGGTGATCTAGCTTATGCCGATAAAGAAAAGTTCCCTAATGGTGCTTGGTGTGCTGAAGGAGATTATGTATCCTACGGAAAGTTAATTGGACAGAAGTTTGTCTACAAAGGCGTTAAGCTTTTACTATTATTTGATGATCAAATTATTATGAAGGTTGGTAAACCTAGTGATCTTGATCCTACATTTAATTTGTCTAATTAAAATAAGTAATATATAATAAATTAAGTAAAGTCGTAAACGTTAGATTCGCAACTAGCGAGAAGGAAATAAAAGAAATGAGTGAAACAGATACAGAAGTAGACCTATCAGAATGGTCAACCATTGATGTAGCGGGTAATTCTGATAATTCTTCTAGTTCAAAAGTAGAGTTTGAAATTGAAAAAGAAGAAGAAGAAGTTAAAGTTGCATCTAAGGAGGAACCACAGCGTCAGGTTCGTGTAAAAGAAGAAAAACTAGATAATAAACAAGAATCAGACGTAGACCAGCCAGAAGAACTGGATGGAATTAAAACAAAGGGTGCTGAAAAGCGTATTAAACAGCTTATTCGGCAGCGTAAAGAGCGTGAAGAAGAAATTGAAAAGCTTCGTTCAGAAGTAACTAATCTTCGTAGCTCCGTTCAAACAAGAGATAAAGAGTTATCTTCTAGTCTTAGAAATAATATTGACAGTACAGCAGGTCAGATTACCAGTCGTATTGAAAAGGCTAGAGAAATTTATAAACAAGCAGCAGATTCTGGTGATTCAGAACGTATGCTTGAAGCCCAAGAAGAAATGTCTAAGGCTTATGCAGAGTCTACAGTAGTTGATCAGCAGAAACGTGCGTGGGAAGATTATAATTCACGTCTTGAAGCTGTTGGTCAATCACCAGAACAGCATGTAGCTCCACAGCAAACACCACAGTACGATCCAAAGGCTGTGGAATGGGCTAGTAAGAATTCTTGGTTTGGCAATGACCAGATCATGACTGCAGCAGCATTAGCTGTAGATTCAGAACTAAAGTCAGAAGGTTACGATCCATCTGACGATGACTTTTATGAGGCTATTGATAATAAGCTACGTAGCCAATTCCCTCATAAGTATGAAGATGCCCCTGTCGTACAGCAGGAAGCAACGACACCACGGTTGCAGGATACACCGTCAAATTCTGCTCAAGTAGTTGCAGGTGCATCACGCACACCGCAAACCTCACGAAGTAATCGCGTCAAGCTGACACAAGAAGATGTTCGACGAGCTAACCAATGGGGCATACCACTTGAAAAATTTGCTGCAGAAAAGCTAAAGGCAGATAATGCTCAAGGCGAATATACAGAAATTTATGATAATTAAGCGTGGAAGGAAATACAATGACAACACGAAATACATCACGTAGTGACGAAAACAGAGAAGTTACACAGCGTCGTACAACATTTGAAGAGCCTAATTGGCTAGAAATTCCATCTTCTGTAACTAAGCGTCTTGCTAATGAAGGCATGGCTCTACGGTGGATTCGCATTACTCTACGTAATCAAGAAGATTACCAGAATGTAGGTAAGCGTACTGCAGAAGGATGGGAGTTTGTACAATCTGAGGAAGTTCCTGAAATGTTACAATCTTCTGACGTGAGAGAAGGAGGACGATATGCAGGTGCAGTCTGTCGTGGAGACTTAGCTTTAGCGAAAATGCCTAAAGAACTTGCAAAATCTCGTCAAGAATTTTATGAAGGACGCAGCCGAGATATGGTTGAAGCAGTTAATGCCCAGCTAATGAGTAGTTCAGATTCTCGTATGCCGATTTCTAATAATAGTCGTACACAAGTAAGTCGTGGTAAACAAGCTAAATTTCAAGAGTAATCAGAAAGTTTGTTAAACTACATAAAGACTTCTAGTGTACACGTCTTGTATATAGCATAGAAAGGAAAGTGTAATATGACTACTACTAAAGCACTTGACGGACTACGCCCTTCCCGCCGACGCGGTGGTGCACCTAACGGTTCCGGTATGAATGAATACCCAATCGCTTCAGGTACAACTCCTGCCCTGTATAATGGTGATATTGTTTCACAATCAGGCGGTTATGTCGTAGCTCTAGTTACAATTACGCAGAAAGCAATCGGTGTATTCACTGGTTGTCGTTATGTAGAAAATGGAGAGCCTAAGTGGTCCAACTTCTGGACTGCCGCTCTTTCCGCAACCGACGCAAAAGCAATGGTTGTTGACGATCCTCAAGCCACATTTGAAATTCAAGCTGATTCTTCAGTTTCAATTGGCGATATTAACGGTGGATTTAACTTTAATGTCACTCTCGGTGGCGGCTCGACTGTTACAGGTCGTTCAGGTTATGGTCTTAAAGCATCTACTCGCACAACCGCAAGTGCTATGATTCGGCCAATTTCTGTTATTGATATTCCCGGTAATAATATTGATGTTGCAGCAGAACGCGCATTCCCTAAGCTCGAAGTACGTCTAGTACGTCACTATGATGCTTATGTTTGTGCGGGTACTTCTGCACCACCTGCTGGTTAAGAAAAGGAGTTTAAATAATGGCTATTAATCGCGCAAGTATTGCGAAGGAACTTCTTCCCGGTCTAAATGCAATCTTTGGTATTGAATATGGTGATGTAGACAACGAACATGCATCACTTTACGAAATTGAAAACTCAGATCGTGCATTTGAAGAAGAAGTTCTATTCACTGGCTTTGGCACTGCACCTGTAAAGGGTGAAGGCGCTGCCGTTCAGTATGATGATGCACAGGAAGGCTATACTGCTCGTTACACAGCAGAAACAGTCGCTCTTGCATTTGCTGTTACTGAAGAAGCTATGGAAGACAACCTCTATGACACCTTCGCCAAACTTCGTGCACGGGGCCTTGCCCGTGCTATGGCAAACACCAAGCAAGTAAAAGCTGCTGACGTTTTTAACAACGGCTTTAATACTGCTTATCTTGGTGGAGATGGTGTTGCACTATTCGCTGCAACGCATCCTACAGTAGGTGATGGCAATCAGTCCAACACTCTAGGTGCTACTGACCTATCTGAAGCTTCACTTGAGACTGCTCTTATTACAATCTCAAAAACTCAAGATGATCGTGGCATTCTTATTGGTGCACAAGCTGAGTCGCTTCACATTCCTTCTGATCTTGCCTTTACAGCAGATCAGATTCTAAACAGCCAGATGACAACAGTTATTGGTGTAAACCCAACAACTGCTGCTAATGGCGCAACCAACCAGAATGCACTAAACTCTGTACGTAATCAGGGGCTAGTGCCGGGTGGTTTCTTTGTTAATCGGCGCTTTACCGATACAAACGCTTGGTATATTAAGACAGATGTTCCTAATGGTACTAAGATGTTTGTTCGTGCACCTCTATCAACAAAGATGGAACCAGATTTCGACACAGGGAATCTACGATACAAAGCTCGTGAACGGTACAGCTTCGGCTGGTCCGATTGGCGTGGCTTTTACGGTGCTTCAGGTTCCTCCTAAGAATCTGTTGAACTAGACTAAGGCATGGGGGTGTAAAAGGAAGAAACTCTTTTTACACTCCTTTGCCTTTTTTATTTATAACGTTAGTGTTATAATACTTTAAGTATCAATACTTTAAAAATTTAAAGAGGCTGAAATGACAACAACTCTTCGTGAAGGATACATTGTAGGAAGTGGTGCAGTTCTCGATGTGACAGCAAGTGTAACTCTTGCTGATACCCGTATCCGCTCTGTATATGCTACAGGAGTAGGGACTTTCTTAATTACTGGAACATCGACAGATATTTACGGCACTATTAAAGGTAATAATATTAAATTTGCTCTAACAACTGCAACTGATGCTTCTCAGATTTTCTTTGCTGATCTTGGCATTAAAATGAATGGTCCAGTAAAAGTTTCTGCTCCTACTGTTGACTCTACGGTAGCTATCTTCTATGGCTAATTATACTTATCTGGTCAATGAACTAATTGCTGCTACAGAAAATGACAGCACTGAGTTCCTAAACTTTATTCCGAATATGACGAATAGAGCAGAAGAACGCTTGGTTAAAGACTTAGATGATTATGGATTAGTATATTATACTTCTGTAGCTATCCCTGCTGGGACTAATAAAATCACATTACCAACTGGTACACGCATTGTAAAGAATTTTAATTTTGTTAGCAATGGTACAAAAATTAATCTGCTTATGCGTACAGATGAATATATTAATGATTACTGGCCTGTAAGTGCTTCTACAGGCGAACCTATTTATTATGGGCGTCGAAATAACTCAACAGTGCTTATAGCACCTACAGCAGCTTCTACATATGATGGAGAAGTAGTTTATGTAGCAAATCCTACTGCCCTTACTTCAGCGGCACCGACAAATTACTTTAGTGATTATTGTTATGATCTTTTATTTAATGCATGTATGATTGAAGCTTCTATGTTTCAAAAAGATTATCCAACTGCAGGGGTGTATCAGCAACAATATTCTCAACTTCTTGAATTACAGCGTAATCAAGCTCGTAGAACTCGCCGCGATGATATGCAATCACCAGCAAGTCCTGCAGGTGCTGACGATAATCTTGTTGCAAATTCTAATTAATTATAAGGATTAAGTTATTATGGGTACAAAAAGTATGAGCGAAGATCGTACCGGCCCTCCTCTGATGGATATGGATGACGTAGTAGACACAGCTAATAGAATGTCTAAAATGTATCAAGATGGGGAAGATGCTGATAAGAATTCAACAAAACGAGCAAAGCCTCGTAGTAAGCCTAAGCCACCTCTAAAGCGTATGGCGGGTGGTAAAGTTTCCTCCGGTTATAAATGCTCACATAACCGCCTTTATTAAAAAAAAGGAATTTAAATATGTCTTTTAAACTATTAAATGATCTTGCTCGTATTGCCAAAAGAAACCCAGTAGCTAAAAGAGCTTTAAAGAAATTTAAAGGACTTGGTGATGATGCCGCTAATTATACTTCTAAACAACTTGACGATTTAAAAAGAACCGTTAATAAGTTTAAAAAATCTATAGACTCTGCAGACCCTTCTATTCCCGGCAGAAAATCTCCTACAAGCGGCATTATTGTAGGAAAACAACGTACGGCCAGAGAAATAGCAAGACAAAAGGTGTTAAAAGCTGCTGCAGGTGCCGCAGGTGCTGTAGGTGGTGCAGCTGCCGCCGCACCAATTTT
>Ga0114918_10004923_pt1 | contig 11533 bp, 23 predicted proteins | sample LantaG_FD_87015 | JGI IMG/M metagenome (GOLD analysis project Ga0114918, IMG submission 87015) | Deep subsurface microbial communities from Baltic Sea to uncover new lineages of life (NeLLi) - Landsort_02402 metaG | ecosystem: Environmental > Aquatic > Marine > Oceanic > Sediment | place... | reverse complement strand
TTCTTATTCTCTTTTTTTCCTGATAAGACATTTTGTAGCTCCTTTACAGTATAGCCTTTATCTCCATGAACTTGCGCCCATGTAAATCCGCACTTGATATCAATTAATATTGGTACACTAAAGCCTTTTCCAGCCTTGAGCATTGATGATTCTACGATTTTAAAGCCCTCTGCTAATTTGTCTTTTGGGCAGGTAACTAAGACCTCATCATGTACACAAAGAATCATGCGGGCTCCTATTTTCCTGAGCTGCGGATACATCTTCACCATCGCCAATTTCATGATGTCTGCGGCGCTTCCCTGAATTATTGCGTTAAACATGCTGCGGAGTACACCGTTTTGTTTCCAGGATTCCAGGCTTTCGAAGTCAGAGCGCAAATGTCGGCATCTTCCGAATTTGGTTTTAACGCCTCCTTCTTTAAGTGCGCGCTCTTCTGCTTTTTGCATAAATTTTTGTACCTCTGGATATTGTTTCCAATATTTTTCATAGTATCTGGCAGCTTCTATTTCATTAATACTTAATTGTCTGGCCAAGGTATTTATGCCCATACCATATATAAGACCAAAGTTAATTGTTTTAGCGTGCTGACGAGAACAGCCACACGCGTTTGCTGTGAGTTGATGAATATCGGAGTTAGTCTTGTACGCCTCTAGCATTCTTTTGTCTTGTGAGAAATGCGCAGTGAGCCTCAGCTCTATCTGCGAGTAGTCAGCGCCTATGAGAACTTCGTCCTTGTCTGCAATTACCGCTTCCCGTATGTCGAAGTCGTCCTTGTCCCGCGGAATGTTCTGCATGTTGGGTTGCGCCGAACTGAACCTTCCTGAGACAGTGCCGTTTTGCCTGAATTTTGCGTAGATTTTCTGTCCATTTTGCGGTGTCAATGCCGGGATGAAAGTTGACAGCAGTTTGTTGTATTTGCGGTACGTTAGTATCATATTTATCTCTGGGCATCTTTCTTCTTCCCTGTAGTGCTCGAGAAACTCCTTGTCTATCGACGGCTCGTTTGTCCTGCTGCTAAGCTTGAGTGGCTTTAGGTGTCGTATGCCTATAAACCATTCACGCATCTGCTTTGGGCTGTTGAGATTGATGTCCCCCATTATGCACTCGACCTGTGCCTTTGACATTTCCACCTTGTTTCTGCACATGTTTCCAAGCTCTGTGACCTTGGCTATGTCTATTGTGATTCCGTGACTTTGCATGTCGGTAACAGCGTGAAGTAATGGCTGTTCAATGTTATGATAAATAAAATTTGTACCAGAATTGTCAAATACCTGTGGGTATAACTTATTAAATAATCGAAGAGTGAAATACGCGTCAGAGCTGGCGTACTTGTCTATTATCTCGAGGTCGGTAAGTTCGCTGAAGCTTATCTGGCTTTTGCCGGTTCCGCAGACTTCTTTGAAGGTCAGCATTCTGTGGTGGCATAGTTCTAGCGCCAATTGCTTCAGGCCGATTCTACGATTCTCATCTACCAAGTGCGCTAGAATCATGGTATCGTGAACGCTGGCTGTGTCTGGAATTGGCGTGCCAAATTTTTGAAATACCTCCATGTCGAAGGAGGCGTTGTGAAATATGATTTCTGCTCTTTTTGAACTAAAGAGCTGTTTAAGCAAAGATTTTACTTTTGTTTTATCCGCATTGCGTATGTACTTATGATTCAATGGTACATAGAATGCTCTTATTATGTTGGAAACTTCGTAGGCGAAAGAAAATCCTACCACGGTCTTGTCTTCCAGCGACACCGTCTCGGTGTCCATTGCCACCTTGATGTTGTTGATGGCTGCCGTGAGTTCGAGCTTGAGCTCTTCTATGTTTGTTATTATCATGTGTGCTCCTTAAAGAGAGGCGAGGGGGAGTTGAACCCCCTAGACATAAATCAGTCTCCTTTTGCGACTTCCACTTCGAAGTCATACCAGTCGTAACCTTTCTGGGTTTTCTTTTTGTCGATGAAAGTTATGCGAACCATGTCGTTAACTTCAACGATTATGTCGTTGTTTCCAACGCCGTGTCCCATTTTGTTACGGAGGTCTGTTTTCCCGAGAATAACAACGGGTTTTGCCGCACCTTTAACTTCCAAGGTGTAGATTTTTTTGTAGACCGTGCTATCTTTAATCTCTTTGACGAGACCTTCGATAGTTTCCCCCTGCTTAACCAGGTAGGTTTTTTTGGGGTCTTGGCCTTTGCCTATTGTGCCGAACGCTGCGAATAGCACATCGTCGGCCTGTTCGGTTGTTTTTACGTATTTTGGCATTTACTTCCCTCATATGAGTTAGTCAATTTTAAGTATTTCCTTCGTTTCGAAATTGACGAATACTAATTTACCCCTAGGTTTAGCCGTGCATAAAACAGGTATGAATTTATACTTGTGTGCTGCATGGCACATGTCTAAGATTTCTTGATTAGTTATTCGTCCTGTGTTGTATTTGGCCTGGATAAGCATAACGTCCGGTGTACCACTTGGCCATTTCCTAAACGCAATGATGTCCGCCATGCTATGAGAGCCGGCGCTACGGAAACACAGATATCCGCGACTTTCCAGAAATCTTCTGATTCTGTACTCAAAGTTGCGTCCCCTGTTGTAGTTCTTATTTGTCATTGAGCAGCGCCAACTGCGATTTCCAGGCTTTGAGGTATGTTCGCAGGAGTGCAATATCTAGGTCCAGCGACTGCGCTAGGAGTGGCATGTTTGCTCTGTTTGCCTGGGTTTTCAGGTCCGTAAAGATTTGTTCCCAATCTTCGAAGCCTTTATTTATCACGGCTTCAAGTTCATCTTTAGTTTGTTTTTTCTTGGTCATTATTTTCACCTATATCAAAAAATGGATTGTCATTCGGAAGTGGGCTTTTCTTTATGAGTTTTGCCAGCTTGCGCGGATTGACGTAGCCACGTGCTCTTTGATTAGATTTTGCCAACAGTCATCAACTCCTTTATGAAAAAAGCACATTTTTTGCATAAGTCATAGGTATCAAGTGTACCATCATAGGTAGTTTGGTCTAGCGAAAGCTGGAAGTGTTTTTTGGAACCTTCTGGCTTATAATCGCATATGTTTTTCCCACAGTGGTCGCAGAAAATTTGTTGCGTCATTATCCTAGCACCTTGTATATTTCCTCTGCGTTCAGTTTCTTTATGTCCGGGTGCCTGTCGAGCTCCTTCATAAGCTCCTTGTCGCAGTCGGCGAAACTCGCTGCCTCAGTTACTGCGATTCGCATAGTCTTGTACGGCGCTATGCTTAAGACGATTTCTTTGCTGTATTTCATTTCTATATTTCCTTTATGTTATGTCTTTTACAAATATGATTTTTGTATTCAGATGGGATAGTTTTTATCCATGCTGCTAACTTTTTGTCAGTTACTTGCAATCTTGCAACATGCCCGAGTAGCTGTTTTGCTAATTTGCCATCATCTTTAATATTAAAGCTTCCACACCACAATGGAAAGACTGCGAAGTCTAAATCAGCCCCTCGCAAATCAGCCCCTTGCAAATCAGCCCCTCGCAAATTAGCCTCTTGCAAATCAGCCCATCGCAAATCAGCCCCTTGCAAATTAGCCCATCGCAAATCAGCCTGTTGCAAATCAGCCTCTCGCAAATCAGCCCATCGCAAATCAGCCCCTTGCAAATCAGCCCCTCGCAAATCAGCCCCTTGCAAATTAGCCCATCGCAAATCAGCCCATCGCAAATCAGCCCCTTGCAAATTAGCCTCTCGCAAATCAGCCTCTCGCAAATTAGCCTGTTGCAAATCAGCCCCTCGCAAATTAGCCTCTTGCAAATCAGCCCATCGCAAATCAGCCCATCGCAAATCAGCCCCTTGCAAATTAGCCTCTCGCAAATCAGCCTCTCGCAAATCAGCCCCTTGCAAATCAGCCCATCGCAAATCAGCCCCTTGCAAATTAGCCCATCGCAAATCAGCCTGTTGCAAATCAGCCCATCGCAAATTAGCCTGTTGCAAATCAGCCCCTAGCAAATCAGCCTTAACTCCTCCTGATTTATTTTCTATCCATAGTTGATGCTTTTCAAGTACTATATCTATTTCTTTTTGATTCATTTTATTTTCACCTGAAGTTTTATGCGGTCGTCATATTTTTTATATTTGGATTTGTTCATTTCCTGAGAAATCAGGAATGATAGGTTGCAGGCGGCGTGCCACAGATGAGGCAGCCCGCTCTCTGGGTCTATGTCTTCCCCTATCCACCATTTCAGCATGTGCCGTCTGGCTGCCGCGTAGTATGTGGAGTAGGTGAGGCCCTTGCGCCAATTGTTTTTTGGATATTTCTTTAATACTATATTCATCTCTCTCAGCACTGATGCAATGGCTATCTCCATTTCGGGCGGCACAAGGTCTAGCGGCAATTTGTTTCCGTAGTCTTTGATTGCGTCGGCCATTTCTTCACACTCCTATATTGTCGGCCGTCGTATTTAAAGGCTTCTGTTTTAGCCGGAAGTACTGGTCCCATAATGCGTGTAATACTAATTGGTATATTTTATAGTATAGCCAATTGGGAGCTTGGTTTTTCATCTGAAGATTGGCGCCTAGTGTTAACAGCTGTGAAGCGTTGAGCACGCTTATACTGTAACAGTGTGGGCACTGTGTCTGCATCTTGGCCATTGATTGTTCTATCTTGTTTCTTGGCTTCTGGAACCGCTCGTCAAAGAACTCAAATGTATTTCTGCTGAACTTTCCGCAGTGTCTACAGAATATTAGGTCCTTGGTCCTGTCTATTTCTTTTATTGTTGTCACTATTTAACCTCTAGTATGGATTCGTATTTGTTTCTCATGTCACTGAATAATTCAGACATTTCAAGATATAGTGTTCTCAATAATACTTTTGCAAATTCCTGTATTTCTGGAGTATTGTTCGGTGTTATGCGCATGTTTATTACGTGTCTCCACTCTCTTACGTTGGCGGAGATAACCATGTCTGTCAGGCAAGCGTTAGGCAGTACTTCCCGTGCTATGTAGTGCGGAACTCCGGTCCTGATGAGCTGCTTGTACAGCTTGTTTATTTCTTCCATGAGCAGCCAGTAGTCTGTCTTGTTGACCGCTATGTCCAGCTCGTCTTTGCCCCACTGCTTGAGGTCCTTGTACCTGAAGTCCTCGTGCTTCACGTAGTGCTGGCTCTTGACGCTGTAGGCCATGAGTCTGTGCCTTGTTATCTGGGCGAGGAAAGACCTGCTCACGTCGTATGCGTATATCACAACGTAGACGTGCTCTAGGACCGACTCGTGCCCCAGCTTTATCAGCTTCTCGGCGAACTCTCCCATGTTTTTCTGGGATGCGCCTATTTTGTCTGCCGCGTCCCTCATGCCGTAGCAGTTTCTTCCCGCGTTATAGATTATTTCGCAGTAATATTGGGGCGCGTTGAGTAGTTTTATTTTCATTTCATCATCTTTTAAAGATACGAAAAAGGGTCTGCATTTTTCGGCCTGCCGAAGTACAGAACCTTATCCCTTATTTGCTTTTTGAGTGCAGCATACTTCTTGACCGACAAGTTGGTGTAATTTACTATGACACCGTATTCATCGTAGATGCGCACTTCGTTTGCGTGGTCCCAGAAGTAAGCGGCGAACTTACGGCCGTCCCGGACCCACATCAGAACTTCGGGTTTTCGGCTAGTATCCATCGTCCTGCCTCTTGTGGTTTGTTCGGTTTTTGCGCCGAAATCTTACCATCAATTCGCTAGGGGACATTCCGGAGGCCAGCGTCAGGTTGATTACGAAATGCCAGAGGTCCACTATCTCCTCCTTGAAGCTGTTGACATGCCATTTGGACGATTGTTTCCAAGGTTTCCACGGCGTTGTTTCCAAAGCTTCGCACGCTTCGGTTATTATGCCAATGAACATGTCCTTGATAAACTCGATGCTGTATATGTCGCTGCCTATCTTTTCCTGGAGGTCAGTTTGATGCGCGAACAGTTCTCGTAGATTGTCGGAGCTGTAGACTTCGAGCAGTGCGGTAAAGTCTTTAAGCAGCTTGGCGAATGCCTCGTCGCTCATCTCGTACTCGTGGTCGTATTCCCTGAAGCCTGTCGGCGTGATGCTGACGTCGGTGCTCTCGTAGACCATCTCTATTATAATTTGTAAGAGTTCTTTCTTAGAACGCATGCTCAGCCCTCCAGCACAACTCCGAACTTTGCGTTGGGTATGTATTTCCACGACCACCCTGCGCCGCCGTCTTTTTTCGGCTTGAACCAGAACGAGGCATGACTATATTCACCCTCGTCCTCTATCAGCTCGACTAGCTCTTCGTGCGTCAGTGTATATTTTATAGCAGTCATAGGTGTGGACCACCGCTCGCCTTTAGCATTGATGAGAGTGGCTTTATTGGCAAAAATTACCAGCATGTAGTATTCTGTATGCGGAAACTCTATCTGTATGATGTCTCCTGATTTGTATGTTTTTTTCATGTGTATCATTCCATAGTTTTCAATTCGCATTCCCAGATTCTTATTACCTGCCAACCTTCAACCTCGAGGCGCTGGGTTACCTCTGCATCCCTTTCCTCGTTCCGGCTCAGCTTTGCCGACCAGAACTCAGCGTTGGACTTTGGGGGCTTGAAGTGTTCGGGGCACTTGTGCCAGAAGCATCCGTCTATGAACAGCGCGATTTTCCTGGACTTGTTGGCGAAGTCCGGTTTGCCGAAGACTCCCTTCGGATGCGGTCTAAGGTAGAGTCCTCTCATGTGTTTTGGTATCCTTTCGATGCTTGACCTGCTTTTTATGCGAGACATTATCTCACTTCGCTTGGTTTTGCTGAATATGTCTGTCATTTTTGTCACCAGTCACAGGAGTCACAACGGAGTCACAAAGGCTGGTCCGTTGAGACTAACCATAAGATATAAAACGCCAATTTTAGGGGAGTCATAGGAGTTAAACAGTAAATGTATAAGAGAAAATTACTGTCATATTTGGCGCGGTCACTTTTTTGCGTTTGACTCCCTTAACTGGTAGCATAGCGTTTTCTAAGGCTGTCGAACAGTTTCTGCGCTTTTTCCGCTGCGTGGGATGGGTTGGGGTCGTATACCTTGACCTCGATGTTCACGCCCTTACTGGTTTGCGTGAGCTTGGTGCTGCTGAGGCTCGTGTCTGCCGTGTCGTCTTGGGCGATTTTTATGAAATCCTTTTTGGTTTCCATACTTTTTCCTCCGCATGTCGCGTTGTTTGTAGTCTTTGTGCGACGGCATGGTTATAACGTTAACCAGGTCTCCGCATTCGAGGCACCTGAAAAACTTCTTGATGCCGTCTTCGTGGTGAAATACTAGCCTGCCTCCGCATTGCCCTGTACTGTAGCGAATGTGGAAGCATGGGTATTGATTTACGTGCATACCCGGTCGCTCCTGATTTGTTTACTCCGCGGTAGCTAGCGTGGTGAATACTAACTGACCTTTTGTTGGTATTGTTTCGATTTTCAGGACGTCGATTGTGGCTGGGATTGGTGCGTGGTTGACCTTGAGGACCACGATGCCGTTTGTCTCTGCTTTGGCGACCATTTTCTTGGTGTACTTTTCAAACTGCCTTTTTGCCTCGCACTCGCGGTCATAAATGTAAAGACCGTCTTTTCGGCGCGAGTCGTGCGGGAACGCAGAGATTGAAAGGGTGCGCCCACATTTTGGACAGAGTTTCGTGTCGGCTACCTTTGTGGTAGGTGCGGTTGCTTCTTTTTCGGTTGTTTTGTTTTTTGTCATGATATATCTCCAATGTTTTTTACGCCGGCCGAATTAACGGACCTGGCTTTATAAAAAATATTAGAAGTTGTCCTTTAAATAGTTTTCTCTGCGCTTTTGCAGAATGTGAGTTAGTCGCTTTGTCTCGGGCCTTACGATTCCTTTGCCTTCCGCCTTTAGCTGCTCGCTGTATTTGATGAGGTTGTCTTTTGTCCAGTCGACTATGATTTTGCCGGTCTCTGAAGAGATGGTCATTTTGGTTATTCCGTATTGGCGGGTCACATAATAGAAGTCTTGAAGGTGGAATACCACAAGCTCTGCTTCTAACCCGGCGGTCAGTAGCCTCATGCAGTGGGTCGTGCCCTTGTCTGGATTGACGCCGAAGACTTCGAGCTGCATTGGCCCGAAGGACGTGGTAAGAACAAACCAATCACTTTTTGTTGGCATTCTTTTTGTCCTCCTTTTTGGTGTAGTACTTTTTGTAGAGCCTGTGAATCTCTTCTTGCGCTTTGTCGCTCATATCCACCATCCCTGCTTTCGTAGTTTTTCAACAAGGTTGTCGTACTCGATGGTAGCATCTTGTCCGGCAGTCTGAAATATGAGTGCGTGCATAAATTCGTGGTCGATTACAAGACAGAGCTTTTCTTCTTGCGAGGTATGTGGCGGAAAATAGTGGTCTGTGTAGTCTGATGCGAAGTCGTACATGACGTGAATCTCGTTTTCATCCATTGAGTAGTATCCAATCATGTGAAAAGGGTTGTGGTCGGTTACTTTGAACCCGACTTCTAGCTTGCCTTCTTTGACGTCGGTTTTCTTGGACCACTTTGCCGCGATGTCGAAGCCTCTTTGGATTTGTTTCTCTATTTTTGTTTTCATCTTTTCACCTTAAATCCACATGTGTATCACAATCTCTTGCGGTACGTTTTTATACTTTTTTGGTTGTATTTTGTCCATGCTATATCTCCAAATATATTTTACGCCGGCCGAATTAACGTAACCGGCTCGATAAAATATTAAAGAGATTGATTTTTGCAGTAATAATAGAGCACTAAAAGAAGGGCCACGAACGGGATAACAGCCGTGACAACGTCCCAAGGCCAGTGGCTGGCTTGCTTCTCGATGGTCATGAAATTCCAGGTAACCACGTACAGCTTTTGTCTGAGACACGCCGCGATAATGACGTGCCCTATCTCGTGGATTGGCGGGTACCACAGAATTAGTGTCCAGAGAAGTATCTTATTTCGGGTCTGCATTCAAATCATCTATTTGTTTGTCGAGAAACTCAATTACTTCAATGAGTCTATACTTGGGCCAATCTTCATAAGGTATGCAGGTTTCGTCTAGTTCTGAGGTGGATATATAGCCTAACGAGAGCAAAAATGTTTCAAATAAAACCTGCTCACCAGGTGAGCCACCGTCTACGGAATCTGTTAGACCGTCTGTGTCATTTGGTTGAAGGTAGTATGTAAAGTCAATGCGATATTCTGACAATTTGATGATTCTTAGAACATAGCCCGGCCTGAGCGTAAATCCAGACTCAAGGTGTACTTCTGTTCGGACCTTATAAAAATTGCCTTCTTCTAGTGAAATTGTTTGGTTTATTTCATATTTCATGCGAATGTCTCCTAATTTTCTACGCCGGCCGAATTAACGTAACCGACTTAATAAAAAATTAGAGGATTTTATGCAGTCCCGTAGCCTTCCTCTTCAAGGATTGGCGCAAGGTTGTCCCATTTTCTCGAGGTTAGGTCTCCTTCTTGCTCCATAAGTAGCGCGTGCATTACTTCGTGGGTTATTACCTGGGCCACTCTTTCCTCGAATGTGCAGAACTTACACTTCCCTCCTAGGCTTCTCATTATCTCTGAAATTGACGCGGTTCTCATTACCAATGAGGACTCGCTTATGTGCTTCAAGTGAAGGAAAATCGTGTGGTCTCCCAGGTAGTGGCTTCCAAGTAGGCCTTTCTCTGATGCGTATTTTTTTAGATACGGTATAGAGTAGCATCGATTCATCAGTGCCTCCATGTGCTGTATGTGCCGGGCCCAGTGGTCTTTGTTTATGAAGATGTTGGAAAACGGAAGGTTTTTGCGGTTTGTCGGAAAGTCAGACTTATGTTTTGCCGGATAGTCTATGACGTACTTTATCGGAAAGACCAATTTGCGTTTAATACGTTTGGCCTTTTGTCGGAGTGACTCGCACTGCCTACAGTAGCGCCAGAGGCCGTCCTTCGAGCTGCGGTCAATCGGAAAAGCGCTGACTTCCAGGTTTTTATTGCATCTTGAACATTTTTTATAATCCATACTATCGACCTCAAGACCAAACAAACGTTTGGAGGTTTGCTAGGCCAGCTGTCCATCATTTGGTTTTTGTCATTTATAGATATGAACCAACACGGCAGACCTATGCAATCTTAACACATCTTGTTTTATTCAGTACGGCCATATAAAATTGTTAGCCAGCCAGCCCACAATCACGATTTGGTTGCAGACCAGGTTGAGGATTATTATCTTTTTTGTTTCATATTTCATTATCTCACCACGCCGGCCCGAATTGACGGAACCGACTTTATGAAAGAATAACAAAACGTCTATTTGTCGAGCTGTTGGATTCGCATTCCGACCGCGAAGGTCTTTACGACGAATCTAACCTCTTCGACTTCTTCTTGTGAGTCTAGGACTCCTACGATTATGTATTGCATTTTATCACTTTGAGTTTTGATTCCATATTTCGTGAATGAAGAGCCTGTAGTTGTCATATGTTGTTTTGTCTATGACTCCATTCCTAAGGTTGTTCTGATTGAGATTATCCAGCTTGCATACTAATACGTCAATCTGCATGTTTTTCGCTTTTAACATTATAACGACCTCAAGACTCGATGGACGTTTGACGGTCCAAGGAGCCAATTGTGGTGAGGAGTTTTAAGTAGAGTAATTGTCTAGAATTAAAATATCTATTGACAACAGAATTTTATTCTTTTGTTCTAATAATTCAGGGGGAACGACCATAGAGCTCAACTCTATGTACGCTTTCTTTAAGGTCTCACCATTCCTTCTTTTGATTTCTTCATCTACTTCGTCTTTTATCATACAATCATCTCAAGACCACCTCAACGTTTGAAGGTCGAAGTGGCCATAGGTCGCATGGAAAATATAGATAAACGTGAAAATGTCGCACGTTGCTTTAGTCGTGGTCGAGTGAGGTATTTTGTCAGAGCGCGATTTTGTCAGTCCGCGAGATACCGTGGTACAACGTCCGTCCTTAGTGGCCGGGTACTTTGGCAATGGTCCGAAGACCAATAATCAAGTCGGGCAAGGAGCTAAAGTCTTGCAGGTCCGTTTTGATTACAATATATATTATGTCTTTCATGCTTTATATACCTTTCTGCGGAGATTACCACATTGACGTTATGTCATTATTTATCATTATTCTGACTATTTACTTATTACTATATAGATATACTATTAATTCTCATTTAAACATATCATACGTGGTCCACAGAGCACAATAATCTATTGCTAATGGTTTTATACTCTAAAAATAAAAGGTCCTTATTTCTTTTTTAAATAGACCGCGAATAAAAATAAGTCTTTTCTACGATATACCTGCACCTTGACATTATGTCGTGCACTGGTAATCCATATTGATTACTATCGACGCTTCATCCTTATGCCCTTACCGCAGTGCGCACACTCCGCGGTATGACATAATGTCGGATTGATGATAGCGCGTCTCGATGGTATGCACCACGGTTAGCGGATACGTATGCTATGGTGCGCACTAACAAGATGGCATTATGTCGTACCGCACATATCGCGCATTATTATATACCATTCATTTTAAATTAATACGGGCCAATCTGAGAGATATTAACTAGGGCC
>Ga0114918_10004921_pt1 | contig 11537 bp, 8 predicted proteins | sample LantaG_FD_87015 | JGI IMG/M metagenome (GOLD analysis project Ga0114918, IMG submission 87015) | Deep subsurface microbial communities from Baltic Sea to uncover new lineages of life (NeLLi) - Landsort_02402 metaG | ecosystem: Environmental > Aquatic > Marine > Oceanic > Sediment | place: Baltic... | reverse complement strand
GGGGCACGCTCCCCCTCCCCCCCACCCCCCCCCCCCCCCCCCCCCCCCCCCCCCCCCCCCGGGAAAGGGCCAAAAAATCGCCGGCGGGGGGGGGCCCCCCCCCCCCCCCCCGGGGGGGGGGGGCCCCCCCCCCCCCCCCCCCCCCCCCCCCCTCCGCCCCCGTACTCATTTCAAGCCTCTCTCCGTCCCCCACTCAGTCCGTCTACTACCTGCTCTCAAAGCGCCTCCTGGCCTCCTACCCGCCCCTGTGCGTGGCCGGGTGGGCCTACCTCCCCGCCGCGGTCGCCATGGGCGCCACCGCCCTCGCGTCCGCCCCGACCGACGCCTGGCGCCTGCCGTCCGCCCTCGCCGGCCCCCTCACGTATTGGGTGCTGGTCTGCTCCGTGGCGGGCTACGCGGCCGTCGCCTGGGCGGCCTCCCGCCTGCCCGCCTCCCAGGTCGCGACTTTCACTGTCCTGCAGCCCTTCCTGGGCACCGCCCTGGCGGCGGGCTTCCTGGGCGAGCGTCTGACGCCCTGGGACAGCGGCGCGGTGGGTGTGCTGGCTGGGCTGGCCCTGGTCATCAAGGCGGACGGGTCGGCTGGAGGCGGCGGCGGCGATAAGACCGGCCTGGGCGGCGGTGCCAAGGCGGCGCCGCCGCGGCCGGCGTCGCCGCTGCCGGTCCCGCCCCGGCCCGCGCCGCCCGTGGCCAAGGGCGGGTGGGCGGCCTGGTTTGGAGGGGGCAAGCCCGCGGTCGCATGAAAAAGGAGGGAGGGTGGCGGTGTGGAGTGGCGTTGCTGTGTGTGTGACCTGTCTCCTCGACTCTCAACGACGCTGCCAGTGGTTACGCACGCCCCTCATCTCTCTCCTCATTTCCCACCGCCAGCAGCCGCCCGCTTCTTGAAATTTTCGTACTGCTTCTTCGCAAACTCGCGGCGGTCGCCATCGCAGTCCATCATGCCGCCGGAACACTTGAACCTCATCGCCTCGTCCCGCGCGTTGATGGAGGAGAGGACGGAGGGGGCCGCGATGGTGATCTCCGGGGGGGTGGCCTCCCGGCTAGGGGCGGGAGGGGCGGCCGCGCGGGCGGGGCCGGCGGCGAGCAGGGTGGCGAGGCTGCCCAGGGCGGTGCGCCGGTTGAGTGCTGTGGGCATGGTTGAAGGAGCAAGCATTTTTGGTGGGAAAGTTGTGCCGAGATAAAAGGACGCTGTCTCTCTCTTTCTCTCGATCAGGGTGCGCGTGTGATATGTGTGTGTGTGTGCGTGTGTGCCTCTGAGATGGGAGGCGTGTGGGTAGGTGTGAACGGGAAGGAGCGCGAGCGGGAAAGAAAAAAAGACGTGCAAATGCCGCCACCAGACCCTCAACCTCATCCTCAGGAAATGAGGTTGATCTCTCTCTCTTTCTCCTCACGTCCTGACGAGCGCCGCCCGCCCCGCTCAGCCCTGAGCACACGCAACATGCAACATACAATGTTCAACTGCATAACCAAATCATCTCTCTTCTCTCTTCTCTCTGCTCTCTGCTCTCTCTCCTTGTCACGGCCCGCCGTCGTGCTTCCCCGCCGCAGCCTGGGCCACCCCTCCTCCGCCACCTCCCTCCCCTCCTCCACCCGCCCGCCGCGCGCCCGCCCGGCCCGCCGCCGTGTCGGCCATCTGCTTGGTCTCCACAAAGCCCTCCTCATCAGGGGTGGTGACGACCGGCGCCGCCTTGCCGCCCTTCACCCCGCTGATCCAGGAATCGAAGTCGGCATCGTCTGCGGGGCGGGGCCTGGCCGGGTCGGCCGCCCGCTTCAGGGAGCACGTCCCGAACGGGTACGAACCGTCGGGCGTGCACCCGCCGTTCACGCCGAATTTAGCCATGGCGGGGCCGGGCGCGGCGTGCCCCGCCGCCTGCGGGAAGCACTCGCCGCACCCGAACCTGTGGTCAGCGCAGAAGGTCCACACATTGCACCGGGCCTCGGCCGCGCAGGCCTGGGCGCACGTGGCGGCGGACGCGACGGGTGGGGGTCTGGCCGCGGACCAGCCTCCCTGCGGAGGCGGGATGTGGGAGTTGATGTCCAGCTGAAGGAGAGAGAGAGAGAGAGAGCAAAAGAGGGAGGGAAGGTGAGGATGGATGGAGGAGGAAGTGCAGGTCGCGGGATGCGAAAGCGCGCCGCCGCGGCCCTTTCCATTCCCTCTCCCCCCCTTACCTTGATCAGCTCGTACGCCTGGTAGTTGCCGTACACGGTGCCGGGGGGCGGGCAGTGGTCCATGTCCTCCACGAGTGCGCTCCCGGGCCAGGCCGGCGCCGCGCAGAGCGGGGCGCGAAAAGGCGACGGCTCGCGCGGCCCGGGCGGGGGCAGGCTGCGCGGGGTGAAGGCCTTGTAGTTGGACGCCGTGGATGGCGCGCCCCTCAGGGAGGGCCCAAAGATCATGAACAGGACCAGGCAGCCGATGATGGCGCCCAGGTTGTTGCGGGCGACGGCGGCGGCGCCCGCCAGGAGGGAGCGCTGGGCGGGAGGGCGCATGATGGAGACGGAGAGTCCAGGTCGGGTGCGGGTCTGGCCGTGCACAGAGTTTGAGCGAAAAGGAGAGCGACTCTCTGACCGCGCCCGATTGCGCCACCGGCTGGTTGTGGAGCAGGTACCGGAGGCTGGCGAGTGGCGTGCGAGGCGCGGAGCGGTGCCAGGCGGGCGGTGGGGGCACACGTCGCGTGGACAGAAATTGGCTAGAGCGGAACGCGAGTCTACGCCGAATGGAGCGAGCCGTGTTCTCTCAGTGTCTTGTTCCGCGCCCCGCCCCTTCACATGCCACGCTGCCAGCACACACGTCCTACGTGTGCGCGGCGGCTAACCCCCACCTGAATGGCAGCCCCACCACCCCTCGCCCCCGCCGACCTGGGCGGCCGCGGGACGGGCCTGGTCACAACCCGGCCAGTCACGGCCGGCGAGACCTTGCTTTCGGAAACACCCTTCCTGCTCATCCCGGAGGCGGCGGCCGCCCCGGCCGTGTGCGGCGCCTGCCTGGCCTACCTGACGCCCAGCAGTGGGCTCTGCTGCACGTCCTGCGCCCGGGTCGCCTGGTGCTCTCCGACCTGCGCGGCCGCGGCGGCCGGCCCCCCGTCCTGGCACACCCCGGCGCACTGCACGGCATTAGCCCAGGCGGCCCGCCAGGAGGCCGCCCTCCCGCCTGAGGGCGCGACTTCCCTCCGCTTCCTCCTTGCTGTCGCGGCCCTGCAGGTGGAAGCGAGGCGAGCAGCGGGCGGCGCAGGCAGTGCGCCCGCCGCCGCCGCCGCCGCCTGGGCGGCTTTTGACACGCTGTGTGCGCCGCCCAACCTGCCTAGCGTCCTGAGCTCGGTCCCGCCCCTGGCCTCCGCGCTCGCCGCCAGCCTGGGCCCGGCCTGGCCGGGGGGCGTGCCGAGGCCGGACACGGTCGCCCTGTGGCTGGTCCGGGAGGCGGCCAACGCGTTCGGCGTGCTGGGCAGCGGACCGGCGGCGGCAGGAGGAGGAGGAGGAGGAAGACCCGGGCAGCCAGCCACTGCGCTGCCCGCCGCCGACCCGACCGCCCGCTCCCTGCGCGGCTCCGCCCTGTACGCCTCCGCCTCCCGCCTTAACCACGACTGCCTGCCCTGCGCCGTCCGCTTAGACGCGTTCGACGACGCCACCGCCCCGCCCGGCCCCGCCCGCACGTTGCTGACTGTCCGTGCCCTGCACGCCCTCCCGCCTGGCACCGAGGCCACCCTGTCCTACTTCCCCCTGGACTGGGACCTAGCCGACCGGGCGGCCCGCCTGGCCGGCGAGTACGGCTTTGTGTGCGGGTGCGGGCGGTGCGCACTGGAGCGAGGGGACGACGGGGAGGAGGGCGGCGGCGGCGCTGGCAGTGGTGGCAACGGCCCTCCTCCCCTGCACACCCGCCGCTCGACGGTCTCCATGCCGGACGCGGCGGCCCGCGCCCGCCCGTCCGACGAGTCCATGCCCTCGGGCTCGGCCCGCGTCTCGGGCGGGTCGGCCCTGCCGGACGCCCCCGCCCCGCCCGCGGACCCGGCGTACGTGGCCGCCTTCCTGTCCAAGTTTTGTTGCGGGACCTGTTCGGGGACGCTGGCGCCTACGACCCCGGGTGGGGGTGAGGGCGACCACGCCTGCAATGTGTGTGGGGTGGTGCGGTCGCACGCGGCGTTCCTGGCTGATCTGGAGGGTGGAGGCGGGAGCGAGTGGAGCGAGGATGAGGAGGACATGGGCGAGTGATGAAAGAAAGAGAGGGTGAGATGGAGGAGAAGAGGCTGACCTTCTTGGCAGCGCGCTCGCGTCCTGGGCGGTGCACGCTCAAACAGCCGATCTCTCCCCCATTCGATCCCAAAAAGCACGCTCCAATGACCACGGACCCCCCTAAAAAGACAAAAAAGCAGAAGGATGACGCGCCCGAGCTGTCCGAGGAGGACCAGGAGCTGAAGGACAAGCTGGAGCTGTGCGTGGCCCGGCTGGGCGAGGGCGACCCGGGCCTGGCGGCGTCCGCCGTCAAAATCCTGGCGGAGGAGGTCCGCACCGCGACGACCAGCATGACGGCCGTGCCCAAGCCCCTCAAGTTCCTGCGCTCCCATTACGCGGGCCTGGTGGCGTCGCACGCCGCCCTGACGGACACGCCTGCGGGCAAGGACCTGGCGGACGTCCTGTCCGTGCTGGCCATCACGTCCGGCACCGATGGCGCTCGTGAGTCGCTCAAGTTCCGCCTCCTGGGGGCGCAGGTGTGTGTGAAGAGGGGAGGGGGAGGCTGCGATGCTGCGGCCACGCCCGGGCGACAGTTTGTGGGGCTGGCTATGCGCAGGGTGGTGTGTCACGCGCGGGCGGACGCCGCAAGGCGGGCGCGTGCCTCCTTTTTGCGTCCCCTTCGATGCGCGCAAAACACAGCGCGCCTCCGACTTTTCTGCTGCTCCCCCCGCCTTTTCCTCTCACCTGCTGTCCCTTCTCCCTTTCCCATCTCCCTCTCCCATCCCTCTCTCTCCATCCCCTCAGGGCCCCATCGGCGCGTGGGGCCACGAGTACGTCCGCAACCTGGCGGGCGAGGTGGGCGCCGAGTGGGCGGCCCGCCGGGCGACGGCCGAGGAGGGCGCCGATGGCGCGGCGGGCGCGCCCGCGCCCACTGCCGACCTGCTGGAGCTTGTCTCCCAGATCCTGCCCTACCACATGGGCTCGGCCTCCGAGCCGGAGGCGGTGGACCTGCTGCTGGAGGTGGACCGCCTGGACCTGCTCCCGGACGTCGTGGACGCCAAGAACGTGGGGCGGACCTGCCTGTACCTGAGCGCGTGCGCGCCCTACCTGCCCGAGCCGGACGATGCTGGCGCCCTGCGCGCCGCGCACGCCTGCTACGCCAAGACGGGCCGTGACTTTGACGCCCTGCGGGTCGCGTTGCAGCTGGGCGACGTCGACCTGGCGGCGGCCACCTTTGCCGCCTGCGCCGACCCGGCCACCCAGGTCCAGCTGGCCTACCTGCTCGGGCGCCAGGGCGTGGCCCTGGACTTTGAGGAGGGGCCCGCCGCCATCGCGGACCCGGCCCAGCGGGAGGCCTGCACGGCTGCGGCTTCTAACTCCCGCGCCCCCGATCGGTACGCGGCCTTAGCCCGCGACCTGGATGTCCTAGAGCCGCGCGCGCCGGATGACGTGTACAAGCTCCACCTGGCGGACGGGCGCCCGCCCGCGGGCGCGGCCGCCGCTGACTCGGCCCGCGCCAACCTGGCGGCCACCTTTGTCAACGCCTTCGTCAACGCGGGCTTCGGCACGGACCGCCTCATGGTGCCGCCCGGCGGCGGTGCGGGTGCGGGCGCGGATGGTGGCGACGCGGCTGCCGCCTCGGGCGACGCCGCTGCTGCCGACCCAGGCTCCGCCTGGGTGTTCAAGAACAAGGAGGCCGGCAAGACGGCCGCGGCCGCCTCCCTGGGCCTGGTCACCCTGTGGGACGTGGAGGGCGGCCTGCCCCTGATCGACAAGTACCTGTACGCGGCGGACGAGGCGGTCGTGGCGGGCGCCCTCCTGGGCGTCGGCATCGCCTGCTGCGGCGTGCGCCACGAGAACGACCCGGCCTACGCGCTGCTGTACGATTTCGTGGACCGCCCGGAGCCGGGCGTGAAGGGCGGCGCCATCATGGGCCTGGGCCTGGCGTACGCGGGGTCCGCCAAGGAGGAGGTGGCGGACCTGCTGGCCCCCCTCGCGGCCGACCCGGACCTGCCCATAGGCCTGGCGGGCCAGGCGGCCCTGGCGCTGGGGCTGGTCTTTGCGGGCCGCGCGCACGCGGGGTGCGTGGAGGCCATCCTTCAGGCCCTCATGTCCCGCCCCGCGCCGGAACTGGCGGAGCCGGGCGCCAAGATGATGGCGCTCGCCCTGGGTCTCCTGTTCCTGCGCCGCCAGGGCGGGGCGGGTGCCACGCTGGAGGTGTGCCGCACGCTCGACCCCCGCATCTCGGCCTACGCGCTGGCCACCCTGGAGGGCTGCGCCTACGCGGGCACGGGCGACGTCCTGCGCGTCCAGTCCCTGCTGGGCGTGTGCGGTGAGCACCCCGCACCGCCGCCACCGCCGGCGGCGGAGGGGGAAGGCGTGGCGGCGGCGGCGGCCCCGCCAGGCGGCGCGGCGCCCGCGGCTGACGGCGCGGCCCCTCCCGCGGACGCTGCTGCTGCGCCCGCCGCCGCGCCCGCCGCCGCCGCCCCCGCGCCTGCCGAGGATGAGCCCTGGCGGACCGCTCACCAGGGCGCGGCCGTCCTGGGCGTGGCCCTGGTCGCCCTTGGCGAGGACCTGGGCGGGGCGATGGCAGGGCGGGCGCTGGACCACGTCCTCCAGTACGGCGAGCCGGCGTCCCGGCGGGGCGTGCCCTTGGCCCTGGCCCTGCTGCACGCCTCCAACCCGGACGCGCGGGCGGTGGACACTCTGGGCCGGCTGGCGCACGACACGGACGCGGACGTCGCCCGGGCGGCGGTGCTGGGGCTGGGCATTGTCGGGGCCGGCACCAACCACGCCCGCCTAGCTGGGATGCTGCGTGGCCTTGCCTCCTACCATAACAAGGAGCCGTCCCTGCTCTTCCTGGTGCGGGTGGCGCAGGGCCTGGTGCACGCTGGTAAAGGCCTGCTCACCCTGTCGCCCCGCCACACAGACGGAGCCCTGCTTTCCACGCCCGCCCTGGGCGGCCTGCTGGCCCTGCTCCATGCGGGCCTGGACGCGCGCGCGACAGTCGCGGGCCGCACGCCGCAGGCCCTCTTCTTCCTGGCGCCCGCCCTGCGGCCGCGCATGCTGATGACGGTGGACGAGGCGGGCGAGCCCCTGGCGGTGCCGGTCCGCGTGGGCCAGGCCGTCGACGTGGTCGCCCAGGCCGGCCGCCCCAAAGCCATCACCGGCTTCCAGACGCACACGACGCCAGTCCTCCTGTCGGCGGGCGAGCGGGCGGAGCTGGCGACGACCAAGTTCCTCGCCCTGGCGCCCGTCCTGGAGGGGGTCGTCATCCTGAAGCCCAACCCGGACTACGTGGAGGCGGCGCACGAGTGAAAAGAGAGGGAGAGGGAGAGAGATAAAGAGAGAGGCATGCGTGGTGGAGGCGTGGAGAGAGAGGAATGGAGAGAGAGGTCCGGGTGTGTGCGAGTTTTTTTTTCCCTGCTTTTGACACGTCTCTCTACTCTAACAGCGCCGCCAGGGCCGCGCCATGAGCGGCATACAGGGCCTCCACCTCCTCAGCTGCCGGCCTTGGAGGCGCTACCGGCGCGTCAAAGCATGGCGGCCACCCCGCCACGGCCGCGTGCACGGCCGCGGCGACGGCGGGCGCGTGCAGGGCGGCCAGCCCGGCCGCGGCCGCGCACACAGCCCAGGCGGCAGGGGACGCCGCGGCCGGGGGCGGGGGCGGGGTCCAGGACGCGGCGGCGTCGCCCCTTATCCAGCCCTCCGCCAGGCTCGCCGGGTCCGCGCCCGCGGCAGTCAGGGCCACCAGGCCCGGCGCTGTCCGGGAGGCGGCAGCGGCCGCGAGCGCGCCGCGCGAGGGAGCATGGAGCGGGTTCGAGAGGTGGAGCTCGCCGAGGGCGTCGCCCGCCACGGCGGCCGCGACGGCGGGAGGCAGAGGGTTGGCGGCCTTTTTCGGCCAGGGCGTCGACGCGTCATCCTCACACCCGCCCACCGCCCGCAGCAGGGCGTCCACGCCGGGCGGGGTCCGGCCCAGGGCAGTCAGTACAGTGCGCGCCGCTGCCGGTGGGGCGGACTCCGCCACCAGCGCCGCCAGGGCGGCCGGCGGAAATGGCCGGCCGGCCTCGGCCAGAGCCGCCAGGCCGACGCAGCCGGCGGTGACAGCCACCGTACCAAGCTCTCCGGCCACGCACAGGCGGGCCAGGGCGACGATCGCGGCGTCCCGCGTGTCGGCCAGGCCCGCCCGCCCGCCCGCCGTCGCCAGGGCGGCCGCCACCAGCGCCACGCTGCCGGCCAGGCCGGCGTCGCCGGCATCCGCCGCCTCCACCGCGCGCACGTGCAGGCCCAGCTGGTCCGCACCCACCTCCTCCCACAAGTGGCCCGCCACGCGGGGCGTGGCCGCCCACCGCCGCAGCCAGGCCGGGGCCGCTGCCAGGGCGGCCAGGGAGGGGGAGGGGCGTCTGTCGCTCAGCCGGGCGACCGCGGCCGCCGCCGCCCGGGCGGCGGTGGCCAGGGCCGGCGGGCTGAAGGGCGCCCACGCTCGGGGCAGGGATGTGGATAGCAGCTCTAGGGCGCACGCGACGGCGGCGGCGGGCGGGTGGTCTCTCACGCCCAGCCCCGCCACGGCCGCGGCCGCGAGGTCAGACAGCAGGGCCGGCGCCTCCACGGCCGCCGACGCGGCGACGGTCGCCACCAGGGCGGCAGCGCCGCCCGCGGTGAACGGATCGCCCAGCAGCCCCGGCACCGCGCCCAGGAGGCCCGCCCAGGCGGCCGGGCTCTCAATAATGTCGCCCGCCGCGTGCGGGTCGGCTGCCAGGGCGGCCAGCGCGGCAGGCGCGGTGGTGGGGGAGGCCTGGGAAAAAAGAAGGGGGGAGAGAGGTGCTTGTGAGCGCTCACACGCACCAGTGCGCGCCTTTGCGTGTGCGTGTCGTCATCTCATGCCCTCCCCAACACTACACACCAGGCGGGCGACGGCGGCCTCGGCGGCCGCACCCCAGGCGGCCACGAGGTCGTCGCCGTCGTCGGGGGGGAGGTTGTCAGCTCCCGAGTCCCCCGCGTCTGCTTCCTCCTCCTCTCCCAGCACGCCGTGGCTGCCTGGCGAGGACCAGACGGAAGCGCACGCTGCCAGGCGGTCACTGATGCCAAGGCCTGCCACGTCCACCGCTGGGTTGGTCGGCCCAGGGCCCGCCCCGCCGGCGAAGGCGGAGGCTGTGACGGCGACGGACGGGCCGGTCGATCGCTTCGCAGCGGGCGGGGCGGGCGCGAGGGCGGAGGGTGAGGGTAGAGGGGCGTCCGACATGGCAGGGGTGCAAAATACGTCTCTGGCTAGGTCCTTGGCGGGTGGGCAGGCGAGAGGACGTCGGAGACGAGCCCGCGCGTGGCTGCCGCGCCAAAGAGAGAAGTGCATGCGGAGGAGCACTCTTCGCTCAGAGGAGCGAAACAAACGAATTAAGATGGCCGCGCCGTCGCCGCCCGCCCCGCGCCTCGCCAACCCCATCCCTCACGCCCTCACCGGCCCGCCCGACCTGCCGCGCAAGCTGTACACGCTGGTCGTGATTCACCAAGACCCAGTATCGGCCGCGGCGGGGCCGGCGGGCGCGCCAACCTCGACCTCCGCCGCTCGGCCATCACCTTCATGCTCGGCCATCACAGCACCTGGGGGCAGCACCCGCCGCCGTGTCCTCCTCGGCCGCAAGCTGCGCGGCTTTGGGGCCGGCTACTTCAACGGTTACGGCGGTAAAGTGGAACCCGGCGAGGGCGTGGCCGCTGCGGCCGCCCGGGAGCTGACGGAGGAGGCGTGCATCGTGGCGACCGACCTGCACCGGCGCGGCATCCTCACTTTTTCCTGGGTCGACCAGCCGGGCGACCCGGCCTGGGAGGTGCATGTGTTTGGATGCACGGAGTATGAGGGTTTACCGACCGAGACGGATGAAATGGCGCCAAGATGGTTTGATGTGAAGCTTGTGGCGGCAGGCGGCGCTGGACAGCCCCCCCTCTCAGTGACCGGCCTGCCCTTCGACCGCATGTGGGCGGACGACCCGGCCTGGTACCCGCTGATGCTGGGCGGGGAGGGGCTTTTTATGGGCGCGTTTCAGTTCCGCAACGTGACGGAGCTGGTGGGCGGGGAGGTTGGTGCAGTGGAGGCGCTGCCGCCGCTGCCGAGGTAGAAGAGACGAGAGAGCGAGAGGCGGGGTTTTTTGAGAGAGAGGAAGAAATGACTTTTTTGGCTGTCTCTCTCGCACTTTCGCGCTGCGCACACGCGCTGTGCACACGTCCACAATACCTCCGCCACTGGGCTTCCAAGGACGGAGCTGCAGGGTCCCGCTGTGCTGCTTGACGTGCGCACGCGCGCCACCAGCCCTACCCACACACACCCTTTTCTCCTGCCCCCCGCTGAGCTCGCCGCAGCTGCCCCGAGTCTTCGCGCTTCTCGCACTCTCCAATGTCGCCGCGTTTCCGCCTCACGGGCGCCTCCCTGGCCGCCCTGGGCCTTGCCGCCACCCTGGCCGGCGTTGCCTGGGCGGACGTGGCATGGGATGAGCCATTTTGTGGCGGGGCCGAGGCGTACGACACGGCCGCGAGCCGGTGAGTTGAGCGCACTGACGCTGACGCGCGCGTTCATTTGCTCGCTCTCAATCCTGTGCCAACGCCCGCCCGCCCGCCTCCCTTCTCCCTTCACCCATTCTATCTCCCCTCCCCCACACAAAAAAAACAAACACCAGCCGCCCCGGCGCCCTGAACGTCCACCTCGTTCCCCACACCCATGACGACGCGGGCTGGCTCAAAACCATCGATGACTACTACCACGGCGCCTCGCAGGCCATCCAGCCCGCGGGCGTCAACTACGAATTGGACTCCATCCTGGTCGCCCTGGAGGCCGACCCAGCCCGCACCTTCACCTATAGCGACGTCGGCTTCTTTGCGATGTGGTGGGGCGAGCAGCCGCCGAGCGCGCGGGCGCGCGTGCGTGCCCTGGTCGCCGCCAAGCGGCTCTCCTTCGTCAACGGTGGCTGGGTCCAGCACGACGAGGCGTGCTCGTCATGGGAGCTCATGACGGATCAGCTGACGAGGGGCCACCGCTGGCTGAACGCCACGTTCGGTCCGGCGTCCATCCCGACCATCTCCTGGCAGGTCGACCCTTTCGGCCACTCCGCCACGCACGCGGCCTTGGCGGGGGCGGCCGGCTTTGACGCCGTGTACTTTGCGCGCGCCGACTTTAAGGACGTCGCCCGCCGGGTCGACAAACGCGCCCTGGAGCTCGTCTGGCGGGGCGAACCGTCGTTCGGGAACACGGCCGACCTACTGGCTGGCACGTTCTTAGCAGGCAACTACCACGCGCCCAAGGGCTTCTCCTTCGACTGGCTCCAGACGGACCCGCCCATCATCGACAACGCTTGCGCGGCCCCGGGCGTCAACAACGTGGCATCGCGGGT
>Ga0114918_10004920_pt1 | contig 11537 bp, 16 predicted proteins | sample LantaG_FD_87015 | JGI IMG/M metagenome (GOLD analysis project Ga0114918, IMG submission 87015) | Deep subsurface microbial communities from Baltic Sea to uncover new lineages of life (NeLLi) - Landsort_02402 metaG | ecosystem: Environmental > Aquatic > Marine > Oceanic > Sediment | place... | reverse complement strand
GGGGGGGGGGGTGGGCGGGGGAGAGAAGAAAAAAAAAAAAAAGGTTTTTTTTCGCGGGGGGGGGGGGAAAAAAAAAAAAAAAAAAAAAAAAAAACGCCCCGAGTTTTCTTTTCTTTTCCTTCTTCTTTCCCCGTTCCTTTCTCCGCTTTCTTCAAGGGAGCGCCCTTTCTTTTTCTCCTTCTTTCGTTTTTTTTTTTCCTTTCTCTTCCCCCCATCTGTGTGTGTGTGTGTGACTGAGTTTATTCCATTTTTCATCCCCATTTCGTTCGCAAGAAGAGGTTTTCGTTTTTTCTCTTTTTTGTTTTGTCTCTCGTTGGTCTCTCTCTAAAAAAATTTTCCTGCGTTTTCTCTCTAATTACAAAAGCTAAACACAAAGAAAATGGTGGTGCTAAAAAAGGGAGGGAGAGGGGGAGGAAGAATTCGGGGTTGCTTTCGCGAGGGGCACGCGAGAAAGAGAGAGCGAGAAGAGAGAAGAGGAGAGCGAGAAGAGAGAAGAGAAGAGGAGAAGAGACAAACGACAACGAAGAATGGAAAAACTTTCTCCTTCCTTCCTTTCTTTTCTCTCTTTCTTTCTTTCTCCGCTGCTCCCTCTTTCTCTCTCTCGCTCCTCTCACTGCGTCGCGCTCTTGAGGTACGCGATCAGGTCCGTGCGGTCCTGGGGCTTCTTGAGCCCGGCGAAGACCATCTTGGTGCCTGTTTTTTTTTTTTTGAAGAAAGAGGAAGAAGAGGTTGAGCGAGAGAGAACGAAAAAAAACGAAAAACGAAAGGTAAAAAAAGAACTGTTTTTCTCCTTCTCTCCCTCTTTCACTCTCTTACCAGGGATGTACTTCTTCGGGTTGAGGAGGTAGTCGTAGAGCGTGGCATCCTCCCTTTCGAGTTGATTGGAATTGGAATTGAGGGAGAGAGAAAGAGAAAGAGAAAGAGGTCAGAGGAAAGAAGACGAGAGAGAGAAAAGAGAGAAAAAGAAGCCGAAAACGGGAAAAAAAAAAAAAAATCCACTCACCACTTGACCGCCTTCTCCTTGTTCGCCTTGGAGTAGGAGAAGCCTTCGATGGTCCCGGACTGGCGCCCGAAGAGGCCTCCGAGGTTGGGGCCCTGGAGAGAGTGTTAGTCGGGGGAGTTGGGGAAGTGCGGAGAGAGAGAAGAGAGAAGACGGAGGTAAGTGAGTTGAGGAGGTAGGGCGAGAACCGAGCGAGAGCGAAAGAGAAGAAAAAAAAGAGACAGCGAGCCGCCGTGGCGTTTGAATGTTCCCGTGCGCGTTTTAAACTGCTTCCGCACGCGCTTTCGCAAATCAACCTGCCCCACTCTGTAGCTCGCATCGAGCTTTATCAGCTCGTGCGAGAAAAAGAGGGGCACGCCACACGAAAAAAGGGAGAGAGAACGAGGAGAAGGAAGGGGGGGAACGGAAAAAAAAAAAACAGACAATCGAGGTTTTGAAAGAAATCGAATCCTCTTTCGCTGCTCACCTGCTTGTGGCCTCCGCCCTTCTCGGCAACGTGGCACTGCGCGCACTTGGTCTTGAAGATCTTCTCTCCGCGGGCGAGGTCTGAGAGTAGTGGGGTGGAGGGAGGGAGCGACGAGAGGAGGGAGAAAGAGAGATGGTGAGAGAAGAGAGAAGAGGAAGAGGAAGAGACAACTTGGAGCGATTCCGTTTTGACCCTTTGCAACGGCCGCCGTGGCCAGATTTGGCGCCTTTGTTGCTCTTTTGGCTTCGGGCGGTGCTCTAGAACGTGCTCTTGGTGCTCTGCGAGCAAAAACGGGCAGCAGAGGCCTTGGAGCTTCTTCCAAGGCCGCCGGCGGCTCGAAGGAAAGAGAGGGGGCGAGAGAGAGCGAGGTCGCGATTGTTTTCCTCGAGCAGGAACACCCTTTGGTCGTCTCTTTCTCCTCTCCTCGCGAGCAGCGCTGCTGCTGCTGCTGCCATCGTCACTCACCGCCAGCCGGAGCCTCGCCAAAGGACGCCATCGTGGTGTGAGGGGGTAAAAGGGGGGAGGTAAAAAGCAAAAAGCAAGTCAGAAGTGACGTAAGGAAGTGTGATTTTGCTGCTCTCTTCACTTTTTTATTCGCATCTCAAAAAAATAAGAACGTAAGAAGAAGAAGAAAACATGAGTTCGAGCAGCAAGGTCCACTTCCTCAAGAACGATGACCTCGCGTCCCTGCTCATCCCGGACACGAGGCCGGCCCTGACGGCCACGAAAGGTGAGAGGTAGCAGAAGAGATGGTCCAAAGAGGTTGAAAAGCGGAGGGAGGGAGGCTAGATCGATGGATGAGGGGCAGCTCTTTTTCTTCGTGCGCAACGGGCGTCGATGTTCTCTTTCGTCGATGATCGTCCTCGTCGCTCCTGCACTGCACCCGTCCCTTTCCACCCCGCTCTTTTCCCGAGGGCAGACGCAGCGTCTCGCAGAAAGGCCAGATCAATCAAAATTGGACCTTGAAGAGCTCAGCAAGCGTTGCATTCGCGCTTCGGAAAGAGCCCCATCAACTGAACTTCTGCAACGGAGGGCCGAAAACGAAGCCGGCGCCCTATCTCTCTCTCTCTCTCTTTCTCTCAACCCCGACCTCCTCTGCTTCTTCTCTTCCTCTCTCTTCCTCTTTCTCTCCCTCCAGTCGTCATCACCATCGGCCCGGCCTGCCACGACGTCGACACGCTCTGCGACCTGCTCAACGCCGGCGCCACGGTCGCGCGATGCGACCTCACGGTAAGGGAGTTTTTTTTTGGCTTTCTTTCTTTTTCTCTTTCATCCAAATTGAGAGAAACTCCTCTCGCTCACCTCTCTCTTTCTCTCTTTTCCTCTTTTCTCGAAACTCTCCCCCACACAGTGGGGCTCCCTCGACTTCCACCGCGGCTCGCTCGCCAACCTCGCCGAGGCCATGGCCCGCACGCGCAAGCTGTGCGCCATTATGCTCGACACCAGCGGCAGGGTGAGGAGTAGAGATTTTTTTTTTGAGATTTTTTCGAGATTTTTGATGAAATTCAAAAAAAAAAAAAAAAAAGGTCAGAACGCTCACCTCTTTTCTCAACCCCTCTTCTCTTCTCCCACTCTCCACACCTCCCTCCCTCCCCCACCACCAACAACAGGAGATCTACGTCAACCGCGAGGGCCTCGAGCTCGATGCCGACGGCTGGCCCGTGCACGTCCACTCGTTCGACGTCGAGGCCGGGGACTCGGTCGTGCTGCGCTGCGGCATGCCGGCGGTGGAAACCCAGGGCACCGAGGGCTCTTCCCCCACGAAATCGGGGTCGACGGTGGTCTTACCCTTGTCCTACGCCGGCCTGACCACGATGGCCTCGCCCGGGGACGCCATCGTCCTGGGTCGCTACCTTGCGACGGGCGCGGAGGAGACCTCTGTCTACCTGACGGTGGCCTCGGTCGACGGCGACGCGATCACGTGCGTCGCCTCCAACGCCGCCTCTCTCGGAGGTCTTCTGACCGTCTTCCACACCGAGAGGTCAGAGGATGGCCTGTCCAACATGCAGAACGACCTTCCCGTGCTGTGCCCCGAGGACAAGCAGATGATCACGGCCCTGGCCGCCGAGTTCGAGGTGGACTTTATCTCGCTCTCTTTCGCCCGATCCGGCGAGGATGTGGCTTCCGCCCGAGACTTCCTGGATGCCGTCCCGGGAGGCGCCTGCTCGTCGACCAAGATCCTCGCCAAGCTCGAGACGCGCCAGAGCCTGTTCAACTTCGCGGAGATCGCCTCGACGGCGGACGGCATCGTGCTGTCCCGCGGCAACCTGGGCCTCGACGTGCTCCCCGAGAAGATGGCGCTGGCTCAAAAAGCCGTTGTGCTGGCGTGCAACAGGATCGGCAAGCCCGCTCTCATGACTCGCGTCGTCGACACGATGGTCTCCGCGCCGAGGCCGACGCGCGCGGAGGCCACGGACGTCGCCAACGCGGTGCTGGACGGCGTTGATGGGATCCTGCTGGGAGCCGAGACGCTCCGCGGGAAGCACCCCGTGGCCTCGGTCGCCACCGTGCTCGCGATCTGCCGCCAGGCCGAGTCCGTCTTCGACCACTCCAAGCATTTCGAGCAGCTGATGTCCGAGGCCCTGGACGCGGAGGAGGAAGGGGCCGTGGGCGGGGGGTCGGCGGACGCGCTCTCGGGCTTGCAGAGGCACGGGTCGAGCGGCTCCCTGGCGGACAGCGGCAACGGAGGCCAGCCCTCCCTGACGACCGCGGTCTCGAGGATGAGCCTGGGTTCCGCGCACGCCCTGAACCGCCTCGCCAGCGGGGGCAATGTGTCCGCCAACGGGTCCGCAGCAGGAACAGGAGGAGCAGGAGGGAACCCTTCGCTGGGGAACCCCAGCGGGGCTCCTTACCTCTCCAAGCTCGAGTCGGTGGCGTCGTCGGCGGTGCGCGCTGCCCAGAAAGTCGCGGCCAAGCTCATCATCGTCTACACCCAGTCCGGGCACGCCGCGGCGCTCGTCGCGAAATACAGGCCCCCCGTGCCGATCATGACGCTGGTGATCCCGCGCCTGACCTCGGACGGGATGAGCTGGAAGCTGGTGGGTCGCGGAGTTGCGAGGCAGGCGCTCGCCGTTCGCGGGTTGCTGCCGGTGCTCGCCGCGCCGGCGCCCTCGGGAGAAGCTTTGCTCGAGGAAGCAGTCATGCTTGCTTCCTCGCTTTCTCTTGTTGGACCAGGAGACCACGTCGTCGTCGTCCACATGATGCGCTCGGCCTACGCGATCAAGATCGTGACGCTGGACGACTCCGGCGCGTCGATCGCCAACATCAGGCCGCGGTCTCTCTTGGAGCTGATGCGGGCGGCCGCGGGCGGCGACGGCGACGTCGAGGTCGACATGACCGCCGACGGCCTTGGGAGGGCGACGACGCCCGGCGTGTTCGACGGCGGGTCCGGGGCGTCGCACCCGCACCTGGCTTACGCCGGGACGGGGATCCCGAGGATGCGAGGGGAGCTGGTGGGGTCGATGACGCTGTCGAGGGAGATGAGATAGATAGGAGGAGTAGAAAGAGAGAAAGAGTTTTTTTCGGGTTTTTTTTTCATTTCGTACATCATTTTTTGCACTTTGGGAGAGAAGGGGCAGAGAACTAAATATAGCGGCAGCAGCAGCAGCAGCGTCATTTCACTCTTTTTCGGCATTTTCATTCGAGAGACCTGCACATACGCGAGGGAGAAACAGAGAGAGAGTAAAGCAAAGGGAGTGGATCATAAGAGAGAGAGAGAGAGTAAAAAAAAACAGAAAAGAAAAAAGAAAAAAATCAAAAAGGAAAGAAAAATCAAAAATCAAAACTCGCTGTACAGCCCCCCGCCCCCGGCGCGCCTCCCCTCGTCGTCGCCGTAGCTGCCGTCGAAGTCATTGTCGTAGTCGTCGGCCCAGAACCCGCCCTCGGCGCCGTCGTCCTCGTCCATCGCCTCCTCGACGACCTTCAGGGGTTTCGGGAGGGCGCGGCGGTTGCGGCCGCCGGCAAAGGTTTGTTGCTCTTGCTGCTGCTCGAATCGCTGCTGCTGCTGTGCTTGCTGCTGCTGCTGCTGCTGCTGCTGCTGCTGCTGCTGCTCCTGATACAGATAGCGCTGCTGCTCTTGCTCCTCTTCCTCGGCAGCAGCAGCAGCAGCAGCAGCCCTGGCCGCCTCTGCTGTCTTGTCCGCGGCTTCCAGGATCAAGTTCAGAAGAGCCTCCTCTGCCGCCGCGCGGTCGAAATTTCCGTTGCCGTCCCCGTTGCCGTCCCCGTTGCCGTCCCCGTTGCTGTTGCCGTTGTCGCTTCCGTTTCCTCCGACAGCCAGCGCCACCGCCGACGCCAGCCTCGACCCGCCGCCGCTCCTCGACGCCACCGAGGCCAGGGCCCTGGCGACGAGCGGCGCGGCGCGGAGCAGGGCGCGGGAGCCGGCCGGGAGCAGGGCTCCGGGAGGCAAGGTCGCCAGGATCGAAGCCGCCGACGACGACGACGGCGACGACGACAGCGGCGGCAAACTCGAACTCGAGCCGAGACCAAAGCTCCCTCCTCGCCTCGCCGCCTCGAGCGCGCTCCCCAGGGCCCTCCCGCACAGCCTCCTCCAGAGCTGCTGCGCCGGCTCCGTGCCCGCCTTCCCCGCGACCACGGCGGCGCGATCGGCCTGCGGGCGCGCCGTGGAGCGGAAGAGGACGAGGGCAGGGAGCAGCGGGGGCCCGCCGTCGTCGGCCGAGGAGGAGGTCGAGGAGGAGGTTGAGTTGAAAAGCAGCCTGCCGGCGCTGAAGGGCAGAGGAAGAAGAGGCTGTTGTCCGTAACTGTCTTCTTCTACTTCCCCCTCGACTTCCGGGACGGGCATGCCGTAGTCCCCCCAGGGCGCGGCGCGGAGGGCAGCGCGGAGGAGGGGCCCCGAGGAAGGAGCTCCTCCTGAAGCGACGACGACCGCTGCCGCAGCTGAAGAATTGGAGTCGTCGAAGCAGCCCGAGAGCGCCGCGGGCACCCGCAGAGATCCAGGAGAAGGAGCGAAGACGACGGCGGCGTGCAGTGTGAAACCCGCGCGGGTCAGGTGCGCAGCGGAGCCTGATCCGACGACAAAGGTTTCGCCGTTCCTTTCGTCGTCGTCGTCGCCGTCGTCGTTCTCGCCGTCGCCGTTGATGCCGCTCCTCCCCGTCGTGCTGCTGTTGCTCAGGAGTCCGCAGCTCCCGACGGCGACGACGAACGGAGCTGCTGCTTCCGCTCCGGCAGCAGGCCTCTTCCTCAGCCAGGCTTCGACGGAGGCCCTGAAGTGCTCCTCGTCGGAAGAAGCGGAAGGAGGGAGGCCGAGGTCGAGACGCTCCTCGACGACGACGAGCGGCGGCGGCGGCGGCGGCGGCGGCGGCGGCGGCGGCGACGAAGACGAAACGAACTTTTCTTTCCCTGCGACTCCTCCGCAGCAACGCACCGCCAGCTCCAGCTGGACCCCGTGGCGGGCCACGAAGGGCGCCAGCAGGTCGAGCGCTGCGCGGGCCGCGGCGACGGCCTCGGGCATGAGCGGTGGCGGAGGAGACGACGAAAAAGAAGAAGAAGAAAAAGTGCTCGTCGAGAGGAAGAAGGAGACGCGCGTCCCCTGCTGCTGCTGGCTCTCGGCTGCGGCCTTCGGCGCCGGGGGGCAGCGGGCGACCGAGACCACCGCGGAGCCGCGGAGGAGGAGCCTGCGGGGCTGCTGCCGAGGCTGCCGAGGCTGCGCTTGCTCGTCGTTTCTTGCTTCTCCGCCGCCGCCGCCACTGCCGCCGTTCCCTTCCGCCGCGGAAGCCGAGAAAGAGCCCGGAGCCGAAGCGGAAGCGGAAGCGCCGCTCGGCTCCGCCTCGTACGTCCTCCACGCCGAGTCGCTGAGGTCCGTCGAGGCCACGAAGACCTTGCGCGGGTCCAGGAGGGGAAACGAGGCGGAAATAGCGGCGGCGGCGAGGAGGATAGGCTGCGCGAGCGCCGCGACGGCCGAGACGCGCTCGCCGAGCGCCGGCCCCGAGTCGGAGATCGAGAGCCTGACTCCTTTGCTGCCTTCGCCTCGGCCTTCGTCGGAGAGCTCGACGCGGATCTTTTTGGGCGCTGCAGCAGCAGAGGCAGAGGCCTCTGAGCAGCAGCACGCGGCGGCGGCGGCGCGGCGCAGCGGGGGCAGGAGCAGGGCGAGGAGGTCGCTCCTCGGCAGAGGCGGGGGTGGAGGCGGAGAGTCCGACATTTGTTGAAAGAAAAAAAATGACAAAAAGGAAAGAAAGACTTGCACACTAAAAAAAAAACGAAAGACGGAAAAAAAACGAAAAAACGCCGCGACAAAAGGATATATTTCTCTCTCTCTGCTCTCTCTACTCTCTCTGCTCGATAATTGAACAACTTTGAGAGGAAGAGGGTAGGGGGTGGGGGGGGGGTGAAGAAGAAAAAGCGGAAGAGAGAAAGAAAAAGTCTCTCTCTTTCTCTCTCAACCTCCTCCTCCCTCCCTCTTTCTTCTCTCCTTTTCCTCTTTCTCACCCGTGAAGCCTCGCCTTGACCTCCTTCAGGAACGTCGCCGTGGTCCCCTTCCCCCCGATGTCGGGAGTCTTCGACGCCGCGGGCGCGTCGGCCAAAGCGCCCAGCACGGCCTTCGACAGCCTGTCGGAGAAGTCGGGCAGCATGAGGTGGCGCATCATCATCGAGGCGGTCAGCAGGGCCGAGGTCGGGTTGGCGATGCCGCGGCCGGCGATGTCGGCGGCGACTGTCGCGTGGAGTTAGAGAGAGCGCGAAAAAGATGAGGGAGCGTGAGAGAGAGAGAGAGAGCTTTCGATCGAAACGAGAAAAAAGAGAGCAAAATGGAAAGTTTCGGGGAAAAAATGGAAAAAAAAACTTCTTCCTTCCTCACCGTGCCTCGCTCCCTGCTCGAAGATGGCCGTCCCTTCGCCGACATTGCACCCGCGCATGACGCCCGGACCTCCCGTGAGGCCGGCGACGATGTTCGAGACGAGGTTGCCGTAGAGGTTGGGCATGACCTAAATTGGAAAATTTTCGAAGGTTTTTTTGGGGGGGAAAGTTTTTGAGGGTGAGCTTTTTCTTTCCTTCTTCCTCGCGCGCCCGATTCTCAAAAAAAAAAAAAAAACGCTTCCTCAAACTCACCAGCACGTCAAACTGCGCCGGGTTGGACGCCAGCTGCATGCTCGTGTTGTCCACGATCATCTCCTCGGCCTTGATCGAAGGGTATTTGGCCGCGACCTTGCGGAACTCGGCCAGGAAAAGGCCGTCTGACATTTTCATGATGTTGGCCTTGTGAACCGCGGTGACCTGTCGTTCCGTTTTATTTTTATTTTATTTTTTGGAGAAGGAGAAGAAGAGGAAACGGAGGAGATTGAGAAGGAAGGAAGAAGAGAGAGCGGGGTGGAGTTTGGAAAAGAAAGAAAAGAAACAGAGTTGAGAAAAAAGTCTCTTTTTTCTTTTTTACCTTTTTGCGGTTGTTGAGGAAGGCCATCCCGAAAGCGTACTCGGCGGTCCGGCGCGACTTCTCCAGCGTGATGACTTTGAGAGACTCAACCACGTCGGGCACGACCTCGTGCTCGAGGCCGGAGTACTCGCCTGGAGAGAGAGAGAGAGAGAGAGAGAGAGAGAGAGAGAGAGAAAGAGGAGAAAGAAAAAAGAAATGAAGTTGTGAGTTTTCGGGAAGAGAAAGATAGAGAGAGACGAAACAAAAAGAAAGAAAAAAGAAGAGAAACAACAAACCTTCGGTGTTCTCCCTGATGACGACGATGTCGAGCCCTTCGAATCTCGAGGGGACACCAGGCGTGTTGAAGCCGTGGCAGAGGTTGACGTGGAGGTCGAGTTCTGTTAAAAGATTTTGGAGTTTTTTTTCTCGTTAAAATTCTGCGCTCTCTCTCTTTCTTTCTCTCTTTCTTCTCTCTCTTTCTCTTTCAAAACTCTTTCCCCTCTCTTCTTCTTCTCTCTTCCTCTCACCTTTCCTCAGCTGGACGTTCAGGGACTGAGTCGACGTGTTGTGCTTGCTCAAAGGAGTGAACAGCGTCCCTTTAAAGCACACTTTATTCTTCCTGATCGAGTCGAGGACGTTTTTGGGCACCTCAGTCGGGGGCTCGCCCCCGGGCGTCGAACCGGAAACTTCGGGGAAGCGCTCCCACTCGATGGGAGCTCCGAGCTCGGCGACGACGTCCTCCACGGCGTGGCTGATTTCGGGACCGATGCCGTCGCCCGGGATCAGGGTGATGGTGCGGGGCTTGGCGTCCCCGACCGAGGGGACGTAGGTGATGAAGGAGCGGGCCTGGAAAAAGGAAAAGGAGAGAGAGGAAAATGGAGGAAGGGGTTGGGGTTGAGAGAGAGAGAGAGAGAGGGAATGAAATAGGGCGGCGGCGAGCGAATAAAAGAGCGGAGCGGCGGCATCATCGTCATTGGTTTGTCTCTTCGTCTTCACCATTCCTCTCTTTCTCCCTCCGCGCTCTCCGTCTCCCATCGAAATTCGAAACGCACGTGAGTTTCGGCACTTCGGCAGCTGCTCCTCGCGAGGGCAGCGGCCGCAGACTGAAGCATCGTGAAGGAAGAGCGGCGAGTGAAAAAAAACGTTGCCCTTCTTTTTTTCTTTCTTCGCTCGAGTTGTGTTTTTCTTCGACGTCTCTCCGAGAGACTCGGAGTCGAGTCGACTTGTTTTTTCTTCACACTTTGAATCCTTTTCTTTTTTCGATTCCTAGTACTCGCGTTCTCTCTTTCCAAATCCGATCCACGACCCATGACGACGGACAACAAGCGCCAGCGCCCTGGCGCCGACACCCTCGCTGCATCGGCCAAGGGAAAGGGAAAGGCGCCGGCCGCCAAACCAAAGGGCAAAGGTGCCGCCGTCGCCGCAGACGGCGACGACGACGACGCCTCTGATCGCGATGCCTCCTCCAGCGACATCACCAGCTCTTCTTCCAGCGCCTACTCCTCGGAGACGAGTGGCAGTGACGACAGCGACGATAGCTGCGACCAGGGCGGCAAAACCGAGGAGATCAACGTGGATTTCGAGTTTTACGACCCAAAGCCCATCGATTTCTTGGGCCTGAAGATGCTGCTCAACACCTGGCTCGACGGTCTCGAGTTCGACTGCTCGGGCCTCTGCGACGCGCTGATCACGCAGTCTACCGTGGGGACCGTGCTGAAGACCGAGGAGGCCGGGGACCCGATCGGGGTGCTAAGCTGCCTCGACGCGAGGAGGGGTTCTAAGAAGAAGAAGGAGAACGAAGGAAACGAGAAGGACGACAAGGACAGGGACGACAAGCGTCACCTCCCTGCTCTGGCCCAGCTGCGGAGCTACCTCGTCTCGTGCGCGCCCACCCCGGCAGACGCCGAAAAGGTCAAAGCGGCCTTCGCAGCAGGAGTTGGAAATAAACAGCAGCGGCACACGGGCGTGATCGTCTCGGAGCGGCTGCTCAACGTCCCCCCCGCCGTCGCGCGCCCGCTGCACGAGGCGCTGTTCGACGAGATCGAGTGGGCGACCGAGGACGAGCCGACACAAGAACTCAAAGATTCCTTCAAGTTCGGGCAGTACCTGGTGTTCTCGAGAGTTTACCTAGACGACGGGAGGGCCGGGGGAGAGGAAGACGATGATGAGAGCGAAGAGGAAGACGAAGAGGACGAGAAGAAGAAGAACAAAAAGAAGGCGAAGAAAGCAGCAGCAGCTGCTGCTCCCGCTGCTGCTGCCGCTGCTCCTTCGACCTCCCCCGTCGTCGTCTTCGCCCGCCCTGAGGACCAGTTCTTCTCCGAGTCGGCCTCCTGGTCCTTCGTCTTCGAGGCCCCTGCCCTTCCCGAATCCTCCGACAGGCACAGGCAGCCGCAGCGGCGTGGCGAGCTGCGGAGGGCGCGGCTGGTCGCGCTGGTCGAGGCCGGTAAGGTCGGTGAGGTGAGGGCGAAGCTGAAGGAGGCCCTCGGTGGGCCTGTTTGAAGAAGAAAGTTTTTTATTTATAATTTCGAATGTGATGAAAATTGTGCTGCTTTTTTCTGTTTGTTTTTTCTCTTGTTGTAATTCGCGGAAGTGTGTGCTGTTTTCGAACGTCGGGGTCTTGAGAGGAAGAAGACGAATGAAGAGGTGAAGAGAGAACAGAGAGAGGAGCAAAAAAAAAAAAAAAAACGAACGGTTTTTTTCTTTACTTCTTC
>Ga0114918_10004919_pt1 | contig 11537 bp, 8 predicted proteins | sample LantaG_FD_87015 | JGI IMG/M metagenome (GOLD analysis project Ga0114918, IMG submission 87015) | Deep subsurface microbial communities from Baltic Sea to uncover new lineages of life (NeLLi) - Landsort_02402 metaG | ecosystem: Environmental > Aquatic > Marine > Oceanic > Sediment | place: Baltic... | reverse complement strand
GGGGGGGGGGGGGGGGGGGTTTTTTTTTTTTTTTTTTTTTTTTTTTTTTTTTTTTTTTTTTTTTTAAAACTTGTTTTTCTTCGTTTTCGAGTTTTTTTTTCTAAACGAAATCACTCACATGCTTTTTTCCCCTTCTCCTCTAAAAATCCAAAACAGGAGCTCGGCGACGCCGCCGCGGCCGTGGCCTACTGCGCCGCCAGGGACGACGGCAGCGAAGTCGTCGACGCGTCGTCGGGGGCCGGCGGCGGCGCGGAAGTCGAGAACGGTGACGAGAGCGGCGGCGGCCAGCGCGCGCAGCAGCAGAAAAACCCGAAAGCGCCGCCAAAAAGCGCGAATCTTTCTTCCTCTTCACTTCCTCCTCCCCCACGCTCTATCTGGGACGTCGCCGCCGAGGTGGCCGTCGCCGCGGGGCCCAAGGCCGTCGGAGCTCTGCTGGACGCGGCCGCGACCTCGACCTCCGTCTCCGTTGGCGGAAGCTGGAAAGCTGCAGCAGCCTCGCCGGCGAAGGAGAAGAGCGGCGGCGGCGAAAAGGTCGACGTCGAGGTCGAGGTCGAGGAGGAGCTTGCGAGAAGCCAAGAACCAACTCCACCCAACAACGATCCCTCTGCCATCTCCGTCGACGCCTCCGCCGCCGTCCTCTCTTTAGTCAGGGCTTTACCCCCTTCCCTGCCCGTGCCTTCGCTGCCTGCGAGGCTAGCCGCTGCGGCCGCCAGGGCTCGCGCGCGCGGGGAGCTGGGGCGGGGCGTCGCTCTGATGGCCGAGGCCGAGGCCGCGGCGCTCGGTCGCAGGCTCTACGAGGGGGCTCGCAGGGCCGTGAAGGGTGGGGTCGTCGTCATCGCTGGAGGAGGAGGGGAGGGGGCCGATTCCGCTGCCGCACTGACGATCAGTTTTGGCGGCGGGGAGGACGAGAAGAGCAGAGGAGATGACGACGGCGCGGCGGTGGCGGCGCGGAAGAGGCGCGCTGCCGCCGCGGCAAGGAGGCGCAAGCAGCAGCAGAAGCAACAGCAACGAGTTTCTTCCTCCTCTTCTTCTCCCGCTGATTCTTTCTCGGCGGCTTCGCTGCAGCCGCTCGTCGGGCCGCGGAGTGGTGGCGGCTTGGCGCTGTAAAGCGCGACACGCGCCCCCCCCTTTTTTGTAAAAAAACAAACAAAGAAAAACAAACGAAGTTCGAAACGAAAGAAAATTCAAACTTTTCGCATTTCCGGTTCTCGATCGTGAGCGACTTCCTTTCCAATGCCCCTCTCCGCGAGCTTCTGCTGCTCCTCGCGAGCCAGCAGTCTCGTCGCCTGCTCTCCTCGGAGCGCGTCCTCGGGGACGACGGCTTCCATGTCGAGCTGCAGGAACATCGGGATTTCGAGCAGTGGTGGTGGGGGAGCGATGGCGAAGATGATGATGGCATCGTCGTCGTCGTCGTCGTCGTCGTCGAAAGCGACGACGCTGCTGCGTCACCGCCGTCTCTCCTCCTATTCTCGACCTCGCTCCCGCTCCCTCCTGGTCAAAGCCTCCGCGGCATCCTCCAACAACCAGTCCGCGGGCGAGGCCGTATCGGCCCTGCTCGCCGCGGCCGCCTCTGGCGATGAGGCCACGCTGCTGGACTTCGTGGCGGAAGAGGCAGCGGTTGCGATCGCGGAGAGGACCGCACAGCGGCGCCGCAGGGAGCAGCAGCGGAAGGGAGAAGAGGGAGAGGTCAAAGAAGATGGAACTTCTCCTCCTCCACCGCTGCCTCCTCAGCCTCCGCTCCTCCTCACGCCCCTGACCCTCGAGGACGTCGTCCGCGCCGCGCAGCCGCACGAGCTCTCGCTAGACTCGTTCGTCGTGCGCGCGCTGGCTCTCTGCCCTCGGCCCCTCAAGTCGGCGACGGCGGTCTCGGGCCTGTCGCCGGCGCCCGGGAAATTCTTAGCGCGGGCGAGGTTGTCACTGCCCTCGGGCGAGGAGATGACGCTGACGCTGGCGCTGGTGGAGGAGGAGAGGGCCGTTTCGCATTACAAGTCGGTGCGGACGGAGAAGCACTGGGCGCTGGTGTCTGCGAGGTGAGAAGAAGGAAGTTGGAATGTTTTTTTTGACGTTTTTTTTCCTTCTTCAATTTTTTTCAATTTCGTTCGAAACGGAAAAAAAAAACAACTTTTCTTCTTCTTCAAAACTTCCAAACAGAGGCGAGCCCTTCTCATCGACGACGACGACGGCGACAACGACAACAAAAGAAGCCATTGAGCTTTCCAATTCCGTCCGAGACGCCAGGCAGGGGCCCGAGGCAGTCCTCGACGCCTTCCTCTCCGCGCTGGCCCGCGGCGACGGCGCGGCCGTCTTCGCGCTCACGGGCTCGAAAGCCGGGGACGGCGCGCGGGCGCTCGCCGACGCTCTTGGGGGCTCTATCTTCGCTTCTGCCAGAGAGGAGGAAGAAGAAGAAGAGGAAGGAGGAGAATTGGAGGAGGGAGAAGAGAGGAAAGGCGACAGCGTGCCGCCGTGGCTCCGCGGAACAGAGGACGACGACGCCGGCGACGAAAAAGGCAGCAGCAGCAACACCTCTCCTTCTTCTTCCTCCTCTCGTCCTCGGCGCCGCTTCCCCCGCGAGCTCGAGCCCCTCGTCGCGCTCTTTCTCCAGCAGGGGGCCCGCTACGACCTGCTTTCGGTGAAGATGCTCTCCGCGCGCCAGGCGTGGGGCATGGCCGGCGTGCGGCCCGCGGGCGACGATGGGAGCGGGTTCATTCTCGGAGCGCAAGCGCAGGCGCCGCCTTCGTCTCCGCCGCCATCTGCTTCTTCCTCCTCCTCCCCTGCCGACCCCAAGGGCCAGCAGCAGCGGAAGCAGAAGCAGTGGCAGGAAGAGCTTCAGCAATCTCAAAACCAGCACGCCCGCGCCGCGTTCATCTTCCGGCTCGAGCTCTGCGCCGGGGACGGCTGCTGGGAGTTGCGCGACGTCGCCCGCGTCGGCGGCGGCGGCGAGAGCGGCGGGGGGGCCTTCTCTCTCGGCGGGTGAAGAGTTTCGTTTTTTTTCTCGTCCCCCACGGTTGAGAGAGAGAGAGAGCTTGTAAAAAAAAGAGAGAGAAGTTTAAACTTTTGAACTTTTCTTTCTTTCTCTCTCCATTTCGTCTCTTTTTCTCTCCCCTATTTACACACCTCGAATCGAATCACGCGGTGGTTTGCATGTTGGTTTTGTTGTTGTTGGTAATGGTTATTTTTTGTTTTTTATAAAAAGAGGGGGGAAAAAAGAAAAGCAAGCTGCAGGTCTAAGGGTTAAAAAAAAGGCAATTTTTTTTCAGTTCATTTGTTTTAGTTCCTCCGTTTCCCTCCCTTCTTCATTCACGCAAACGCCAGCGCGCCGTAGTTCTCCTCGGGCTCCTCCTTGGGAGGAGGAGGAGGGACAGGGGCAGCAGTGGCAGCAGTGGAAGCGAGCGCCGCCGCCGGCTTCACCTCCGTTCCTCCTCCTTCCTCCTTCTTCGCCGCCGCGACGCTCCCCACGCGGTCCGCCAGCGCCGCGCGCTGCTCCTCCAGCGCCGCGAACATGTCACAGGTCCTGAGTTTTTGGATGGGGGGAAGAATTAGAAAGAGGAAGAGAAAGAGAAAGAGAGAGAGAAGAAAAGGTTAGAAGAGAGAGAGAGAGAGAGAGAGAGAGAGAGAGAGAGAGAGAGAGAGAAAATCCAGTTTCTTTCGTTCGAAGAAAAAAAAAAGTAAAAAAAACTCCAAAAAAAACTCAACTCACCCCGTCTTGAACCAGTCCTGCAACCTCTCGACCGACGCCTTCCCCACGCCCGGAAGCTCCTTGTTCTTCACCAGGGCTTTCACCTGCTCGATCGAAGTCACTTCCACGCCCAGGTTGCGGAAGCTCGCAGCTGCCTTGTTCGCCGCCCCGAGCTTGAAGCCCAGGTTCTTCTTTCCCTCGTCGCCGCGGGCCGCGGCATCGGCCTTGTAGGCATCGCAGAGCTTGGAGAAGAAGGCCAGGATGGGGGCGTTGTGGCTCTCCTTCTTCTGCTTCTTCGGTGGAGCTTCAGATCCACCGTTGGGAGCCCCGGCGCCGCCCGCGCCGTTTCCCTCGTTATCCTCGTCGTCGTCGTCGTCCTCCTCCTCCACGTCCCCGACGATGCCCTTCCACCCGGAGTCGAACTCGCTCACGTCGCTGCCGCTGCCGAAAAACTCCTCCGGCGTCAGGAACTTCAGGCCCGCAGCCTTGGCGAACTTCTTGTCGGAGTCGGCAAAGTCCTCGAGGCGGCCAGCGGCGTCGCCGACATAGGTAGTTAAAGAGGCGTCGGGCGTGACGCCGGAAGACGAGCTTGCCGCCAGCGTCGAGACGAAGAGGTCCCACATGCCACGCCCGGGCTTCCTGTGCGGGTCGTTGTCGGCCTGTTTTTTTATTTGAGGTGGAAGAGAAGAAGAAGAAGAGAGGGAATTTGAGAGCTTCAAAAACATCAAAAACTTCTTCAAAAAAAAACATTTTTCCCCCTTCTCTCACCTTGGCCGCCGTCGCGAACACCACCGTCATCGGCACCCCGCCCAGCGCCCTGTGCACCAGGTCCATCCTCGTCGTCTGCTTCCACGCGTTCTTCCCGTCCAGCGCGCCGCGGATCGTGCCCTGGTTGGAGAAGATCGCCACGTGCTCGCCGCGCCGCGCCGTCGCCTGCAGGACCTCGGGGACGTCGCGGCGGAAGAAGACGAAGTCGCCCGGCTTGGCAGGGCCGAGGTGCTTCTCGCGGCGCCAGGAGGCGCCCTCGAGGACGAGGGTGCCGTCCTTTTTTTTTTTTTTTTTTTTTGAAAGGGGTTGAGAGAGAGAGAGGAGAGAGAGCGAGAATTTGAAATTTGAGGACGTCGTCGTTTTGTTCACGCTTTGCTCTTCGCGGCGGCGATTAAAAAAAAGGGAAAAAAGGCGTCGCCTTTCCGCTTCTCTCTCTCTCTCTCTTGTTTCAAACGAATCACTCACGAGGTCAAAGGCGGCGATCTTGGCCGACGCCGCGGGGGTGCCGTAGGTCCTGTGGTGGTGGTTGCGGAGAGAGAACCGCGAGGAAGAAGAAAAAGGAAGAGAGAGAGAATTGAGGTGAAAGGGATGATCGAGATAGAGCGACTCCGACATCAATTGCTTTCCCATCGAGAACCGAAATTCGGCAATTGCAACTTCTCTCTTTTCCTCTTCAAAGTTCGCGCCTTTCCTCCGCTTTCTCCCCCACACCCACACTCACTTGGCGATGACGTAGTTGCCGTACTTGACCCAGCCGGGGGCCAGGCCCTTGGGGCCCTCCGGGGCCGCGGTTTTCTTCGCTGCTTTCTTCGAAGGGGCGTCGTCCTTCTTCGACGCCGCTGCCGCTTTCGTCGTCGTCTTTTTCGACGCGGCCGCGGCCTTGGGCGGCGGGGAAGCCTCGTAGTCGCTGCCGGAGCTGGCCGAGGCCGCGCGGGCGGCACGTTTGCGAGGGGGCATGGCGGCGGCGATTGGAGTTGGGAGAGGAGAGGGAAGGGAGGCGGAGAGGCGAGGAGGGAGAAGAGAGGAGACGACGACGCAGCAGCGGCGGAGGAGCAGCAGCTGGAGCATTCGGCAAAGAAGAAGAAGTGAGAGGAAGAAAAAAAACCCGACCTCGAGAGCGATGAAGAGAACCAAGTCAACAGAAAATTTTACAAAAAAGGGGGGGCCTCTCTTTCTCCGCGCGCGCTGCTTCTCTTCTCTTCAGTTGGCCCCGTCTCCTCCTGCGCCCCCGGAGGAGGACTTGTCGTTCGTGCCACCTAAGAAGCGCGTCGGCGTGTCGATGGCATGCAGGAACCCGGCGCCGGCCGCGAGAGCGGAGCCGACCGTCAGTGCTAAGATGACCCCTTCGACCAGCTTGACGTGTTTCTGGCAGGCGTCGTCGCAGGTCTGCGTGCTGCTGGCGGCCTGTTTTTGTGGGTTGAGAGCGGAAGGTGGTTTTCAAAGGTCGAGGAGGTCGAGATCGAGGTTGAGAGTTTTTCTTCGGCGTCGACCTCCGCTTCTTTTTTCTCTCGCTCTTCTCTCTCCCGCCCTCTCGGCCTTCTCTTCCCTCTCCTCACCGCTTCGACCACCGTCACCGTCGCGACCGCTGCGAGCGCGACGAGGAGAGAGAAGGCGCGCATGGCGGTGGGAATCTCTTGCGCGCGCGACGTTTGTTTGAAAAGTCTCTTTTTTTCAATGGGAAAAGAGAGAAGAAATATGATTTCGATCTCACATTCTTGCCATCGAGGAGGAAGAAAAAACCATGCGCTCCCTGCTCCGCGCCTGCGCCGCCCGCGGCGGCGCCTCGCTCCTCACGAGGCGGAGGACGAACGGCGGGAGTCACCATCACCACCCGTCCTCCATCGAAAGCAGCAGCAGCAGCGGCAGCGTCGCCCCTCAGTGGAGGTCCCCGCGACTCGTCTCGATAGATGCCTCTTCGTCGTCTTCGTCGTCGACCTCGACCTCCTCGACTAGCAACCGAGAGCACCCTCCCTTCCCGCGCGTCGGCGTCGCCGCAGTCCTCTTCAAGCCCCGGACAGAAACAACACAAGAAGAAGAAGAGCCTTCCTTGCTGTTAATTAAGCGCGCCAAGTCCCCGAATCAAGGGCTGTGGAGTTTTCCGGGCGGGGCGCTCGAGCTGGGGGAGGCGCTCGTCGCCGGCGCGGAGCGGGAGCTGTCGGAGGAGGTCCCCGGTCTCGAGTTCGAGAGGGAAAGTGCCGTGGCCGGGGGGCTCGCCGGAGGGGTGGCTTTCGCTGCCGCGGACTCTATTCACTTCGAGGAAGATTCGGAGGAGGAAGGAGGGGAAGGAGGGAGGGAAGGAGGAGGGAGGGGAGAAGCAGAAGAAGCGGGGAGCAGCGGTGGAAGCGGAGAAAAAAGGAGGAGCGAAAAACGAAAAGCGGCGCCGCGCTTCCACTGGGCCATCGTCGAGGTCGCCGCGGTCGCCAAGTCGAGCTCCTCCTCCTCCTCCGGGGGCTCCGCGCTGCCGTTCCCTTCCTCCCCCGCGACGGGCGACGACGCCGCGGCGGCAAAGTGGGTGCGAGCCCTGTCGGAGCTTCCCGCGCTCGAGGAGAAGGGGGAGGTCACCCGCGGGTGCGCCCGCGTCGCCGCGGAGGCCGTGAGGCGCTTCTCGAAGGATCTGGGCTATCGTCAGGCATAGAGCGGGGATAGAGAGAGAGAAAAAAAGGGAGACGCCGCGGAAACGTCGATTTGTATTTTACTTTTTGTTTTAGAAAAAAATTGAAAACGAAAACGAAAAAGCTATTGGCACACGAAATGGAATTCCAAGTTCTCAACAGGCGGGCAAGGCGATGCGATGCCGCGAGGGTTTTTCTTAGTACAAAAAGAAAAGAATCAGGGAGAGAGACAGAGAAAGAGAGAAGCGAGAGGAAGCTGCTTTCAAGGAACAACAGCAGCTTCTTCCTTTCCTTTCTTCGACGACGACGACAAACTCGCCGCCGGGAAAGGAACCGCGTTGTTCTTCGCCGCCGTCGTCGCCGTCGCTGTTCCCTTCGATGGGCACGGCTCGGGCTGCGGCACGGGCACCGGCGGCTCCACGGCCCCACGGACCTCGAACCCCACCTGCCCCGCCGCGGCCGCTGCCCTGGCCCAGGAGTAGAAGTTTTCTTGGAGAAAGGCCGTCGAGGGGCTCGGCACGGCTGCGTCCCTCGGCGCCGGCGCCGGTCTCTTCTGGATCAGCACTCGCACGCGGTCTTCATTGTCATTGCTGCTGTCGCTTTCTAGGGCTACAGAAACGCCTGAGCTTTCCTCCTCGAGAAGTTGGAGTTGAGAACCTTTCTTAACCTTTGAAGAGACCGAATCAAACCACGAAACCATCGCCGCTCCGGCCTCGCCGATCGCAGTCTCCCTGCTCACCCCTCCACGACCGCAGAGCCAGTCGCCCAACTTGTTCCCCAGCCTCCCGGCATCATTAAAAGTAGCGTGCCCGGCCTCCTTCAGGACCAGCAGGAAAGAAGAAGGGCCGCCGAAGGAGCTGGGCCAGAAGTGGTTGAACCCCGATTCGAGCGGGTTGCAGGCGCCGATCTTGCCCGCCGCCACGAGAGAAAGCGAAGCCTCGGCGCCTTGTGCTTGCAGGGCCGCAGCCGCTGAGGGGTAGGCCTCCGACGCCGGGGTGAAGCGGGTGTTGTCTACCGGGTCGATGAGGAAGGCCGAAGCGATCCTGAGGCTCTGCTTCGGGAGGAAGTTGTTGTTTGGAGTCTCGGTTCCGCTTCCGCTTCCGCTTGCTCCGCTTCCGCAGCGAGCAAACTCCAGGCTGCCCGCGTACTGCAGCGCCGCGAGCTTCGCGCCCCTGGAGTGCCCCGCCGTGAAGAGCAGATCAGGCTGCTGCTGCTGAGAAGAAGAGGAAGAAGAGGAAGAAGAAGAACTCGAGGAGAGGGCCCCTGGCGGCGCGGCGCCCATCGCCCAGCTGACCACGGAGCCGAGCCAGCCCAATTCCCGATTGTCGGGAGTGATCGAGAGGAAGCGCGCGTCGTAGCGGACCACCGCGTATCCCCAAGAGGCCAGGTGCCTGGCGTAGCGGTCGTAGGTCGAAGACCTGGACTGGAAGCCGGAGAAGAAGGCGACGAGCGGGTAGGGCGGGGAGCAGCGTGCCGCGGCGGCGTCGGCCGCGAGAGAGGAGAAGCCCGAGTTAGGGAGGAGGTGGGAAAGGGGCGAGGAGGAGAAGAGGTCAATCGTGCTGTTGTCCCTCGTGGGGAGCACGAGCGTTGTCTTCAGGAGATCTCCGGTGTTGGGGGCCTCGACGATGCCGTGGATGGGCTCGGAGACGCCGCAGGGGCCAGGGGAGGCGAGGGCGGGCGGAGGTGGAGGTGGAGCTTGTTGAAGAGTTCGCGTCATCGTCGTCGCCGCTGTTGAATTCAATCGGGAGGCGGCGTCGACGTTTGATGATGCCATCGTCGTCGTCGTCGTTGCCGCGGTCGCTCCTGCCGCCGTCGAAGCCCTCAGCGCCGAGAAGAGCAGGGCCGTCGCACAGTAGAGGCCTCGCTGGTGCTGCTGCGCGAGGAACATGAGCAGCGAGCGCGAGAAGAAACGAAGCGCGCGAGAAGTGGAGAAAATTGGAAAAAAGAAGAAAAAGAAAGAGTGCAATCGATGTTTCCCTCCGTGTGCTGTCCTCACTTTTTTCTTTCTTTTTTCTTTCGACCTCCTCCTTCGACGAAAAGAAAAAGGGTGGGCGCTCTTTTCCGTTTTCTATTTCTCCCCCTCTCTCTCCGGAAACAAGACAATGTCCTCCGCCCGAGAGATCATCGGCCGCTTCGACTTCTCTTGCGAGATCGAGGTGAGGAACAGGGAAGGAGGAAAGAGTAGAAGCGCGTGCGCGCGCGAGAGAGGAGGGAGCAGGGCGGCTCTCTCGCGCTCACCTTTTTTCCCCCTTCTTTTTCTTTTTCGTCGGAAAAAAAAACAAACCCGAAACTCAAATAGGCCGTCGAATGGCTCCCGCTCGACTGCCCCTCGAGGCTGCGCATCGTCTGGACCAGGCCCGTCAGGCACAGGGTCGTCGGAGGGGAGCTCGCGGTCGTGGACGGCGGCGGCGGAGGGAGCGGCGCCGGCGTTTCGGTTTCCTCCTCTGCTTCCGCCGCCGCCGAAAGCTCAGCTTTCGGCTCAGCTCCTCCTTCTTCCGCTGCCTCCTCTTCCTCCGCTGCCCCTTCTCTCCTTCACCACCACCACAGCCACCACCTCCGCCTCGAAGCCGTGCCCACGGGTCCGCCCGCGCCTCTCCGCTTCTCCTCGGCCCGCATCTGGAGGAGCGGCGGCAGCGGGAAGGAGCAGGAAGAAGGAGAAGAACAACAGCAGCAGCAACGACAACAGCAGCAGCAGCAGCAGCAGCAGCAACGACAACAGCAGCAGCAGCAGCAGCAACAACAACTGCGGCAGCGCTCGCCGTCGTTCTCGGCGTCGCTGCTGCCAAAGACGACCGCGATCGAGCTCCGCTCGCTGCGGGGGGCTCTGGTGGGCGTCGCTGCTCTAGACCTGGCCCCTCTGTGCGCCCCGCTGAAGATCGGGAGGCCGCAGAGGCTGGCTCTGGAGGTGGTGGCGGTGAAGCGGCAGCAGCAGCAGCAGCAAATTTCGCCTTCTTCGTCGGCGAAAGGCAACAGTCTCGAGGGAGAGCTGTCGCTGTCGCTGCCGCCGCTGCCGCCGCATCCGCCTCAAGCGAGGAACTCTCGCCGCCGCCCTTCCCCACGGCTGCTGTGCACCGTGGTCGCCAGGCCCAGCGCCGCGGGCGCTGCGGCGCTCAACAGGGCGGGGCTGCGGGTGCCGGAGCTGCCGCCGCCGGCGAGGAAGCCTCGACAGCAGCAGGAGCGGCAGCAGCAGGAGGTTTTCGCCTCCTCCGCCGCTCCCGCTCCTCCGCTTGCTCCTCTCCCGCCTCCTCCGTCTCCTCCGCCTCCGCGCCTCCCGACGCTCCGCCTCCCGCGCTTCTCCTCTCGAAGGCCCTCCGCTCCTGCGACCCTGCTCTCACGCAGCAGGAACGACAGCGACGGGGGCAGGAGCAGCGACGGCGGCGGCGGGAGCGTTGTCGTCGTCGTCGTCGCCGCGGAAGCAGCAACGGAAGCGAGGGCGCCTCCGCCTCCGCCTCCGCAGCAATTCTCTTCTTCCTCTACCCCTCTCTCCACGACCCCTACCGTCCCAAAGAGGAAAATCGAGCCCTTTGACGACGCAACAACAGCATCAGCAACCGAATCTTTCGCTGCTTCCGCTGCTGCTGCGGCGAACGGCGAAGTCATCGTCGCTTCGGTGCTGGTCGACGGAGGAGGCTCCACTTCCTTCCTGCCCAGGCTCTCTTCCTCCTCCTCGCCCACCGCCGCAGAGAGGGACCGCTCGATTTCAACCACGGTCTTCGACCTCGGGGAAGGAGGAGGAGGAGGAGAGGGAGAGGGAGAGGGAGGGGAGGCGAAGGGAGGGAAAGGAGAGGTCCCTGTCTCTGTCTCCGTCGCTGTCGATGCTTCTTCTCCTTCCTCTCCTTCGCCGTTTGCCGCTGTTGCCGTTGCCACCGAGGGAGAAGCAGCCGCAGCCGCGGAGGCAACAGCAGCTGTCCTCAGCGACGACGACGACGACGACGAGGACTCCACCGCCTCCAGCGACGCAGCCTCCGCCCCGGCCGCGGGCAGCGAGGAGGGTCCCAGCTCCGACGGCGCGAGCAGCGACGAGGAAGTCGAGGTCGAAGAGGTCGAGGTCGAACTCGAAGAAGAAGGAGCGGTGGCTCTCGAGCTTGCTCCTCCTCCCCCTCTCCCTCTCCCTCCCCTTTCCCTGTCCCCTCCCACGCCGGTCTCCGCCGACGACCTCTCGAGACTGGAGGCCGCCCTGGACGCGGCGCGGGCCGAGGCGCTGGCCGCGGCCGAGGACGCGTCGGCGGCGAGGCAGGAGGCCGTCGCGGCGGGGAGGCGCGCTGCCGAGGCCGAGGCTGCGCTGCTGCGGCGGAGGGGATCGACGACGAGGACGAGGACGAGGACGAGGACGAGGGACGGAGAGAGGGACGGAGAGGAGGAGGGAGGAGAATCGACCTCTTCTTCTTCTTCTTCTTCTTCTTCTTCTTCTTCTTCCGCCGCCGCCGCCGCCGTTGCTGTCGCCGAAGCCGCTTCCGCGCGCTCTGCCGCCGCCGCCGCAG
>Ga0114918_10004917_pt1:0-10000 | contig 11545 bp, 8 predicted proteins | sample LantaG_FD_87015 | JGI IMG/M metagenome (GOLD analysis project Ga0114918, IMG submission 87015) | Deep subsurface microbial communities from Baltic Sea to uncover new lineages of life (NeLLi) - Landsort_02402 metaG | ecosystem: Environmental > Aquatic > Marine > Oceanic > Sediment... | reverse complement strand
GGGGAGAGAGAGAAAAGGAAAAATCGCGCCGCCGCCGCCGCCGTCTTCCATCCGCCGACCTGGCGCGTGGCCTGCGGCCTCTCGCCGCCCGCCTCTTGGCCGGGCGTGTCAGCGCCCTCGCTCTAGTAAAATGAGCATACGCGGGCTGTGTGCGCGTCGGCGAGTGCAGGATGCGCCTTTGGGGCTCCGCCGGCGCCGCCGCCGATCGGCTCCCAAGCCGGCGGCCCTGAGAGGAGTAGCGCCGCCCTCCAGGCGCCGCCCGGTCCCTCTAGGCCAGCCCACCACCGCCGGGCGAGCCGACATGCCTGGACTGCCGCTCAAGCCGTGTGGCTTGAGCCCTGGCCGGGTGGATGCCACCACTCGGCGCGCCAACTCTCTCTCCACGCCGCCGCCGGCGCTCCCCACTCACGCTCTCTCTCTCTCCCTCCTCCCGCACAGACCCACGAACCACTCCCCTCCACCATGGGCCGCATGCACTCCAAGGGCAAGGGCATGTCGTCCTCCGCCCTGCCCTACCGCCGCTCCGCGCCGTCCTGGCTGAAGACGACGCCGGCCGAGGTGAGAAGAAGAGGGAGAGAGAGGGGCGGGGCCGATCAGCGAGCGCGGGCCGCTTTTCTCGCGGGCCGTGCGGCGCCGCACGACCATCCCGCCTCGCTCTGCCTGGCGTGCGGGGAGGCCACTCTCGGGGGCTGTCTGTATGCAGTTGGCCGGGCGGCGGATGCGGGGAAGGAAGGGAGCGCCACTCCCGCATTCCCTCCCGTCTCGCGCCGGCGGCTCTCTCTCTCCGCCCCTCCCTCCTCAACCTCCCCCTCTCCTCTCCCCTCCTCGTCAGGTCACCGACCACATCTGCAAGCTGGCCAAGAAGGGCCTGCGCCCCTCCCAGATCGGGGTCGTCTTGCGGGACTCGCACGGCGTGGCCCAGGTCTCCTCCGTGACCGGCTCCAAGGTGCTCCGCATCCTCAAGGGCCAGGGCCTGGCGCCCGAGATCCCGGAGGACCTGTACTTCCTCATCAAGAAGGCGGTCTCCATGCGCAAGCACCTGGACAGCTTCCGCAAGGACCGGGACGGCAAGTTCCGGCTGATCCTGGTGGAGTCCCGCATCCACCGCCTGGCGCGCTACTACAAGCGGGCTAAGAAGCTGCCGCCGACGTGGAAGTACGAGTCCGCGACCGCGTCCGCGCTGGTCTCGTAAAATGGATGGGGGGATGGATGGATGGATGGATGAAGAGAGATGGGAGTTGAAAGAGGGGCGTGTGCTGGGGGGGGGCTCTCCCTGCCCCTCCTGCGTCGCTCTCTCTCTCTCTTGCCTCTCTCCGCCAGGAGAGCGGGGGGTTCAGTGTGTGGTGGTGCTGTGCGCGCGCGTGGTCTGTGTGAAAAACATGGGAAACGTGCGTCCTTTTTTTCAATCCTGCCTGCGAAACCTCTCGACCTCTGCTGCCTTCCTCCTCTACACTCTCTCTACACTATGTCTCACGCCCGCGCCCATTCCTCTACTCACCCTCCCAGAGCGGCCGCCGCCTGGCCCAGCACGGCACTGCACACGCCGCACGTGATGGCCACGCCAAGCACGTCGCCCGCCACCTGGACGCTCGTCCCCGCGTTGGCCGGGTCGATCCCCGCCCGGGCCAGGCCAAAGGGCAGGGCCGTCCCCACCGCCACGGACGCCAGGACGATGGCGAACAGGGAGGCCGCGATGGCGGCCGCATCTAAGGGGGACCCGCCCGACAGGGCGACCCGGCCGTACCCGCCCACCGCCAGCCCCGACGCCAGGAGGCCGCCCACGGCCAGCTGGTGGGCCAGCGTGCGGCCGACGTCGGGGCCGCTGGGCGTCAGGGAGCCCGTCGCCAGGCCCCGGATGACGTGGATGGCCGACTGGTTGCCCGCGTTGCCGCCCGCGCCGACCAGCATGGTCAGGAACAGGGTGACGACCAGGTGGTCCCGCAGGAGGTCGGCGTAGGCATCAAGCACAAAGGAGGAGGTGGACTGGAGGGCGAGCAGGCTGAGCAGCCAGCGGCCGCGGGCCCAGGCCTCCGCGAGGATGGGCGGGTCGGCGGGAGGGAGGTCGACCAGCTCGCACACGCCCGCGTCGGGCAGGCCGGAGTCGCACAGGGCGGCCAGGGCGGGGTCGTCGGCCCGCGGGGAGCGGGGCGGGGAGGGTGGGCGGGCTGTGTGCATGGAGGAGCAAGAAACGAGAGCAGAGGAGGTTGAGAAATGCACGCCCGCCAATGGTTTCCCCGCCTCTCTGTCGTGCGCACGCGTTCGCACGGACACACACGCGGCGCATCCATCTCTTCCGGCACTCCTCACCTGCTGGTACACCAGGCTCCGCGCCCGGCGGGTTGAAAAATGGCAGGCGCCGCCGCCGCCGGCGCAGGGGCGGGCGGGACGCGGCGACGCCGGTGGGCACGCCGACCGGCCGCACCGCCGCGCCGGGTGGCCTGGGCGCCACGCTCATGCCGGAAGGGCGGAGGGAAGGGGCCACCGGACGAGCGGCCTGTGTCAGGCCGGCCAGGGGCATTGGGCGCGAGCGCAGGAGGGCGACAGGGCGCGCGGACGTGTTTTTTGGTTGTGAAGCCGGGCGCTCGTGCTGGTCACTCCTCCCTCTCCCCTCACTCCGCTTTTCCGCTCTCTTTTGCTAGCCGTGCGCGCGCCCGCTCCCCCTGCGCGAGAGCAGGCCGCAACCCACTACACCAATAGCCCTCGCCTGCCCCCGTTCGGTCCCTTAGTAACCCCCACACCGCGTCGCTGGGCACCTCTTAGCCACAGAAGGAGAATGACGGACGCTGCCGGCGGCGCCGCCGCAGCCCCGGCGGCGGCCGGCGCCAAGAAACGGTGAGCAATGGTGCGAGCAGTGAGGCGCACGCACGCCGCAGGCCCGCATCCACCACGCTGTGGCCTGACTAGGCCATGGCCGTGCCAGGCCTGGCGGGGATGTGGGCGGGCAAAGCGCCTTCCGCCCCCTGTCCACCCAAAAACGCCCCCGCATTCCAGCGACGGCTCACACTCTCAACCCTTTCTCTCCCATCCATCCCCAGTCGCCGCACCGGCTCCAAGGCCCGGTCCGCCGCCCGGGCCGACCCCACGTCCGCCCCATCCTTTGTCCGTGGCCCCGCCCTGGCCACCAAGGCCATCACCGACAAAAAACTGCGCGGCCGGCTGCGCCACTCGGAGGCCCTGGCGGCCGAGGCAGCCGCGTCGGCGGCTGCTGCGCACACCTGGCTCCTCCCCTCCGCGCCCGGCGGGCTGGAGGCGGAGCCCGGCACCCTAGAGCGCACGTACAAGGTGTCCCAGGCCGACCTGGGCAGCCTTGCCGAGACGGGAGCCGCCCGCAAGGCCTTCGACCTACCCCTAAGCGACCTAGGCCCTTACTGTGTGGACTACTCCAGGTCCGGCCGCTTCCTGCTCCTGGGCGGGGCCCGGGGGCACTTGGCCATGCTGGACTGGGGGCGGGCGTCCCGCGCATGCGAGGTCTTCCCAAAAGAGCGCGTCCGGGACGCGGTGTTCCTGCACACCGAGGCCTTCTTCGCGGCCGCTCAGGACAAGTGCGTGTTCATTTACGACAGGCGGGGGGTGGAGGTGCACGCCGGCCGCGACCACGGCGGCGCGGCCCGGCTGGCTTTCTTGCCGCACCACTTCCTGTTGGCGTCCTTAGCCGACGGGGGCGTCCTGAGGTATCAGGACACGACGACGGGCGAGGTCGTGGCCACCCACCGCACCCGACCGGGCGGCGGCGCGAAGGCCGTCCTCGCGCGCAACCCCTGGAACGGGGTCCTGGCGACGGGCGCCTCCAACGGCACCGTCTCCCTGTGGACGCCCAACTCCAACGTCGCCGTCGCCAAGATGCTCACCCACCAGGGCCCCGTGCGCGCCATCGCGGTGGACGCGGGCGGGCGACACATGGTGACGGCGGGCGCGGACGGCCAGGTGCGGGTTTGGGACGTGCGGGCCTTCAAGCCGCTGGCCTCATACTTTTCTCGCGCGCCCGCGGCTTCCTTGGACATCTCCCAGCGGGGCCTGGTGGCCGTCGGGTCCGGCAGGTCCATCTCGGTCTGGCAGGGCATGCTGGACGGCCACGCCAAGGTGCAGGCGCCCTACATGAAGGTCGGCCTCCCGGCCAGCGGCCTGCGCGACCTGGCCTTCTGCCCCTTTGACGACGCCCTGGGGATCGGCCACGCCGGCGGCTTCACGTCCGCCCTCGTCCCGGGGTCGGGCGAGCCCAACCTGGACTCCTGGGTGGCGGACCCCTACGCGGGCCAGCGCGCCCGGCGGGAGGGCGAGGTGCGGGCCCTGCTGGACAAGCTGCCCCCTGACTCGATCGTCCTGGACCCCGCCTCCATCGGCCGGGTGGCGCGGGAGCCCAAAGCCGTGCGGGAGGCGGCGGCCGCGGCGGCCAAGGCCGCGTCCGAGGCGGCCAACGCGGCGCGGGCGCGGGCCCTGGGCGCATCGGACGGGCCCGCCCGCATGAAGGGCAAGAACAAGCCGACCCGGCGCCAGAAGAAGAAGCAGTTTGTGATCGTGGAGGAGAAGAAAGCCGGGCTGCGGGCGCGGCTGACGGGGGAGGGGCAGCCGCGCCTCAGCGTGGAGGAGCGGGCGGAGCGGCGGGAGCGGGCGGCGGCTGAGGCGGTGCCGGCCGGGGCGCCCCAGGCGCTGGCCAGGTTTTACCGGCGGGGCGTGGATTGAGATGGAGAGTGGGGAAGGGGGGGCACAGCGGCAACAGCTAGCCGCCGGTTTCTCTTGTAGTGTGTGTGTGTGTGTGTGTGTGTGTTTCAAATGCTTTCACCTCGCCCGGCTGCGCCACTCATGCACGCACCAGGTCGCTTCACGCCCAGGCTGGCGGCTCGTGGGTGGCGGGCGGGCGGCCGGCGGCGCGGAGCGGCGGCGGGCTGGCCGCGCATTGCCGCCTCCGAAACCGATGCTCTGCCCCCCTCCACCCCGGCGGCGGCGGCCGACCACCGCGACCGCCGATCCTCCTCATCCTCCTCGGCCGCAGCCAGTCGCCCCACCCCCATCGCCACCCTGTCGCCCGAGCGCACCGCCGCCAACGCCGACCTGGCCTCAAAACTGCGGGGCGCCGTCATCTTGGCCCCCCTAACCAGGGTCGGCACGCTCCCCTTCCGCGCCCTGTGCGCCGAGTTTGGCGCGCCCGTCACGCTGTCCGAGATGGCGTTCGCCCGCCCGCTGGCCAAGGGTGACCGGGTGGAGCGGACCCGGCTGCGGCGCGACCCGGGCGAACGCCTGTACGGCTTCCAGATGACGACCAACAATGTCGGAGAAGGCCTGGCTGCTGCCCGCCTAGCGGCCGAGGCCGGGTGCGATTTTTTGGACCTCAACGCCGGCTGCCCTATCCACGAGGCGACCCGGCGGGGCCTGGGCGCGGCGCTCCTACGGTCGACGCGCAAGTTGGCGACGCTGGTGTCTGGCATCGCCACCGACTCGCCGCTGCCGCTGACGGTGAAGATCAGGACGGGCCTGTCCGCGAACCTGATCAATGTCGACGAGACGGTGGCGGCCCTGGCCGCCGCAGGCGCGGCCGCGGTCACCATCCACGGCCGCACTCAGGAGCAGCGGTACAAGCGGGCGGCGGACTGGGGGGCGATCGCGCGCGTGGCGGCCGCCAACCCGGGCCTGGCGGTCGTCGGGAATGGGGACGCGCTGACGCACTGGGAGTGCGCGGCCCGACTGGCCACGCCGGGGGTGGCGGGCCTGATGGTGGGGCGGGGCGCGCTTGTGACGCCCTGGCTGTGGCGGGAGATCGCGGAGCAGCGCGCCTGGCTGCCGACGCCGGAGGAGCGGGTGGGCGTCCTGCACGGCTTCATGGGGCGGATGCAGGCCTACCTGGGCGCCGACGCCAAGGGGTGGGCCAAGGCCCAGCACTTCCTACCCGCCCACTTTGACTTCTTCCACCGGTGGCGGCCCCTGCCGGACGCCGTGTACGGCCCCGGCGGGTCGCACTACGACCCGTCCACGCCGCTCCTCAGCCGGCGGCGAGCGGTCGCCGACCCGGTCCTGGGCGAGACCCTGGCCGGACTATCCCCCCTGGAACGCTTGCTGCGATGCCCGGACCCGGGCGCGCACGCCGCCCTGGCGGCCTGCCTGTGGGAGGCGGCCACGCCGGCCGAGGCGGTGCGGGCGGCGGAGGGCGCGGCCAGGGAGGGCCTGGCCGCCTGGGAGGAGGCGGCCCGGGCGGCGGACCGGGAGATGCAGGATGACGAGGGCGGGGATGAGCGGGGGGGGCGAGGGGATGGCAGGGACAGTGGGCGGGCACGGCGGCGGCGGGATGACGAGATGGCGGGCGGGTAGAAAGAAGTGGGGGCGCGCGCGGGAGGAGAGCGTGTAACAGACTCATGTTGGCGGGCCTGGTGAACCTGGCGCAGAGAGGAGATGGTGGGCGGCATGGTTGTGTGTTCCCGCAGCCCGCGTCGCGTACGCGCTAGACGTGCTGGCCTACTTCCGCGCCTACTTCGCGTGTCAAGGCCAAGAAGAAACCGTAGCGGTTTGGTTGCAGGTTAACGCCGCGCTGGCGCGCGGGCGGGCGCAGCAGCAGCCCCTGTTTTGCGGGAACGTGGTGGCGGGCGGTGGTGGGCGGGTGCGGCGACATGGTGGGTCCAAGGCATGCACACAGAGCGCATTTTTTTCCTCTCGCCCTCGCCCCGCCCCGCCCCACACAAGCCTCCCGCACCAATGGTCCTCCACTAGAGTAGAGCTAGGGACCACAGCGAGAGAGCGCACACACGCACCCCCCCCCTCCCACACACGCACATGGCCGACCTGGCCTGCCTCGTGGGCGCCCTGGCGGCGGCACCGACCGATGCGAGCGCCGGCGCCAATGTGCCACCTTTCCTCGCCTCCACCGCCACCACTCTGGCCGCCCTGGACGCGGAGGGCGACCTGGACGCCCGCCGCCGCCTGACGGCCGCCCTGAGCCTAGGGGTGGGGCTGGAGCGGGGCGGGAGCAGGAGCAGCCAGGCACCGACCGCGCCTGGCCGCTCTCCCGCCCTCCTCTCAACCACGCTCGCCGGCCTGGCCGCCGACGGTCGGGAGGACGCCACCGTCCGCCGCCTGGCCCTGGAGGGCCTGGCCAAGGCCGTCGCGGCAGGCGGCGTGTCCGCTGAGCCCGTCATTCCGGCCGCCGCCGCCCTGGCCGCCCTGGCGTCCCCGGACCCGGGCGTGCGGGCGGCGGGCGTGCGCCTGCTGGCCGCGGCCGCGCCCGCCGCTCCCACCCTGCGTCTGCGCGCCGCCGCCCGGGCGGCCCTGCGGGCCCACACGGCCGACCCGTACCCGGGAGTGCGGGCGGCGTGCCTGAGCGGCCTGGTGAATGCGGCCGCGCGCGGGCTGGCCCTGCCGGCCGCCGCGCACGAGGCCGCGGTGGGCGGCCTGGCTGACGACGCACCGGCAGTGCGCCTGGCGGCTGTCCACCTGCTGGGCGCGGCGGCCGCGCGCGCGGGCGCTACGGCGGCGCCGGGTAGCAGGCAGACTACTCACCACGCAACGCCCATCGCGGCCAGGCGGTCCGCGGCCGCGGCCGACCGTGCCGCGGCGGCCGCGGATGCGGCCTTTGCGGCCGCAGCGTGGGCGCTCGCCGACCCGGACCCGCCTGTCCGGGTGGCGGCCCTGGCCGTCTTGGGCTCCCTGGCGGCGGCCTCGCCGCCCGTCAAGGCGGGCGCCCTGTCCAAGAAGAGCACGGCCCGCACCATGGAGGGCCAGTCCGTGGACGATGCGGCCCTGGTGGTGGGCCCCGGCGCGGCGTGCGGGGGGCTGGGCCTGCTGCCTGGGGAGGGAGGGGGTGGTGGTGGTGGGGAGGGTGGCAGCGGCGGCGGCGGCGGCCCGGACGCTGCCGCCGCCCACCCGGCCTCGCCCACGCTAGCCCCCGCCGCCGTCGCCGCCGCGGCCGCCGCCGCCGCCGCCGCGGCCGCCGACGACTGGGCCTCCTACGCGGGCGCCTTCGTGCACGGCCTGGAGGACGATGCGGCCGCGGTGCGGAGCGCGGCCCTGGGCGCGATGGCGGCCCTGGGCGGCGCCGACCCGGCCTGGGCGCCCCTGGCCGCGCCCTTTGCCGCCGACTGCGCGGGAGATGAGTCGCCGGGCGTGCGGGCGGCCGCGCTGACCGCCCTGGCGGCCCTGTGCGGGGCTGGGGGCGGGTCGCCCTTAGACCCCCACCTGGGCGCTGCCCTGGCGGGCCTGGCCGACACGGACGGCGCCGTCCGGGCGGCCGCGTGCGGCCTGCTGGGCGGGGGTGGCGCGCGTCTGACCAGCCTGGCGTCCCTGGGCGCCGCTGTGGACGCCCTGCTGGAGGCTGCCCTGGCGGACACCCGGGCGGGCGAGCCGCTGGGGAGCGGTGGTGGTGGTGGGCGCACAGCCGGCCGGCAGACCACCCCGCTGGCCGCGCTCGCCCGGCTGGGCGCCTCGGCCCCAGGCCCCGCCGCCGCCCTCATCCCGAACCTCATGGGCACCCGGTCTGGCTTCATCCAGGCGGAGCCGTCCGTGGACAACCCGGCGTACGCGGCCCGCCTGGCGTTTGCGCTGGCGGCGTGCGCGGGCGGCGCGCACCCGGCCCTGGGCGCCCTCCTCCCCAGCCACGCCCTGGGCGGGGCGGCCGTCGTCCTGGCGGGCCGCCTGCCGGGCCTGCCCCTGCCGGTGGGCGGGGTGGTGCCCCTGGGGCGAGGAGCGGTGCTGGTGGGGCAGCGGCGGGCCTTGAAGAAACGGGCGCGTGAGGGGGGAGGGGAGGCGGCGGGCGCGCTGGCCGCCATTGGTGCGGCCCTCGCCACGCTCACCGGGCCCACCTCCGCTGCGTCCCTGGCCGACGTGGACGCCGCCCTGGCCCCGATCATGGAAGACCCGGCCGCCCCGGCCGCGGGCGCGGCGGCCGCGGGCCGGCTGTACGTGCGGGCGTTGGCGGTGCTGGGAGCCGTGCAGGAGGAGGGCGGTGGCGGTGGTGGTGGTGGTGGTGACGGGCCCTCCTCCCTGCCCGCCGCCTGGCTGGACGCGTCCGCCCTGCGCCTGCCCTCCCTGACCGACGCCTGCACTCCAGTGCCCGCCCCCATCGCCGCCAGTCGCCTGGACCGGCTGGCCGACCTGATGGCGTGCGGGCTGGGCGGCGGCGAGGCCAGCGCGGGCGCCGCGGTCGGGGGCCTGGAGGCGGCCGCGGCCTCACTGCGGTCGGACGGCGCCCTGCCGGGCCCGCCACGCCCGCCGCCGCCGCCGCCTGTCGCAAACCTGGTCATCGTGCGGGGCGAGCTGGCGGCCCCGGGTGGACGCCACGCCCGCCCGGTGGCGGGCGTGGCGGGCCTGCCCCTGCGCCTCCCCCTCGCCGGGCGGGTAGTGAGTGCGGGTGTTGGCGGCGGGGGCGAGCCTCCACGCGCCTGGCTGAGCCTGGCGGATCCCGCCTCCGCCTCGCCGCCCCTACTGCTGCCCCTGCACCTGGTAGAGGAGGAGGGAGAGGAGGAAGACGAGGGCGGTGGTGGCGGCGGCGCGCGCGCCTTTGCCCTCCCGCCATATGTCGACGCGCCGGCCGCGCCCGGCCCGCCCGGCGGGGGGTCGACCCCCCTCATCGTGGCCCTGCTTGTCCAGGCGGGGCGGCGGGTCGGGGTGGGCGGCCGGGCTGTACTTGTGCAGGTGGCGCCCGGCCGGCCCGTGCGTGTGGAGGCGGGGCGGGCGGCGGACGCGCACAGGACATAGTGATAATAAAATGACAGGCGCAGGTTTTTCTCTCTCTCCCTCCCGCTCTCCCTCCCTCTCTCGTCTCTCTCTCCCTCCCTATCTCGTCTCTCTCTCCGCCTCTCCACCCGTGAATGGAGCCCCATTCACCCGCCCCGTCGGGGCGGGTTGCCACGGCTGGCGATGTCCTCCGCCGTCATGGCCTTCAGGGGCAGGCGGGGGGTCGGCTTGGCCGGGCCGCCCGCGCGCCGCCCCGCCTCCTCCTCCAGCTCGGCGGCGACGCCGGAGACCACACCCGTGCCCCGCCCGGCCCCGCCGCGCGGCTGGGCCGCCTCGGCGACGGTGG
>Ga0114918_10004916_pt1 | contig 11545 bp, 9 predicted proteins | sample LantaG_FD_87015 | JGI IMG/M metagenome (GOLD analysis project Ga0114918, IMG submission 87015) | Deep subsurface microbial communities from Baltic Sea to uncover new lineages of life (NeLLi) - Landsort_02402 metaG | ecosystem: Environmental > Aquatic > Marine > Oceanic > Sediment | place: Baltic... | reverse complement strand
CTCTCTCTCTCTCTCTCTCTCTCTCTCTCTCTCTCTCTCTCTCTCTCTCTCTCTCTCTCTCTCTCTCTCTCTCTCTCTCTCTCTCTCTTTCTCTCTTTCTTTCTTCTCCAGGACTCCAAGCTCGTCTGCCTCGACAACACCCTCGAGCCCGCCCCGTACCTGCTCTTCGCCCGCGACAACGACGACAAGACCGAGGACGAGGCGGCGGCGGCGCTCCCCTGGGCGGCGTGCCCGGCACCGCTGCTGCTGAAAGCGACGACAGCGACGACGACGAAAGCGAAAGCGAAAGTCAAACCCTCCCCTCCAGGGAGGCTGTCGTGGTCCCGCGCCCTGGCCCCCAGCGGCTCCGCGGCCCTGCTCGACGTCGACTGGGTCGGCGCCGAGGAGGCCCAAGAGGCGCGAGCCGGGGCGGGAAAGCCGGCAGCCTTGCTCTCGGCCGCTGCCGCTGCTCTTGCTGCCGTCGCGGGCGCCGCGGCGGCAGCAGCAGCCCTGCTGCTCTCCAAGCCTCTCCCCCCTTCCTCTTCCGCCGCAGAGGAGCAAGAAGAAGAAGACGAAGGAAACGAGGAGGAGAGAAAAGACCAGCGCGAGGCCAAGGCCAGGTGGGCCCGCGACGGCGGCGGCGCCGGGAGGCTGAGCAAGGTGAGCGGGGCGGGAGGGCGGAAAGGAGGAGGAGGAGGAGGAGGCAGCGGCGGCAGCAAAGGCTTCCGGTCGCCCACGCTCTGATTTTCCGGTTTTCTCTTTTCCCTTCTTTCCCACTTTTGCTCCCTCGACTGGATTCGTGTAATAACGAAAGGAGGAGAAGGAGGAGGAAAAGGAGCCCGGCCACGGTGGGCGGCTGGCCCTTGTTCTTACTCTTTCTCTCTTTCTCTCTCTCTCAACTCTCCAAAACTCAAGTCTCTCGCTGCTCGTTTGAAAAACGAACATTTTTTTTATTCGTTTTTCCGTTTTTTTTCTTCTTTTTCGTGGTCGAGAAGAGACCTCATTCGCTTTCGCCCTTTCCCGCCTTTCAAGAACGCGCCTTTTCCCTCCAAGGCGCTCGCCTCCTCTCGAAGGAACGCTCTGAAGCCCTCGCGAGCGGCTGCCAGCCGCAGCGTCTCGCCCGCGTCGAGAAGGACGAGGAGAGAGAGAGAGAAGACGACGCCGACGACAAGAGCTGCCATCGATTCGAGCATGCCAACTCCATCGTCGCCTTCCGCGGCCTCTGCTTCGGCGCGCCCCAAGATACCGCTGCCTGCTCCGTCGCGCTTCGCCAGGATGAGCCTCCCTGCGGCGTGGCGGCCGCAGAGGTGGATCGGCGGGAGCGGGAGCGGCAGCGGCGAGAGGGGAAACACCACGAGCAGCAGCAAGGGCGGCGGCGTCGATCATCACCATCGTCCTTCTACCTCTTCTGCTACTGCTGCTGCTGCTGCTGCTGCTTCGCTCCGCCGCGCCTCAAGCTCGCCTTCTTCTCCTTCGGCGCCGCTCGCCGCCTCCCACAGGACGCCCCTGAGACAGGCTCAGGTATCGGCGTGGGCGCACGCGTGCGTCGGAAGCAGCCTGAGGAGTGCGAGAGGAGCAAGAGCAGGAGGAGCATCGAGCATCGTCGTCGCAAGGGCGGCGCCTTCGACGTCGCCCTCGCCGCGCTCGCTCTCGCGCCGCCTCCTCGGCCAAACCCTAACCTCTCCTTCTTCTTCTCCCGTCGAGACCGTCGCCGCCGCCGCTTCCTCCAACGCGGCAGCAGCGTCCTCGGCCACCTCCCTCCAGGCATCCGCGCCGGGATCCACCACCACCGTCTCGATCCAGTTCGACAACGGAGCTGACGCAGAAGGGACGGGAGCGACCTTGCTGACGGTCGAGGCCCCGGGCGCAGACGACCTGCTCGCCGAGGCGACCGGCGTCTTGGACGCGTTAGGCCTCCGCGTGCAGTCCGCCGCCATCCACCGCGAGGGGGAGAGGGACGAATCCAACGGCGGCAACGGTGCTGCCACGGGCTCCGGGGGCGGCGGCGCGCGCCTGGCCTTCCGGGTGACGGGCGAGGCCGGAGGGCAGGTGCCTGAGCCGGCGTGGGAGGGCGTCCGTGGTGCGCTCGCTGCCCTCTGGGGCGGCGTCGGCGGCGGCGCGCTGTCGACGATGCCTGCAATCTACGGAGTCCACGCTGAGGCGGAGGTCAAGAGGCTTCGCCCGCTGTCGACGGGCCAGGAGGGAGACGCCGCGGCGCTGGAGCTGGCCGCGGCCGAGATGGCGCAGGCGGCGGCGCAGCTGGTCGCGGTCGAGCGCGAGGTGAAAGCCGCAGCCGAGCTGCTGCTGGCTGCCGAGTCCGGGGGCGCGGGAGCGCAGCGCTCCTCGGCGTCGTTCTCGATGTCCAACCCGGTCGCGCTCAAGACCGCCCTGGACGCGGCCGAATCGCGCAGGGCCGAGGCCGCGGCGATGCTCGAGCGGCGGATGGCGGCGATGGAGGCGGTGCTGGCGTCGAGGAGGGCCAGCGACGCGGCGACGATGGCGGCAGTCGCGACGCGGGAGCCGACCTCGGCGCTCGGGGACGTGTTGTCCATCTTGAATGGCCCCATGCCCTCGACGCAGCTGCTCTCCCAGCAGCCCCCTTCTGCTGCTGCCGCCGCAGCTGCGCCCTCCCCGGAGGCCAGCCCCTCTGCTGCCGCCGCCTTTGCCGCCGCCGGCGCAGCGGGCTCCATGCTCGGCGCCGGGATCTCCTCGGGACCCGCCGCTGGTTCGGGGAAAGAAATCATCCTCCAGGGCTTCAACTGGGAGTCCCACCGCGACAGGTGGTACTCCAAGCTCGAGTCCCAAGTCGACGAGATCGCCGAGGCGGGCTTCACGGCCGTCTGGCTGCCTCCCCCCTCGGACTCGGTCTCTGCGCAAGGCTACCTGCCGCGGGACCTCTACAAACTGGACTCGGCCTACGGCACCGAGGCCGAGCTCCGATCTCTGGTGAAAGCCCTGCACAACAAGGGGCTCAAGGCCATCGCGGACATCGTCATCAACCACCGGTGCGCGCACACGCAGGACGAGCAGGGGAGGTGGAACCGCTTCGGCGGTCGCCTGCCGTGGGACGAGAGCGCCATCTGCTGCAACAACCAGCGGTTTGGAGGGAAGGGCGCGCACAAGACCGGGGACGACTACGTAGCTGCTCCGAACATCGACCACACGCAGGAGCGCGTGCGGAACGACCTGATTGGTGAGAGAGAGGGGGAAAGAGGGGTTGGTGGAGGTGGAGAAAGAAGAGAAAGAAGAGGTCGAGGTCGAGTTTGTCGTCGTCGAAAAAAGACAAAAAAATGCTCATTTTTTTCAAAAAAAAAAAAAAAAAAAACTCCCTCAGGCTGGCTCAAGTTCCTGCGCTCGTCGATCGGCTTCGACGGCTGGCGCTTCGACTACGTTAAAGGGTACTCGGGCGAGTTCGCGCGGACCTACATCGACGCGACGGTGCCGGACATGGCGTTCGGGGAGTACTGGGTGAGGAGAGAGAAAAGTGGAGATAAGGGAGAGAAGAGAGAGAGAGATGAAGAGAGAAATCGGGGGGAAAAAAACGAGTTCGAAAAACTCAACCTCGACGACGGGGAAAAAAAAAAAAAACAGGACGCCTGCGGCTACACCGACGGCGTGCTCGACTACAACCAGGACGCCCACCGCCAGCGGACCATCAACTGGTGCGACCGCACGGGGGGAACCGCCGCGGCCTTCGACTTCACCACCAAGGGCATCCTCCAGGAGGCCATGGCCCGCGGCGAGCTCTGGCGCCTGTCGGACGCAGCGGGGCGACCCCCCGGCGTAAACGGCCTCTGGCCCTCTCGCGCGATCACCTTTATCGAAAACCACGACACGGGCTCTACTCTAAACCACTGGCCCTTCCCTCACAACCACCTTCACGCCGGGCACGCTTATCTCTTGACCCACCCGGGAACGCCCTGCGTGTTCTACGACCACTGGGCAGCCGTCAGCGGCAACGGCACGGGCGTGGGCGACAGCGTCCGGGCCCTGCTGAAGGCCAGGACCGAAAACTTGCTGACCTGCCGGAGCAAGGTGGTGATCCGTAAGGCCGTGGGCAACGTTTACGCCGCGACGCTGGACGACAAGATCGCCATGAAGATAGGCCCTGGGGACTGGTCGCCGGGGGACGCGGGAATCGACTGCGGGCAGAAGGACTGGCTGCTGGTGACGAGCGGGCCCCAGTTCGCGGTGTGGAAGGCGGTCAAGTAGGAAATGAGAAAAGAAAAGAGAAAGAAAGAGAGAGACACAAAAGGAAAAAGAGAACAAAAAATAGTTGTTTTGATTAGTTTCCGCCCCTTTACCCTTCACTCACTTCCGTCCCCGCCACTATACACCACCCCCCCTTTAATTCAGAGAGCGAGAGAGATTGGAGAGAGAAAGAAACAGAGGAAAACGTTGTTGAGTTTAAATTTCGGAGAACGGAGAGAGAGAAAGAAAAAAGAGAAAAGAACACTCCTTTGCAACAACAAAAAATCACCTTTCAAAATCGTTTCCCCGTTTTTCACTTTGATTCGATTCGTTTCTTTCTTTTTATGACACAGTGACAGAGAAAGAGCAAGAGAAAACAAAGAAATAACTTCAAGTCCTCCTCGCGGGCCTCGGCGGCAGCAGGGGCCCTCCTTTGCCCGACTTTCTCGGTCCTCCGATCCCTCCACCACCACCTCCACCTCCGCGCGCGACCTTTTTCTTCACGGGCGAGTCTTCGTCTTCGTCGCCCGAGTCGTCGTCGTCATCGTCAGAGACATCGGCGGAGGAGCGCCTCTTCTTGGAGGCGCCGGGAGCTGGAGCGGGAGCGGGAGCAGGGGGCCCCCTCCTGACAAGCTGTGTCGGCGAGAGCAGCGACTGCGGCGGCGGCGGGCGGGTAGCAGTGGCGGGGGTCTGAGCCGGCGGCCTGCTTGCCCCTCCTCCTCCCCTGCTTGCGGCTGCGGCAGCAGCAGCAGCGGCAGCAGCAAGCCCGACGGCGGCGGGAACCCGGGCGGAGACGGCAGCAGCGGCGGCAGCAGCAGCAGCGGCAGCAGGAACAGCGTTGCCGGAGAGGCTCGCCTGGTGCCTCGGCATCAGGCAGTCTCGAGGGTTGACGGCCCTCTTCCATTCTTCGAAGTCGGCCGGGGAGTAGGCGAGGACGAGCTGCCTGTGCTGCTTCTGTTGCTGCTTCTGATTGGGGTTGTCTCCCGCGCCGCCGCCGGGGGAGGAAGGCGCGTTGTCATGATTGTTTGCGTTTTCCCTTTTAGCGCTGCTGCTCTTCTTCACCGCCTTCACCCGGTAGCCGTCGCTCGAGTCCGTCAGCGCGACGAACCCGTCCCTGATCAGGAAGGACAGCGCGAACAGGTTCTCTACCGTGGTGGCGAAGGAGGAGTGGTCGAGGATGGCCTCGATGGCGCGCACCGAGCCCGAAGAGGAGGAGGAAGAAGAGTTGGCGTTTGCGGCGTTTGCTGCGTTCGCAGCTCGCCTCGCAGCAGAAACGAGCTCGGCGAGCATCGCCTCCATCCTCCGGTCCGTCTCCTGCGCCGGCCCGTCTTCCTGCCCTTCGCCCACTCCAACTCCGTTCTGATCATCACCGCCTCCGCCGCCGCCGCCTCGGACGGTCGGCGCCGCGACGGGCGGCGGCGTCGCTTGGCGGCGGTACTGGACCCGGGCGATGGCCTTCTTGCGGGGGGCGTCCAGCGGGCCCAGCGCGCACGAGAGGCCCGGCGCCACGCGGAAGAGGGACGAGGCGAGGCGTGCCAGCGGGTTCCAGTCAATTCCGGCGTTGCTTGCGTTGTTGGCGCAGGAAGAGCCGCCGCCGCCGCCGGCAGCGGGGGCAGCAGAGAGCCCGAACGCCGCTTTCAGCCTCGCCGCGAGGGCGCGCGGGGTGCGGGACTTTCCCCCGGCGGCCAGCAGGCGCGAGGACTCGAGTCCGCGCTGGGCGATGACGCCAAAGGCCTCCGCGTCCTCGGCGTGCTCGCGCGGGCGCTGGACTGTGGTAAGAGGGAGAGCGAGAGAGACAGAATAGAGAGAGAACAGAGAGAAGAGAGGGAAGAGGTTGAGTTTTTTTTCTTCTTTTTTTCGAAAGAGAGGAGGTCGGGCAAAGCGCGATCGACGGAAGGGAAAAAAACGCAACTCTCAAACTCACTCTGCCCGAGCAGCGCGTTGAGGGTGTTGAGCTCCTGCTCGAGTTTGTTCGAAGAGAGATCGACGAGGTCGTCACGCTCGACTGTGTTTTGTTGGTGGTGGAGGGAGGCAGAGGTAGAGGTAGAGGGATGGGGTGAGGAAATCGGAGAGAGAGAAGAGAGAGAGAGCGACGACGATGACGACCATCGATGTCTCTTTTTCGAACAACGCATGCCCTCTCCTTCCTTTCCTCTCTTTCGACGCACCGTGGGCCCTCTCGGCGACGGCGCGGATCTCGTCGCGGAGGCGCCTGTCCGCCGCGGCCTGCTGGCGCTGCGAGGCGTCGTTCGAGGGCATGGAGGAGGGAGGAGAGGGGAGAACAGAAACGAGAAAAGAAGAGAGAAAAGAAAAAGTGAGTCGAGATTTTTTGTTTTTGTTTTTCGTTTCTTTTTCGTTTCTTTTTCGTTTCTCTTGTTTTTACAACCGTACTCTCTCTCTCCCTCCCCTCTACTACTCCTGCTCCGGCACCGGAGCGGCGCAGACCGGGCACGTCGCCTCGCTCATCCCCAGGCTCCCCACGCACCGCTCCTCTCACTCCAAGGCGCACGAGAGGTGGAACTCGTGGCCGCAGCCGAGCCGGAAAGAGGGGTTGTCGGCGCAGAAGCGCTCGAGGCAGGTAGGGCAGGTCTCGTCGTCGTCATCGCTGTCGTCATCTTCGGTGGAGGGAGGAAGCTTTGAATTCCTCGCTTCTTTGAGGTTGGGTCTGCTGGAAGAGCGGCGTTGGGGCGCGGGGATAGCGCTGGTGGTTGCCGCCGTCGTCGAGGTTCCCGCTGCTGCTGCTGCTACGGCGGCTGCAGAGCTCTCTGCCTTTGAGAGCAGCGGCGTCCCTTCGAGCGACGACGACGAAGAGCTTCTGTTTCGCCGCTGCTGTCTCTGACCTCCTGTTGCGTCTGCTGCTGCCGTCGTCGCAGAGGCAGCAGCAGCATTCGAGGAAGAGGAAGCCGAAAAGTTCGTCTCCGCTCGCGCTCCTGCTCCGCCGCCGCCGCCGCCGCCTCTGGGAGACTCGGGGGGAGACAGCGGCCTCGAGGGCGGGTTGTACTCGCTTCTCGGCAGGGAGGGAGAGGAGGCGACGAGCGCAACGGAGCCGCGGCGCCTGTTGTGTTGTTTTTGTTGGTTGGGGAAGTAGAGAGGGAAGAACGAGAGGTGAGAGAAGAGGAGGTCGAGGTCAAACGACAGCGACGACGACGGACGCTCCGCGTTTTGACACTTCGTCGTTCTTTTTCTTCGCAACCATTCAACCCAACCCCTTCTCACTCACCGCCGCCCGCAGCACCCGGTCCACTCCAGGGCGGAGAAAAGCGTCGAGGAGCACCCCCTGTCGTCGCGCCCGCGCGCGGCGTGGTGCCGCTCGTCGGAGAGGTCGAGGGAGGACATGGGGGCAAACGTCGAGAGCGAGCCCTCGATCGTTGATGGCCGAGAAGGAGAAAAAAATGAAAAAAAGAAACGCTCGCTCTCGCTCTTCTTTTTCTTCATCGACGCCCTGCTCCCTTTCGGGCGAACCAAACCAGCACCCTCTCTTCCTCTGTCTATCTCTCTTTCTCTTCCTCTCTCATGATGAATTCTGGGGTCACACAAGGGGCATTCGTTTTTCTAAGTAACAATTCGCAAGTGAAGGAACGGAACAAAAAATTAAAAATTTGTCAAAACTTTTTTTCTCCTTTTCAGAGCGGCGGCAGCTCAAACAGCTTCCGCAGCCTCTCCAGCACCAGAAAGGTTATCACCGTCTGCGGTCCCAGGCGCACGTACTGCGCCGTCCATCCTTTCAGCAGGGCCGTGGGCCCCTCGGCGCGGACGAGGTCGCGGGCGACGGTCCACGGGGAGAGAGGAGGAGAAGGAGAAGAAAGAGAAGAAGAAGTTGTTTTCGCCGTTGTCGTTGTCGTCGTCGCTGTTCCTCCACCTCCTCCTCCTCCTCCTCCTCCTCCTCCTCCTCCTCCTCCTCCTCCTATCCGCGTCGTCCCTGACGCAGCCGACACCATCATCTTGGTTTTCACGACATCAATGGGGGCGGTGCACGTCGTCGTCACGAGGCCCGTTGCCGCCGAGGCCGCGAGGTGCGTGGCGGTTCCGTCGCCGTACCCCGTCAGCTCCCTCCAGGCCCTCTTTGCCAGATCGTACGCGGCGCACTGCGAGGCTGTTTGGACCGCCGCGCGCGCAGCCGAGGGGCCCACGCCGGCCCAGAGGGCGAGGACCCCGCGCGGGGAGGAAGAAGCCACAGATTTGGCTGTTTCGAGGGCCGAGAGGCGTTTCGCAGAAGAGGAGGCGAGAGGGGCTTGGAGTCGGGTCTTGACGAGGTCGATCGGGCTGTTTTTTTGTTTTTTTGTTTTTTTGTTTTTTATTTTTGTTTCGTTTTTGGGGTCGTTTTGGGGGGTCGTTTTGGCGGGTCGTTTTGAGTTCATTTATATTATTTTGAGCACTGTATTCGATCGAGAAGAGACTGGAAGGGGCGAGAGAGAGAACGCGGGGAGAAAAATGAGTAGAAAAAAAGCTCTAAAAAAATGTTTTTCCCTCTTCTTACTTGGTGAGCGCCGCGGCCGCGCACCCGGAGAGGCAACCCGCCGCGAGCCCGGCCCCGAACGACGGAGAGGAGGAGCGGCCTCCGTCCCTCCCTCCTCCTCCTCCTGACGACGACCACGTCGACGCCTCTCCGCCCCTGTTGTTCTTGCCGTCGAACGCCGCAGAGATCGCGTCGCGGAGCGGGGAGTAGAGGCCCAGCCTCGTGCCCCCGTAGAAGACGCCGCGGGCTAACGCCGGGCCGAGTCCGTTGTAAAAAGCTCGCGGGCCCTCGGCGACGAACAGCGACGTGGCCGTCTTTATCTGTTTTTGGGTTAGAGAGAGAGAGAAAGAGAGAGAGGTTGAAGAGGAGGTTTTCGGCGACGAGGACGAACAGACCAGACGAGAATTGAAAGGAAAAAAACGCAAAACTTCAGGCGCGATGAGCTCACCATCCCGACTCTGATACCTCCTTCTCTGGCGCTCTGGAGCTGCATTCGCACTTTCAGCACGTCTGCGAGGAGATTTAAGGAGGAAAAAGAAAGAGGAAGAGGTGCAATGAGCGACGAGAAGATTCAAGTCGATGAGCGAGAAGAGATGCGATCGAACTTCTCTCTTTCTCTCCTCACCGAGCGGGATCGTGCAGGTGTTGGCGACGCTGACCGACGCCCCGGACAGCGCGACCTGCAGGAGGACGGGCGTCTCGACGGCTGTCGACGCCATCCCTGATCTTCTCTCGCGGGCGCGCGAGGAGAAAGAGAAGAAGAAGATAGATAGATAAGAAGAAAAGAGAGAAAGAGAGTGGAGAGGGAGCAAAGAGAGAGAGAGCAAAGAAGAAGAAGAAAAACTTGACTCAGAAAACCGAAACGTCAAGGAAGCAAAAACGAATATAAAAAAAAGCCCTTGCTCTTTTTTCCCGCGCACACCTCTTTCTCCCGCGCTTCCCTTTACTTCGCCTCCTGCATTCCGATCCCGATCGCCGTCGACATGGAGCGCCCTTCTTCCAAGAGGAGGAGGAGCAGCAGCGAGACCCCTCCTCCCTCGGCGAGGAGCAGCGCGACCAATGCACCGATGGCGTCGTCGTCGTCGTCGCTCCTGCTCGACTTTGCCGCTGAAACAATGTTGACCCCGCCTCCTCCTCGGGAATGGCTTTCGTTCGGCGCCCCTCCGCCGCCGGCGTCCAACCTCCTCGACCTTCCGGCAGAGATGCTGATGGAGATCGCCCAGCGCGTCGGGGACGCGAGGGCGCTGGCTTCAGGTACGACGAGGGGAGGGAAGGAGAAGAAGAAGGGAAAGAACCTCCTCCGCATCTTTCGATATGGTTTCGTTCGAAAACGACGACGACGACGACGACGACGACGACGCTTCCCTCCTCTCTCAACCTCAACGACAAGCAACCTTCTCCACCTCAACTAAAAACAACAGCCGCCTGCTCCTGCCGCGCCCTCCGCGACGCCACGGACGACGAGAGGGCCTGGTCCCTGGCCCTGGAGAATGCCCTCCCCGGGGTCAACGCCCTGATTGAGGCTTCCCCACCCGACTGGGCACTTTTTCAGAGAAAACCGAAGTCGACGAAAAAGTCAAGGTCAAAAAACTTTTCGAAAGACCCGAACTCGCCGAAGACCCTCAGACACCCCAAGCTCCTCCTCGCCGCCTTGGCTTCCGGGAAGGAGTTCTCCGCGCAGGTCTTCAACCGCGAGCTCGACAACGAGGCGGAGGACTTCCTTCTGTCGTGTTACGACGCGAAGCTCAGCCTGGAGAGGTGGAGGTCCTCCTCGGGCGAGGAAGAGGAAGAGGTTGAAGAGGTTGAAGGAGAGAAAGAAGAAGAAGAGTCGGCGGCGGCAGGAGTCGTCACTCGCGCGAGAGCGGCAACCTTGTTGGCTTCCGCAGCAGCAGCGGCAGCAGCAGCGGCTCCCTCTTCTTCTTCTTCCTCTCCTTCCCCTCTCGGCGAGTGCCCGCGCAGCCCCCGCGTGACGAGGCGACGCAGGGCCAGGCCCGAAGAGGAGAAGGTGAACGCGGCAGCGGCAGCAGCTGAAGTGGTCGCCGTCGCAGCAGTCGTCGCCTCGACCTCTTCGGCCGCGAAAACGGCGCAGCCGCCGAAGAGCAAGAAAAAGAAGAACAGGGGGTCATCCCGCGTGCCCCCGGGCCTGCCGCTCAAGGGTATCTCCCCCACGTACACGGCCAAATACCTGCCGATGGGGAGGTCCCTGGCCGTGGAGACGGGCGTCGGGGCGGGGAGGATGAGGGCTGCGCCGAAGGAAGAGAAGAAGAAGGAAGAAAAAGAAGAATCTGAGGCGCTCCCGCTCTCTTCGTCTTCGTCGGAAGACGTCGAGACCGAAACCGGAACACCGCCGCTTTCTTCTTCCTCGGACTCTTTCTCCCTCTCCCCGGGAGACGCCGTCGAGGTCCAGTGGAAGGCGACCGAGTCGCACCCTTACGGCTCCTGGCTGGGCTGCGTGGTGTCGGTGTTCTCGCCCGAGGGGTCCGGGACGGCGAGAGCGACGGCGAGAGCGACGGCGAGAGTGGCGACGGCGACGACAGCGACGGCGGCGAGAGCAACGACTGCGAACGACGAAGGAAACAACGGCGAAGGAGCCCGAAACGCTTCCTCGTCTTCGAATGCGACCGCCGCCACGGTCGACATCCTCTTTCAGCAGTACAGCTTCGACTCGCCCTGGCAGATCGTCTATTCTGTCCCTCTGCTGCCTCCGGTGAGAAAAGTTTTTTTCTGATTTTTGAAAGCTTTTTTTCCCCTTTTTTAGAAAGATGAAGAACATGAAAAAAAACACTCACTCACTCTTCCTCTTCCTCTTTCTCCTCTCCACTCTCCAATCCCCCACTCCCCCCCCCCCCCCCCCCCCGGGCCCCCAACCCCCACCCCCCGCCCCGGGGCCCCCCCCCTCCTCGCTCGCCGCGGGGGGTG
>Ga0114918_10004915_pt1 | contig 11545 bp, 10 predicted proteins | sample LantaG_FD_87015 | JGI IMG/M metagenome (GOLD analysis project Ga0114918, IMG submission 87015) | Deep subsurface microbial communities from Baltic Sea to uncover new lineages of life (NeLLi) - Landsort_02402 metaG | ecosystem: Environmental > Aquatic > Marine > Oceanic > Sediment | place... | reverse complement strand
TTCATATTACTTCAGCCACTTATCCTGACCGCGCAAGTTCATAAGCAGGCGGCCTGGGTGTATGTTGCTAATCCGAATCTTTGCATTGCGCAGCAGCGCTGTCTTCTCCTTACGAGATCTGTTGACGATGTACTCCTGAACGCCAAGCTTAGATGACAGGATGGCATAACGAATGTATGCGTACACGTAGTCCTCGAACAGCTTATTCACAGTTATGAGCGATACGTCGCCACCCTCCATGCCATCCGACACGTACTCAAGGATGCACAACTTGTCCATCATCTCCGAACTGAAGTTAATCACGCCAGTCTTCTTGTCGATGCGGAACGTTGGGTTTCGGTTAGCGGTCTCGGTGTTCAAGCCAAATCGAGCCCCAATAGAATACTCAAAGTACCACGTGCCGTCGTACTCCCACCCTGCTTGCCCACTAAACTGACTGCCAGGGTTCATATAGATACTCTTCTGCGTGCCAGTGATGCGATCGTAATCAAGCTCAGAATACTGTGGCTTCAGGATGTTACCATTTTGGTCGAACAGAATCTTACCTGTATTGTCCTGTAGGTATGCATCAGAACTATTGACCTGAATGTTTTCGGTCAGCGGGAATATGTAGCCATCGCTATACATCGATATGCGAACCCAATTGACGTAGTCACTTGGAAGCACGAAGCGAAGCTGGTTGTCCACGCTAAGCTCAAGCACTTTTATTTCTTTGAACGCGTCGTAGTTCAGCTCCTGTATCGCACGCTTCGCGTGGAACAAGACCTGATATCTATTGGTATTGTTGACAAGCTCATGGTTGCCAGCGTAGATCAACATAAAGTTGTTGACGATGTCGGCAAGGCTAACGTACTGGTACGTTCCCCAGTTGACATCCTCTGGCGAGTTGCCAGCGTTAGCGTAGTATTGATACTGAGATAGGTATGCCATTTCTTATTGTTCGCTTGCGTCTTCTTTCTGTTCCTCTCTGTCTGCAAATGTATACACGTCGCCCTCACGGACAGATATGCCAGCGTATTGCAAGATAAGGTTTACGAGTTCAGGCTCGTCCGTAGTTGGTAGCTCAAAGTCTTGATAGTCAGCAGCAGACTGATCGAACATTGGTTCTCCACTGCTTAAAGTGATGTATGTCCACTTGGGGTCCTGCGGGTATCTAATGTAGTATGCAGATATATCCGAGACGCCAGAGATGGTGACTGGGAAAATATCCACATTGTCTCCACGCTGAACATACAGTGGGAACGCAGCTGTTGGCGCCATCAAGGTAGACGACAGGTAGCGCAGCTTGCTCTCGGCAATTGGCTCAACCTCTACACCAGTGGTGTTGTACTGCAACACGTCAAGGAGGTAGTAGTCGGATGGCAACTCGTAACGATTAGCAGCCACTTGCGTAAGCGTAGCGGAAGTTGAGAACGTGGAGATCACCTCCTCGTACTGCTTGCTTATGTGTGCAAGCCCGGTTCCCGACATACGACCGTTCTCCTTGTTTATCTGTGCGTTGTACTTCTGGAAGTACTTCTCGAACATGTCAAGCTGCGCCTGCTTCGCAAACAGATTGAAGTCCGAAGGCGAGATGTAGCCGTAGTTGTTTTTATTTATTACCGCTAGTACTGTATTACGTACTGAGTTTATCATGCGTGAACATTTTCACAAAGATAGAATAAAAAAAAGAGGCCGCCATTGGCAGCCTCCTTTCAACAAGTCCATCCCTGAAACTTGGTGCCTACAGTTCGACGGGCAGGCAGGACAAACTTACAGCAGAATTATTCCTCCTGCAAGCTTCTCTCTAATAATTTGTATGTTTCAAGACCTTCGTCGCTCTGCAAGTAAGAACTTACGATGAACGTGGGGTTCTCTCCATAGGGAACGGTGAGCATCTTGCTCTTGTTACCTGGCAGATTGAAGTAAATATCACGTCCGTTGTTACGGGTGCGCAGCAATCCTAGATCAAAGAACTTGGACACCGAAGCTTGGAAGCTCAACGCGGGGTCAGACAGCATGTCTAAGAAGCCCATTGGGTTGCGCTTGGCGTACACTAGGACGTCACGCTTAAGCTCAGCACTGGTCATCTTATCGACCTTAGCACCTAGCATTACGCGGGCTACCGTCTCAAGCATGTCGATGTCAAGCTCTCTTGCTTTGATGAGTGCCTCGACTTCTGCGCTTAGGCGCTCGACCTCTTCCATGGCATCCTTCTCTTTGTTGACCTCAACGTAAAGAGACCCGTTGCCGGGGTGAATAGACAGGAAGTGCTGAAGTACTGGATTGTTTTTGGGAACAAACAAGAAGCCATCCTCAAAGATGATGGGCTCGAGAATCGCATTGCCATCCTGATCGTCCTCAAATGGAGAACGCTGGTTGCGTGCGTATCGAAGTGCTCTGTTGGTTTTCCCGTCAAAGTAAAGCAACGGCTTGCGTCGCGAGTTACGGGAGGCGAGCATAAAGCTCAGGGGTGCTTGGGCGCGACGAAGAACGTACGTTTTATCTTCTGTCGCTACAAAATCTGTAGTCATTGGATATGATATGATTTAGAATTAAAAGAAAAAAAAGAGGGAGGGCAGAGCCCTCCCCCTTCAGGATTAATCTTCGAAGATGAAGAAGTTGTTGGCACCAAGGGTGCACACAGCGCGCTCAGAAAGGAAGTGAACCTCCATTGCATCCAAGCTAGAAGTGGCAGCACCACCAGCAGAGCCAGTTACCCAAGTCTTGTAGCGACGGTCTTCCGTCTCAGAAGCGCGGTAGCGAACGTGTAGGAACGGACGCTTAGCGTTCTTGCCAAGTACTTGGTCGTATACAGTTGTAGAACCAGCAGGAACCAACATACCGTTGATCTTACCAGCAACGATTCCACCACGCATGGTTGGGTCGTTCAAGTATTTCCAGTCGGTCTTGTAGAAGTCGTATCCACGGCGGAAGCCAGTGAAGCCGAGGTTCAATGCCATGTCCTTGTCGTTGTCGAACAAGCCGTATGAAGTACCACCAGCGCCGTAGCTGTTCTGAGCGGCAAGCATATCGTCGATGTCGAATCCGAACTGACGGTTCAAGAAGATAACGTTCTCTTGGATAGAACCCTGCTTGTCAAGACGCTCGATGATGTCATCGAATTCGCCAAGAGTCGTGGGGTTACCACCAGCCCAAACGTTACCACGCTGTCCTACTACGTAGAACACACCCTCTGAACCTTTGTAGGTTACACCAGCGCCAGCGGCAGCTCCAGAACCAACTTCAGCAGGAACTGCTTCAATCATCGCAGTCTCAAGGTAGTCCTCAAAACGTAGACGGGTCTCGTGCTCGCTCTTCAAGTACCAAAGGTATCCTGATGCGCCATTCTCGGTGGTGACTTCAATCCAGCCAATCTGAGCCATGTCCGAGCCGCTTACAGCGTACTTGTCCTTGATGATGATTGGGCTGTTCTCGAAGATTACGTCGTCGGCCTCGAGAGAATTCTCCATGCCGTCAGTTCCCTTCTTGAATTCAGAACCGTAGATGAACATGCTACATACGTTACCAGCGGCGAACGTCTGACCTGCTGCTTCGTAGTATGCTACGTCAAGCGTGCCGGCAGTGTAGTTCACAGCCGTAACGATTGCCTTGTTGAACTCGGTAGAGGCAGCTGCGCTCTTAGAGATCATGATGGTTTGACCAATACGAACAGCGATACCACCAGTTCCTGGGATAAGCGTGTCGTTTACAGTCAAAGTAGCGGTGTCATCGCCAGCGTTACCGGCCGATGTTACGTTAGTGTACTTGGTGTGCAGACGGCCTTGCTCTGCCCACTTGATGAGGTCAGAGTTAGAAGGCATCTCTGCGCCTACCATGCGCAAAAACGAAGCAACGGAACGGTTTCCGTAGCGCTCGAACTCCTTCTCGTAAGTATCAGGAAGATACTGATTCAAGAAATCAAAGTTCGTGATGTAGTTAGTGCTAAGCGCTACGCGCTCTGCACTGGGTTGTAGGTCGAATCCGGGGACCGCCTGTACTGAACCTGCCATTTTGGATAGGTATTTATGGGTTTATTTTGTGCTTCTTATTTTGAGCCCTCGACCTGCGTCGGGGGTTACCGCAGCCACTTTCAGTCCGCCCTTTCCAACTTGCTGAGGAGCCTGTCGCATATCCATATTGATATTCTTAGACTTCTTAGACAAGTCATCCACGGCGTCCGACATACCTTGCTCGTAAAAGAACTTGGCAAATCGTTCTGGATTCATGGCTACAGCTAGTGCTTTGTGATACCCACTGGCGTCCTCAATCAAGCCATCCTGATTCACGTACTTACCAATGAAGTTCGATATATCAGACTGAGCCTTCTTAATTTCCGCAGTCTCAGATGGAGTAAAGACGAGAGACTTATCGCCGACGCTAAATTCAAAACCTTTGAATCCGTCGCCGAAGACCTCGTCAGTCTTCTTCTGAAACCATTCATACCTTTTCTGATTTTCATCTTGGGCACTCTTGGCACTAGCGAGATACTCTTGATAAGAGCTTAGAGCTTGTTGATCAACTTGAGAAGATGCCACTCCGCTTGACTCAAGGGGTGCTTTGTACTTCTCTCGTTGCTCTTCAAAGTGCTTCTTTGCTTTCGCGAGTTCTTTTTTCTTGGCGAGCTTCTTGCGCCTAACGTCTGATTCATCGTCCAAGTCTTCATCGTATCCGAACTGCTCCTTGAGCATGAAGTCGATGTCCTCTTGATCCAAGTCCTCCTGCGTTGAAGCGTAGTACTCAGCCAATAAGCTGTCTGGGTCCTTGGCTTCAATGTCTTCATTTACTTTCATGAAGTCCTTGATGCCTCGGCCCGTTTCTTTTTTGTACTTAAGATATGCGGCGACGTCCTCAGGGAGAGGGTCTGATTCTTGGCGCTCTTGCGCCAGCTCGTCCAGAGACTTTATCTCTTTGCCGAATCTTTTTCCAATAAACGAAAGAACGTCCTCCTCCTTTAGCTCAGGGATTTGGTCACCGCCCTGTGCTCCGGTGTCTTCTAGTTGGTCTTCACCACCTTGATCGCTTCCCGATCCATTAAGTTCCGCTTCGTGCTTTTCTAAAAGCTCTTGCTCAACCTGTTGGACCGACTTTGACTCGACGGCTGCAACCTCTTTTACCTTGAATTCCATAGATTTAAATTTGATACAAAGTTATATAAAAAATAATAGGTGTTTTAACACGCTATCTAGGGTTGAATTCAGCGAAGTCAAACCCATCCAGTGAGTCCTCGTTGGACTCAAAGCTTACCGAAGGCGCTTTGTTCTGACGCTGCTCAATCAGCTTAGACTGCTGAGTGTTCTGCCGATCGATGCGCTTGGCCTTCTCATCTTCCTTCATCTTGTCGCGCTCCTTGCTGCCGTCAACCTCAACGCCCTTGATCTTCATCTGGTACATGAACTCCTCGGCCATCAGCTCCTTCTTGAACATCGCCTCATTACGCATCTTCTCTATCTCGAACGCAATCTCCGCCTGCTTAACCTGCATCTCTGCCTGAGACTCAAGCTGAATCTTCTGGGTCGCCATCTGCGCTGCCATCTGCTGAGACTGCATGTTGAGCTGCCCCTGCATCTGCTGCTTCTGCATGTCGGCCATCTGCATCTGCTCGAAGTTCTTCTTGCGCTTGACCTTAAGAAGCTGGTTAGCCATCTTAATGTTCTTGATCTCTCGAACGTCAATGGCATCCTCAAGACTGACGTCACCCTTAGATAAGGCCATCTGAATGTTGGCCTCTAGCTGAGCTCGCTCCTCCATGTCTGGAGCTACTTCGATAAATACCCCGAAGTCGTGCAGGTACAAGTGCTTGATCTCATCAAGCAAGCGCACGTTGTGCTTACCAATTTGCATGGCAAACTCATCACGGAAGTCTGCGTACTGCAAGATGTCAGACACGCGGCAAGACAATGCCTCAGCCAGTGTGCGTGTTACGAACAGCATCCCGTCAAGGATGTGACGCGTGGCCGTGTTGGAGTTAAGGGCTGCCAACTTCTGTACACCAACAAGTGCGTTGGGGTCTGGAGTAGACGCATCACGAGCCTCGTTAAGACCCGTGACCGTGCGCAACATATCCATGTAGTGATTGTAGGCTCCGATCAACGCTGCCATCTTAGGCTGCCCAGAGCTAGATGTGAGCTGTTGGATTGGCACACGTGCGTTGTTAAACTCACCGTCCCCAGTATAGCTGCGTCCTACAACACTACCAGTTTGGAAGTACAGACGAAGTGCGTCCTCTGGGTTGTACGCTGCACCAGTACCGAGGTCAACCTCGTTGAGTCCGTCAGCGTCAATGAACACGCCATCGGGCACAACTCGTGCGATGACCTGCTGTAGCTTTAGGTGGGTGATTTGAATCAGGTCAGCGAATGGAATCATTCTGCGAACCAAAGACTCGATGTTGCCCTTGTACATGCGTGGCGCAACAGCCACATAGTTAGGCATGGCGTTCTGAGACGATGACTTTGGACGAACCATGTTCTCCATCATCTGCCACTTCAGCAGTAGGTTGGTGCCCATTACCATCACACCCTCGTACCATACGTCGATTGTCTTCTCGATCTTCTCGAAGGCAGCCTCCTGCATCATCTCCACGGGTGGGTTGAAGCTATCGTCTTTCTCGATTACTCTCGAGCCACCAGTTTCAGTAATCTTTTTCTTGTAGACAAACTTCTTAGTTGTCTTGTAGTTGAAGTACATTACCGTGGCCGTGTCGCGGTAGAACATATCGTTCTCGTAGAACTGAGCTACGTTGTAGTAGTTGTACCAGCTCTGGCTGTACTGAGATATCTCTTGCAGGTTCTCCTTCGTTAGGGTCGGGTCAATCTTCAGCAACTCTATAATAGGAAGGGTCTTAATCTCTCCCCAGTAGAAGCAGTCCTTGAAGTAAGGATCCTCTGTGTAGCTGTACACCACGTTAGCTGGGTCTACATAAGATACCTGAATGCCTGCGCCAGGCAGGAACTCATGCTTAACTATCCCAAGTCCTATCGTGGTTACGTCATACTCAAGACGCTTTCTGGTATCTTGATAGTGGTTCTCTGCAAGAATAGTATTGATGGCCTCCTCCTCTGCAATTTCAATGGCTGGCTTGTACTTCAGCTGCATGTGCAGGTTCAGCTCCTCGTCATCCTTCGGCAGCTCCATCGGGTCAACCACAAATGGGTCGATGCCAAACTGCTCAGACATCTTAGTGAGCACGTCCTTGGCTACCATGTCACCCTCGATCATGTCCTGATACTCGTTGCGCTTTTCTGCTGACATGGCATCTTGAGCATACGCACGGACACTAAACAGACGATCGTTCATGCCATTGACGACGATGTCAACGAACTTAGGTATGACAGGAACAGGAGTCCAGTCTAGGTTCAGATAGCTTAGGTCGCCATCAATGGCAAGCTCGCTCTTGTATTTGGCTACCGATTGCTCGCCTCTAGCGTAGAGACGAAGACGGTTGAAGTCGCGCCACCTGTTGTAGTATGGAGAGGTGCTATCCTTCTTAAACCACTCATACTGAATGGCTTGCCCCACCAGTAGGCCATATTCATTGGACGCCTTCTCAGCGTCAGTCACGAACTGGCTGGGAAAGCTAGTCGCTAATATGTTGATTTCGACTTCCTTCATCTGTTGAGTAGCTCACTGTTAAAGCCCTTGTTGTTATATTTAGCAAATTTAATGCTTATTTTAGTTTGCTTTTTTTCTGGCTGGTACATATGTTTTTGGTTCGCCATGATGGCTAGGCCAGAGCTAATGGTTGCGTCAAACTTAGTTCTATTGTTAATGTCGAAGCGAGCCCAGTCCTCCAATGTTCTGTTGAACACCATGTTACCCATCTCGTCCGCATCCCTGTACGTACCCTCCGAGTCGATACCTACGTACTTCTCAATGTACGACTCGATCGCCGTAGCGTGCGCCTGCTTGACCTCCTCGCTTGAGTTCGGTATACCGCCAAGCTCACGCTCTGTCTTCGATAGGTTCGCCAGCGGCTTGTCTGGCCTGTTGGTACTGAACGCACGATAGCCACGATTCTTAAAGTGGTACAGCAGACGTGGCTTGTTGTTCTCTGCAAGCACAGGCATACCATAGAACACACACGCCATCAGCACCTCCTCGAAGAATATCTCCGCCGTTTGCGGGCGGGCGACATACTCAAGGAAGAATTCATTGACTGGCGCATCGTCCATATGGTACTTGGTCATGCCATGAAGTGAGCCGTTAGAGCCGCCACCGCCAACAACTCCTGAGATGTCATAGGGGTCACAGCCAAACGAACCAAGATGTTCATTGCCCGGGTAGAATAATCCATTTCTTATAACAACATTGTTCTGCAATCTTGCAGGAGGTAACCACGATACACGGAACCGACCACGCTGGTCGGGCACCCAAACCACCGTCGAGTCCTTTACGCCATCCTTCCAGTGGAACGATCCAGTGGTGATGAAGTGCTCCTTAATTGTGGAGTCGTTGTGGTCGATCTGTCGGTATATCTTAGTGAGATTGAACAGCGACGACTTACTCTCGTCACGAAATGCGTGCGACTCCGTGCGTGGGAACTGACGATAGAATTCATTGAGCGCATCTGCGTCAGACTTGAGCGACGCCACCTCATTATCCCAGTAGTCAATGGCGCCCATGCGTATCATGCTACCATCGATACCCCTGATGGCACGGTCTGGTGTGTGCAGCACAGGCATGCCGAATATGTCAATGTATCCCTCGAAGTTCCACTCCATAGGAATGAACAGCGAGTATAGGCCACTCTTAGTCTGACCGTTAGAGCTTCGGTTGGTAACGTCTGAGTCGTAGTACAGCTTCTTAAAGTTATCACCACCCTTGTCTAGTGCATTGGATGTAGAGCCCATCATGCACTTGCCGATGATCTTAGATCCAAGACGCAAACAGGTCTTGGTCACGCGCCAGTTGTTAAGAATGTTGTCCGGCCTCATCCACTTGCCACTCTCATCGTGGATCAGTAACTGAAGCTTCTCACCGTCATAGCTGTTGTCTGAAGTATTCTTCCAGTCGATAGTGGTGTTAAGTCCATCCACGTCTTCCGTCTCAGCTATGGCCATGTTCCGCTTGGTAATCTTGGATGCTGGCACGCGGTAGGCAAGCTCCGTCTTCGGCTTGTCCATGCCATCCATCACGGGGCGAAAGAAGAACGGAAGGTTGCTATTGATGGGTACCACCTTGTCAGTGAACATCTTCTTGGCGTCACCACCCGTCTTCGACAGGATACCAACCCTTGCGTCTTTAGCAACAGTTGCGATGTTGACCGATTCCGATGATCCCATGAACGAGAATCCAGAACGACGGATCTTCAGATAGCACATGCCGAACGCACGAGTATCTGCCTTAACCGCCTCCCAGAATATGAAGAATATGCGGTTGGCCTCACGGAAGTCTGGCAGGCCCACGTCAATCTTAGTCCACTGCAGGTACATGTAGTGCGAGCCAGTGATGTAGGTAGGCAGGCCTCCGTTCATGAACCAGAAGCCCTGCTCCCTTCGATCGAACTCCGTCTCCACATAGTCCACCCACTGGTTCTTAAACTCGTTGGACATCTCGTGCCACTGGAATATCGTCTTGATTCGAGACAGCTCCTTTGGATACTCCGCTGGCTCCCAGTACTGCTCTGGTATCTTACGGCTACGTGAGTGCATTGTCTTCGGCTCCGACGGCAGAGCCACCAGTAGGTTAGATATCTTATAGATGTCCCCTATTGTGCCATCCCTTGAGATGACCACCATGTCGTACTTGTCGTTGTAGCCATACTCCCATGACTTAGCCTTGTTGCCCCTGGCAACGACGTGGTCCTCGATGTAGCCATCGAGTATATCATAGATACTATCTTGCTCTTCGTTCTGCAAAGCCCTGCTTGCTTGGTGTTACCTGCTCGTTAGCTGGCGCACCTGTTAGCGCCTGCTCCTCCTGCTCAACTCTAGACAGAATCTCAAACGCATCGAATATAGCGAGCTTCTTTGTGGCTGCCGCATTCTTAAGTCGGTCAGGTGCGATGTCCGACTCTGGGTCATCGTGTACGATGATGCCCTCCTCGGCCACTTTAATGAGCTCCTCGACCGCACGGCGGCCAGCCCTTATGATTCGTTGTCTGATTTCAATTGAGTCCATTACAGCAAGATACAAACATTTTTGCTGTTCATCCTGTACAGCTTCTCGCCATCTACATTGAACTCGTACTCCGTGCCGGGCGTGTACACGACCTCATCACCCTCAACGAGGCCAGCCTCTGCTAGCTCATGGGTGATGTATCGTATCGTCCCAACGAGTGGTTCCTCAGCTCCACCCTTGTCAAGGTAGTAGTCCTTCTTGTCGGATGGCTTGATGAAGCAGTAGTAACTTGTTGTCTTCCAACCACCTCCATCGTTGACCATAAAGAACTGGTCTTGGTCAACCATGAACAGGTCATCACGCAGGAAGTTGTAGCTGCTTCGCTCACGACCACGCATATCGTTGTAGTACTTGAATACGTTATGATGAACCAGCAAGGTGTCGCCCGCCTTGATACTACCCTTGTAGCGGGATGGCGTAGAGACCACCTCAGCAAATCTGTTGGAGGCAGTGTGATCCTCCTTCGATGAGCTGATGATGAAGTCAATACCGCCGAAGTCTCTTACGTTATCGTAGCGGCGACCACCAACTGGTTTAACAATAAAGTAGAGTGGTGATTTCATTAGCTACCGCACGAGTCGCATTCGGGGTTGTCGATGCTACACGTGGGGGCAACAGGGGCTTTCTCCAGCTCATTGAGCCAGCTGTCGAATGAATCACTCATGGTCTTAAAAATTGATGTTATACTCTACGGATATCGGCATGTCAACGAACTCCTTCCAAAGAATGATTTCGCTCTCTGCCTCCACCCACACAAGGAAATTCCCCGTGTCTTTGTCCCTCTGGATGAGGTGTATCTTATGGGCACCACCGAGGACCTCTTGGTCGACGATGTAGTGCATGGCGCCAGACTTGTAGTCAGCGCCTATTGAGATTTTTCTAATGTCCATTACGCTATCTGTACGCGTTGAATGAAGTAAATTATGTCGTAGACCTCAACTGTTGCGCCAACTACCTCGATCTCAAGCTGAGCACCGTTGGTAATAAAGTCAGCGTCAGCGTAGTACTGGTATACCCTGTGGAAGTTCTGAGGCACGCCATTGCCCTTGGGGAATGTAAGCGTCTCAAAGATCCTATCGTATCCAGCGGGTCCGCTCATGGATAGATCCATGTAGGTGTTTGCAGCATTGCTTGAAACAGCCTTGAACGTTACAGTGATGATGTACGTATCGTCCTCGTTGATTGCAAGGATTTCTGATGCAGCTGGATTGTAGAATACAGCTGATCCGTACGAGTCACTGAACTTAACACCATCGTTTGGCAGCACAACTGGAGCACCCTCGAACACTTCCAGCGGGCTAGCGCTCGTGTACTGGTCGTCGTCGAAGCGGTTCCATCCAGCGATCTGCTGAGGTGGCAACGTAGCCCACAGTATGCCTGACGCCGTTGACTTGAGGAACTGACCGTTGGTTCCCTCCGATGCCGTTCCATCGTAGAGTCGGCC
>Ga0114918_10004912_pt1 | contig 11548 bp, 13 predicted proteins | sample LantaG_FD_87015 | JGI IMG/M metagenome (GOLD analysis project Ga0114918, IMG submission 87015) | Deep subsurface microbial communities from Baltic Sea to uncover new lineages of life (NeLLi) - Landsort_02402 metaG | ecosystem: Environmental > Aquatic > Marine > Oceanic > Sediment | place... | reverse complement strand
TGAATCTTCCATAACCCATTCCATTCTACTATGTCCTTGATACATTTCAAATTGACTTAAAAAAGTAAGATAAATTAATGTATCAGATTTAGTTGCTATTATTAATTGATTTTCACTAGCATTTCTTTCGATTGTTTCTACTTCTGCATAATCTAAATATAATGATATATTACCTTCAAAATCAATAACTTGGAATTGTGTTGAACCTGAAACTAATGCTGTACAATTCCAATTTGTATCTGAAATTACACTATTATAATAAAGATTAGTAATAGAAATAGTATCATCTTGAATATCTTCTAGTGCAATATCTGCTTGTCCTAAGTTAGCTACTAGTGCATGTACATCAACACGTAATTGACTTGGGTTGTTTAAATATATTTGTGGAATTCTTTTTATAGAATTACCTGTTAATAATAATAATTTATTGATATACCTTACAGTTGTAGGGTTATCTTCCATATAATATTCGATAAATTGTTCTTCTTCGACCATACAACGAGGGTCTGTTTCATCATAAGTGACCTTTAATAATAAATATGTAACTTCTTGACCAAGAAAACCATATAATAGTGGCTGATCAGTTGCACCTGCGTTTAAAGATATTCTAGTAGTATATTGTGATTCATAAGGGATTTCTACACCACTTAAATCTAATTTACCTATTATATTTGGTCCTTCAACAGAAATCATTGAACACATGTATGGCTTTATCACTCTGTGTGTATTATTTAACATTTTATTTGATTGTATGTACATAATCATATTTTATTTTTAATATATAGAGAATATATTAGTATATATTAAAATTTTCTTTTTAAATGGATGAAAAAAATAGATAAAATCGTTTTTATAAATAAATGTACCGAAATACATAATAAAAAATATAATTATTCTATAACTAATTATATAAATATGAGGTTAAAAATCAAAGTAATATGTCCTTATCACGGTGAATTTGAACAGAAAGCACAATCACATATATTAGGTCAAGGGTGTCCGATATGTGCAACAGAATATAAAAATAAAAAAAAATCATTATCTAAAAAAGATTTTATAAAAAAAGCTAAAAATATTCACGGTGATAAATATGATTATACTTTAGTTAAATATAAAAACAGTAAAACAAAAATAAGAATAATATGTCCTTATCACGGTGAATTTAGTCAAGAATCAAATTCACATTTACTAGGTAATGGATGTCCTTCATGTGGTGGTGTTAAAAAACTAAATACATTATTATTTATAAAAAAAGCTAAAAATATTCACGGTGATAAATATGATTATTCATTAGTTAAATATAAGAATATTAGAACAAAGGTAAATATCATTTGTAAAACACATGGTATGTTTGATCAAATCCCAAGTGGTCATTTAGATGGGAAGGGGTGTCATATATGCAATGATAGTAAAGGTGAAAGAAAAATAAGAACCTTGTTAGAAAATAATAATATCAAATATATATTCCAAAAACGATTTAAAGATTGTAAAAATATAAACCCATTACCATTTGATTTTTATTTACCTGATTATAATTTATGTATTGAATATGATGGGATACAACATTATAAATCAATAAATATATGGGGTGGTGAAAAAGAATTCAAATTAAGACAAAAACGTGATCAACTAAAAAACGAATATTGTGAAAAAAACAACATTCGTTTAATACGTATTAGATATAATGAAAACATATCAGATAAAATTAACTTTATTTAAATTTTTTTATTTTTTGATTCTATTTCTTCTTTGCTAATAAAACGAGCTCTCAAATCTGGTGCAATCCCCACATATCTACCATCTTTTAATTGATAAACATTTATAAATGGATCATCAGTTTCTATTACTTCAGCACCCATAATTTCTTCTTCAGTAAGACCTAAATTATCAACACCAGTTTTCCATTTATTACCGTCTGTAACATCAGGATCATATGCTTCATTTAATTCTTCTTTCATAAATTGAGCTAAATCTTCTTCTGTGATATAATATCTACCCATAGGTGATTCACCACCACCTTTAAATTAAGATAACAAAAAATAATAGAACCGATTATAAATGATATATATTATTATGAAACTTTATAAGGGTGATTGTTTAGAAATAATGAAAGATATACCAGATAATTCAATTGATTTTATTTGTTGTGATCTTCCTTATGGTGTTAGTGCAGCAAAATGGGATAATATCATAGATGGTAAATTGTTATGGGAACAATATAATAGAATAATTAAAAAAGTTGGTACAATTGCTTTATTTGCATCACAACCGTTTACCACAAAACTTATTAGTAGTAATGAAAAAGATTTTAGATATGTTTGGTATTGGTTTAAAAACCAAGGAACAAATTTTTTTCATGCTAAAAGAATGCCAATTAGAAAAGTAGAAGAAATAGTTATATTTAAAAAAGGTAAATATTATCCACAAATAACTGAAGGACACGAACCAACTAATAGTGCAAAGGGTGTAAGTAAAGGACAAGCATATCACGGTACAAATACTAGAAATGAAGAAGGTGGGAAAACATCAAGATACCCAACTAATATTTTAGAATTTAATTGTGTTGATAATTATAGTAGAATACATTCATCTCAAAAACCTGTAGATTTAATAGAATATCTTATAAAGACATATACTGATGAAAATGACTTAGTTCTAGACAATTGCATGGGAAGTGGTAGTACTGCTGTGGCTTGTCAGAATACAAATAGACAATTTATTGGAATAGAAAAGGATGAAGAAATATTTAATAAAGCTAAAAAAAGGATAGAAAATTATTTTTTAATTAATGGGTAATTTTTTAATTCAGGGAAATTTGAAGCATCTTCATGCCAAACTTCTTTCTTTTTACAATTTGGGCATTCTACTAAACTATAATTAGATGGATATTGAAATAATGCACCACATTCACATTTAATTTCTAACATATTAACAACATTTGTCCAATGAACATTAATTAATTCCATTTTAATAATTTTTTATAATAATACGTATTAATCATCTTTATCGGGTCGAGGTGGTACAGGTGTCCAAAATTTTTTCATAGCTTAATTATTCTTTGTTCATCAATATTTTATTTTTTCTTAATAATTCCTTTTTTCTTACCTTTTTTACCTATTTCAGTAGTTGGTTCTTCTTCGAAATCTACGGAAACATCAGGATAAATTTCACCAGCACCATCTCTATCGAATTCAAGATTAAAATATTCACCAAAATTCATTAAATCAATTTTTTGAAAACGATAATCTCTATTTATATTTAATAAGTATTCTAAATGTTTATTTAATTGTGTTACCATTTTATTAAATAATTCAACAGTTGATTCTTTCATTATACCAATTGGTTTCTTTCTAAATTTATTAAAAGAACCAAGTATAATTTTAAAGATATATTCTATTTTTTCAGATGATTTAATTAAATTCTGAGTGTCTTTGTTTGCAATTAAATCAACATTAATTTTAAATTTATCATCTTTAATAAAATCCGGAACAAAAAATTCCCATCCTTCAATATCTTCTTTCATATTAGCAATATATTCATTAAATAATAATGAAATAAGTTGTATGTAAAGATCATCTTTTGTTAAACCTTTAGGTTTATATGATGTTATATCTTTTAATTGTAAAAATTCTAAGAAACTTATAATAATTAAACTAAATACGTGTGAATGTTCTGTTTGATTTTCTTCTTTAGTTCTTTCGTACATAGGGTTAAGAATCCCAAAAGTATATTTATCATTATCTTCAACCCGAATCATGATTCTTTCTAAATTATTATTAAATTCATCTTCATCCATTAAAAATGAATTTTCTATTTTAGGATTTAATATATTATAAAAGAACTTAGCAAAATTATCTTCACCAAAAACAAATGTTAAATCTTCTTCTTTTGTTTTAATAAATAATCTTAATACTTCTAATTGTTTATCGTTTAATTTACCTTTAAAAATAAGTGGAAGTACATCTACATTAAATAATTTAGCATATTCTAATAACTCTTCATAATTAAATATATGATGCCCTTTCTTAACGATTGATGTTAATATTAAATTATTTTTAGGAACACGATTATACTCTATGTGTGCTGGTTTTTCGTCTACTAAATATTCGAAACAAAACCACCAATGTTGATTTAATATATCTGTAATATAGACTGGTAGGGTGTGAAAAAAAGCATATGCTTTATTGTAAAATTTTTGTATTGCTAAATCTATAAAACTTAATTCATCATTTTTAAGATTTCTTGGTTTAATAATAAATCTATCTCCATCAAATCTTACATAAATTTTACTTCCTTGAATATCTTCATAAATAATTAACTCTTTTCCTACTAAGTTTTTTATGAATTCTTCTGATGTAACTTCATCGTCTAATTTTATCATTTTTGACATTTTTGTTTTTATGTTATTTTTAAGTATATATTAAATAAATGGGTTTTAATTAAACAAAAAAAGGGATTACATTTTTATTTGTAATCCCTTTGATTATATATAGCTTTCTAAAGTTAATTAATTATATATGTTTTTTAATATTAAGTTCATTAATTATTAGAAAAAACTTTAATAATATCTGATTTGTTATAATCCACAGAAACCTCACCAGTTTTATGTTTGTCATTTTTTTTAACATTTTTTACTTCTGTATATACGACTTTTATTTTACCTTTTCCTTTAGAATTTTGTGCTGCTATTTTAGCAACTTCTATTATTGTTTGTTTAGATGGTTTTTCATCTTCAACTTTGATAACTACATGTGAACCAGGTACACCTGATGCATGTAACCATATATCATTAGGTTCAGCAATTTCAGTTGTTAATACATCATTCATTTCTGCATTCCTACCAATATAAACAGTAAACCCGTTAACAATTTGTCTTTTAACAGCTTTACTCAATTTAACTTCTTCATTAATTTGTTCAAATTCTTCAAAATTTTTAATTTTCATTATTATAATGTTTTTTTAATAAATTTATTATTGAATCATTCCCACCATATCTATGTTTCATCATCAGATTTAGGTGACATTTTATCAATTAATGATTCGTTATATGTTTTTAGGTGTTTCATTATTCTTCTATATTTTTAAGTATTAAATCTAACATTTCTTTATCCGCATCATATTTAACTAAACATTTTCATTTTCCGTTTCATCTTCCTGAATGTCATCTTCTTCAATTTCAGGTTCTTCAAGATTCATAATTTTTTTTAACCATAACCAAGGTTTTTTAGACCAATCTATTTTTTCATTTACTTGTTTAAAATCTTTAAATTTTTTAATTTTCATTATTTCTATATTTTTTTTTATTGTATTATTAAATCATCACAAAGTTTAGCCGCACTATTTGTATGTCCTGATTGATTTATTATTAATGTTGTATTTGCTTGTCCTGTACCTGTAGTTGAACCTGTTCCACCTATTAAAACATTTGTTATATTACTCCAAACACTAGATGTTAAATCATACGGTGCCGCTTCATAATATACTGTACCTGTTCCATCAATAAAATAAATCCAACCACCAGCTGGTCCCCTATCTCTTAATGAATAAGCATCTATACTTGCACTAAATGTTCGTGATGCTCGAACCTTATAAACATTTCCTTTTGGTTGTGGTGAACCAGAACCACTAGATTGTTGTACAGCAGAATTATATGTATTTTCAGTTGATGACCAATATGTACCAAAACTTAAATCACCTACCCCTTCATTAGCTAAATTAATACGTATTGAAATTAATTCATTTTGGGATGGTAAATACCAATCAATAAATGGATCTCTCATAGTGAATGTTAAACCATTTGCTTGTAATCTTTTTCCGTTGAATGTTAAATGTGGCATTATCTTGTTTATGTTTATTATTTATTTTTATTAAAAGCATAAGATCTTTCTAAATTTTGTTTTTTGACATCATCTTTTTTCATATTCCATATATTATCCCTAATTAAATCATCACTTTCACTTTTCATTTTTTCTAATATTATTAAAGCATCTTTATGACTTACACTAAACGTACTATGTCTGTCTTTTTCTACTCTATAATATCTTTTCCTTTCATTTTCTTCTTCCCAAAATTCTTCCATATTTTCTTCTAAAACCTTCGCAATTATATTAGCTTGTTTTTCTGAAACTAACGAATTTCTTCATCTGATTTTGGTGTCATTTTATCAGTTATACTTTCATTAAATCGTTTTATTTTCATAGGTTATGGTTTCCATTTTTAATATATATTAAAAACTAAGATTATATTTAATGAAGCATATCAAAGATTTTAAAATATTTGAAGGGTTTTTCAGTGATTTGAAAAACAATAGAAATAACGATAAAGATTTAAAGGATTATGATGATCAAATAAAACCCCTCGTAAAAATGGTATAATTGATTTAGTACCAAATAATTATAAAACAATTAAATTATTAGAAGAAATTAAAAGTATATTTGAAATGATTAATGACCAATTTAAATAATTTTATTTAACAATTCTTAATTTTGTGTAATTTTCAGTCCAGATCTTACCATCTAATGTTTCAATAATAGCTAAGATTTCATTATCTTTAACAACAAATTGTAATAAAATATATTCGTGTCCTTTTTCGTCTTTAACCTTTTTATTTATCATTTAATCTTTTTCTGATATTTCGTATTTTTTTATATCGACTACCTAATCTAAAAGAAGTTAATATTTCATTTAATAATTCTTCGTTATCATAATTGAATTTATATTCATCTAATCTATTTACTGTAAACATTATTAAAGCATCGGGTTCTAGTTCTTTTATTTTAACTAAAACCATTAATTCTAAATCTTCTCTACGAAATGCTATTTTTACTGAACTTAAACCTAAACCAAAGTATTTAGAAAATACATTCTTCATATCATTGTTATTATCAGCGAAATAAGTATATAACCCCCTCTTGTAACCGTTGTATTTACCTGTTTTCATAACATTAGTTCATTTTGATTTATATATAAACTAATTGAAAACTGAAATTTTTAATAAAAAATTATTTTTGTACATTTCGAACATACTTCATTAAATCTTTGTCGTATTTATATGTTCGATTATTTTCTAATTCTGTTTTTCTGATTATATTAATAAGTTTTTCAATTTTTGGATAATCTTTCCATATTAATAATACTTTTTCTGAATCACTTCCTAATTTTTGTCCAGTAAATTTACCACTTCTATCAATAACATGTAATACATCATCATCTTTAAGAAGATTATAATACATTTTTCTCGCACCTGTTGATGTTTGTTCATCAGAAACAAAATAACCATTGTGTTTTAGAAATGCTTTATATATTTTATAACCAAATCCAATACCTTGCAGTTCAAGTGGTAAACCACCAATATGATATCTGTTTCTTAAATGACCAAAATACATTTTACCAGGATACATATTACCTTCGGATTGGAAAAAATCTTTTGAAAGAAAAGGTGTTAATTTGTTTATTTTTTCTAATGCTTCATTTTTAAAATTGACACCATATGTTTTACCATTATTGGTAGTTGTAAAATAAATATCATCATATGATATATTTTTCAATTTATTTCTAACCTTTGTTCTAGTTACAGCATCAATGTCCATAAAATCTTTACCCTTAGTTTTATAATTAGTGTAAATTATTTTTAAGTTTTTTTCTTTTAGTTCTTTTATTTTTCTTTTATATTTTTGATAGTTAGTTGTTAAATATAATGTGGTGTGATAACTAGAACTATGGCAAACTGCAAAATAATCACCTAATTCTTTAAATAAAGGTGTTATTAATTCTTTTCCGAATGGGGAAAATATTATTTCGTCACTTTTATTCCCTATATTATTTATTAAAGCCAAATATAATTTATAATGATATGGTGTTTCTATTCTCATATCAGTACCTAATGTATATTCATTAGGATGTCCTGTTCTAAAAGAATATTTACCAACAAGTGAAGGTGGATTTGCTATACTATATTCTTTCCATTGATCATTATAATCAAAAATAATATCTTTATAATTTATTTTCTTTAATTCTTGTTTAGTTTCTTTTATATTAACTTCTTCTTCTTCTTCTTTACGGTTTTCTTTTTCTTTTTTTATATCTTCTACATTTTTAGATAAATAAAAATCTGGGTTTTTTTCAAAATAATCAACTTGGATTTTTTCATTTAAATATTTATTAAAAGATGTTATGAATTTTTCATCTAATTTTTTAAGAAGCATATCCATATGTGATATCGGTTCATCCATTAGTCCACCAAATTCTTTTTCTGCTTTTAATGTACCCAATATTTCGGATTTATATTTTAATGGTAATTCAGTTAATTTTTTTGTCAGTGTAATATTCGGTGTGCCATATTTAATTTCATTAGGATAAGAATAATATGTAGCACCACCTAATTCACGTAATTCACCTATATAATAATATTTATCATCTTTTGATATATAAATAGCTGTTAATATTTGTCCGAAATTACCTTTTTCAGTTAATTTTAAACCAAGAATATTAAAACCATATTTATTTATTTCTTTTTTTACATCTTTGATATTAATTAATTCTTCTTTGTTTATTGATATAAGAAAATTATACTTATTTAATATATCATCATCTTTGATGGCATCTAAAATTTCATCATCATCAATTAAATGAACCATATCATATCTTTTTAATTGAAGTAATTTTTCTTTTGGTTCTAAACGTTCAATTGTTTTTAAAACATCTTCTTCAGATTTACCTTCCATCTTATCCCTAAGACTTTCATTTAAAGAATTATATATTATATAATTCTTTAAATATTTAACACCATCATAATCATGTGACCCAATAACCCAATGAAATGATTCTTGTTCTTTAATATAATCCCTAACTATTTGGGTTACTTCTTTATTTGTCATATCATCACCATCTGCACTGATATCATCATAGATATAATCTAATACTTTCCAATCATATATTCTAAAAAATCTACCTTCATTATTAATTAAATTCCATTCAAATACAGTTTTATATGACCAAACTGGTTTATTAGGTTCACCAAATAATTTTACTAATGTATCATATGATGTATCTACACCACCACGTGCCGAAGAATTATTAGCATATTTTGGATCAACTTGTTTATAATCCTTGGGTAAATCACCGACTATTTTTTCGATTTCTTCTTTAGTTTTGGGTTTCATTTCATCCCTTATAGATTCAAATTGTTTAAAATTAACAACTTTATTTTCTTTTAAAAATCTATTGAAAACATCTTTTACTGTTTCTATAACATCTTCATCATTCAATATATATTCTAAAGTACTTATCTGACTTTGTGTTAATGTTTTATAGTTTTTTAGATAATATTCTAAATAATATTTTAAATCAGCTAATCTTTCTCTATCCTTATTATACATTGTATCGTTATATCTATTTTGACTTAAATATTCGATTAAAGGTCTTAATGCATTCATAGAACTTTTTTTCTTTCTACCATAATATTTTCTAATTCTATCTATTAGATTTTCTAATTTTTTTCTATCCCAGATTAAATATAATAACTGTAAATCTTGTTGATGTTCTTCATCAAGATTAGGTACAATATCTTCCATAACCCAATCATATAAAAGTTTTCTTTGTACATCTGTTAGGTCATTTTCTATATTATATGTTGCTCTACCATTAGTAATATGTGAATTAGTTATTACACTAGATAAATCACCTAAAATTGTATTATCTGCCCAACTTCTATGTTGATTTCCATCTTCATTCCAATTAATACCTTTTATTTTATAAAGTTTATCTACATTATTTGTATATGTCATAAGTATAATATAAGACAATAATGCTTCATATTTATATCTCCCTTTTACTTCTTTCCAATTTAATTCAACATTAGGTAAACCATAATTTTGTACCCATTGTTGAATAGTTGGTTTATCTCGATCACCACCCCATGTATATTCGACTGTTGCTAATGTGTGTTTATAAAATTCATTTATATTATCATAATATACTATTTTTTCATATTCATTTTTATGCTTTGATGATAATATTTCTTCAATCGCTTTTCTATTGTTACGTTTACTTGAACCTTTGAAAATATTATCTAATAATACAGATGTATTAGATTTATTTCTAATATAATTACCACTTTCATCTTTTTCTAAGAAAAAACTAATTAATAAATCATCAACATTTTTCACACCAAGATTATATAGATTATATAATAATGATATTTGTTCAAAGCCATAATTACTACGAATTAATTTATCAAAGAAATTATATATTTCACGTGTTGATTTATTTTTAAAATATTCTTTTTTATTTAAAGAATTAAAAATTTTATCAACATCCCATGAACTAACATTATCAAAAGCATCTGATATATCATCTAATGTAACTTTTCCTGGTGTAATATTATACCAATCTAAAATAAATAATGTTTTTTCTAAATTATATGCATCTTTATCACCATAATTAGAATATCTACTACCAAAAGATAAATCACTATATACACTATTTAATTCAGTATCTTTTTTGTTTAAATGATTATTATAAAGATATTCACTATTTTCATCAAATTTAGGTAATAATCTATCTATATTATCTTGTATGTATTTTCGATCAAAATCAAATTTTTCCATAAATTTAATCAAATCAAGTGTTTTAGGAATAAGTCGATTTATTATGTTATCATTTTTTAAAATATCTTCTTTTGTAATACCGAAGCCATCGTTTAATAATGTTTCACCACGTAACTCAACTTTATTTAATAAATCATATTTATCAATTAAATCTTTAGAAAAATGTACTACTTCAGCTTCTCTAAATCTTTTTTTATTTTGTAATATTTCTTTTTGTGTAAAACCAACATCTAATAATGAATCTACATTATAATCATCAAATTTAGATAAATCAATATCATCTTTAGATTTACCGACCATTTTATCCAATAATGATTCATTTATATGTTTATTAAACTTAATAATCATAATTCTTTTTATAAATTTTTATGGAAATATCTTATCATCTATTTAATGTGTTCTTTTATAATCTATAAACCATTCTTGAAATTCTGTTGGATCATTAAATTCATAACCATCTAATTTAAAACCATTAATAAATTCTGTTACATTTTTAGCATCATCAGCTCTTCTTTCTAATTCTTCCAAAGAAAAAATATCACCTATAGAATATAATGGTTTGATATTATTTTTTGATTCTTTAAATGTTTTCCAATTTTGAATTATTTTTCCACCATTTTCTGTTTCCGTATAATGTGTAGTGTATAAATTGTCTATTGAATTTGCTATTTTACTTCTTTTTGTTTTTCTTTTACTTTTCTTCTTCTTCTTATTTAAGCCACCTGCTGGTGTTTTACCGTATGTACCTAATGTAGTACCAATATCACCACTACCTTTCTTACTACCCCTTACATCACCCGGAACAGACGATGGTTGAGGGGAAATAATTGCACCCATACCAGCTACATTTGAATTAGTAGCAAATGCGCTACCCGAATCACCACCTGAAACACTAACACCCATTGCTGAAGTATATGACATACCAACATCACCACTTCCTG
>Ga0114918_10004910_pt1 | contig 11551 bp, 10 predicted proteins | sample LantaG_FD_87015 | JGI IMG/M metagenome (GOLD analysis project Ga0114918, IMG submission 87015) | Deep subsurface microbial communities from Baltic Sea to uncover new lineages of life (NeLLi) - Landsort_02402 metaG | ecosystem: Environmental > Aquatic > Marine > Oceanic > Sediment | place... | reverse complement strand
GTGGGGGGGGGGGGGGGGGGGGGGGGGGGGGGGGGGGGGGGGGGGGGAGGGGGGGGGGAGCGGGGGGAGGTGAGGGAGGGCGGAAGAGAACGCCGAGGTCGAGAAACGGTCGAGGGCCAAGGAAATGGAGAAAAACCGCGGCGGCGTCTTTTTTGCGCGTCTTTGGCTCTGCCTCCGTCATAAGCTCAGAGTCTCCTTTCTTTTCTCTCGAGCTGCTTGGGAGCCCTGATTTCTGCTCGATCCTCGAGGATTCGAAAGAAGCAGAGCGTGACAAGAGAGGCAGGAACGAGGAAGGAAGAAATCAAGAGAACCGGAGAAAAGAACTCGGCGAAGGTCGTCGTCTCTTTCTCCCTCGTGTCTTTTATTCATATATAAACGCTCTCTCTCTCTCTCTCTCTCTCCTTACCTTCATCCCCGGGTAGCCTCGGCGAGCGACTTCGGTCATCCTGCTTGAAAAGGAGAGAAAGAGAGCGCAAAGAGATGCAGTGAAGGAGGGAGCAACGCAATCAAGCGGCCGGCGACGATGGCGATTGTTTTCTCTCTTGCTTCTCGAAGAGCGTTCCTAAGGAGGGAGAGCTCTGCTTCTCAAGCGCAGGCGCGAGAGGGGGGGCCAGGCGCGGACTCACAGAACAGTGCGACGCCGCGCGCGCAAGAGAGAGACAGAAGCCAAAGAGCGAGCGACGCCTCGGCGGGACACAAGGAAAGTCGAGTTGTGAAAGGAAGCAAAGAGTCGAGGAAAAAAAAACGATTTTGGACCCTGGCGACCGCGAAAGCAAGTCCCACTCTTTTTTTTTTCAGCTCGTTTCTTTCGTCAAAGAGCAAGACAAGGTACGTTTTTCTGCAACTGGCAACTCGCTCTCTCCCTTTTGCTCTCGCAGCAAGAGAGACTCGTCCGCGCACTGCCGTGGAAGGGCCAAGGGCCGCGTAATCGCCGCGGAGAGACGGCGAACGACAAGGGAGCATTCTTCGACGCCCGACGACTCCCGACGGCCGCCGCCGCCGGCTCTCTCTCTCGAGCAAAGGATCCCCCCTTTCTGCTGGTCTGGCTCGCTGGCGCCCTCTCTTCTGGGACCGAAATTTCCATGCTTTTGCGATCCCGAGCATCTCCCCTCTCGATCGCAGCAATGCGATGAGAAGGGCGAGGGAGGCGCTTTTGCTTTCTGCTTCCGCATTCTCGAGAGGCCGTCCTCCCCCCCGGCGATGCGATCGCAAGATCGACACTCGACTCTCTCTCCTTGATTGGAGCGCCCGGGGGCCCTCTGCCTGCTCTTTGTTGCTCCTGTCGCCGCTGCCTCGGGACAAAAGAACGAGGGTTCTTCATTCCGGCACGGACGAATGGGCATCAACGGCCCCGAGCGCGGCTCGGAGGGGAGGGGTGCTCTTGGCAGCCGCCGCCGCTGCTTGATCGATGAGAGAGAGCTTTTTTTTGCCTCTCCCTCTTCGTCGTCTCGTCGTCGTCATCTTCCGTTCGCCTTCTGGCCTCGTTGGTGGTGCTCCAGAAACCACGGCTCCCTTCGAGGCTCGGATATGAGTTCGTTCGAGTTCCTGCACTGCGCAAGAGGGAGGCACAGGGGCATTGCTGACGGCTGGGGGAGACCGCATTTTCTTCGTTTCGCAATCGTCGCGCGCGTCTGCCTCCGAGAGAGCTCTCTTCTTCTTTCGCTCACCCTCGTCCTCTTCGACCTGCTCTTCCAAAAAAACGAAAAAACAGAAAAACCCTCAACAAACTCGCAGCCACCATGATCAGGATCAGCGTCCTCGGCGACGCCCTCAAGACGCTCTCCAACGCTGAGAAGCGCGGCAAGCGCCAGGTACTCCTGCGCCCCTCGTCCAAGGTCGTCGTCAAATTCCTCGCGGTCATGCTCAAGAAGGGCTACATCGGCGAGTTCGAGTTTGTCGACGACCACCGCGCCGGCAAGATCATCGTCGAGCTCAACGGCAGGCTGAACAAGTGCGGCGTGATCTCGCCGCGCTACGACATCTCGCACGACGCCATCGAGGACTGGGTGAGTTGTGGATGTTCGGTTTGAGTTTGTTCGTTCCTATTCCTCCCCGAGGGAGGGAAAAAGAAAACTCGACTTTCTTCATCTTTCTCTTTTCGCGCAACTTTTCTGAACAACAAAAACTTCAAAAAACACCTCTCTCCAGGTCGCGAGGCTGCTCCCTTCCCGCCTCTTCGGCGTCATCGTGCTGACGACGAGCGCCGGGATCATGGACCACGAGGAGGCGAGGCGCAAGAAGGTCGGAGGCAAAGTGCTCGGGTTCTTCTACTGAAAAGTTGAGAATTTGAAACTTTTTCCTTCTTTTTTGTTGCACTTTCCTCCTTTTGTCTGATTACAATCACTCTGTCTGTTTTTTTAGGAGGAGAGGGAGAGGGAACGGATTTTTAAGCGCCAACGCAGCGCCGTGCGTGTGTGTAAGAGGTTCCTCAACTTTTTCTTTTTCTCCGTCTTCAAAAATCGATGTTTTTCTTCCTCTTTCCTTTCGTTCTCTCTCTCGCAGAACACTTCTCGTTCGCCTCGCTCTTTTCTTCTTCTCCTTCTTCTTCTCTTCGTTTTTCTCTCTGCTGCTTCCTTTTTCGCCCTCTATTTTTTCTTCGCGAGATGGCCGCTCCAGAGCAGCTGACACTGGAGACGGTGAGTGGTTTGCAAAAGAGAGAAAACGGGGTTTTGCTTTTGGTAGAGAAGCGGTTTCTCTTCAGCAGCCGCCGTCCTTGTCGTTGTCGACGACGGCGGCGGCGAGGAAAAGGCGGGGCACGCTTTTTTCTTTTGGGACCCACGGGCCAGGGACGCGCCCGGCACGTAGACCTTCGCCTCCGACTTCACGTCTGCCGTCTACGACCAGACGAGCCGGAAAGCGTTTTTCAAGCTCAGGCTCGGCATGGGCCGCTGCTTCCACTGCCGCGGCCACGAGGGGCGGCGCGTCGCCGGGGCCGCAGGAAGAGGACGGCGCCCTGAGCGAGGCCCGAGTCGGCGACGAGCTGGTCGTCGCCCGCAGGGGCATGGACAGGGAGCCGTTTATATGGTTGGCGAAGAACACGCGAGGCTGAAGACGCGAGACTGATGAAAAAAGAAGGAGAGAAGGAGAGAAAGAGATGTTTTGTTTTGATTTTTGTAACTTTTTTGTTTTTCAATTTTGTCTCTCTCTCCCCCTTCTCTCTCTTCCTTTCACAGCAGCGGAAGCTCCCTGTGCTTGTAATCCACTCCCTTGTCCTTCGCCACCACGTGCCCACTCCCTACAAGCTTCCACTTTGTCGTCAGTAGTCCCTCGACGCCCACGGGGCCCCTGGCGTGAATTCGTGAGGTGCTGATCCCGACCTCGGCTCCCAGGCCGAAGCGGAAGCCGTCGGCGAACCTCGTGGAGGCGTTGGCGAACACGCAGGCCGAGTCGACGGAGTTCACAAACTCGGCGACGGCGGCGTCGCTGCGGGAGAGTATGGCGTCAGTGTGGCCACTGCCGTGCGCGTGGATGTGGGAGACCGCAGCTGTTTTTTTTTGAGAGAGAGGGACAAGTCGAGAAAGTGAGTTTTTTCTCTTTCGCTCTCTCTCTCTCTCTCTCTCGCTTTCTCTCTTTTCTTTCCTTCCTCTCTCTCGCCCTCTTTCCTTTCTTTTCTCACCTGCGGTCGAGGGCACGAGCTCGATCGTGAGGTCGGCCGAGCCGTACTCGTGCCGCCTCGCCGGCGCCGAGGGCAGCGAAGAGAGCAGGTCGAAGGCGGCGGCGCCGCCCTCGCCGTCACGGCGCGCGCCGCCGACGACGCCGCCGTCCTCGCTCCTCCACGCGCGGACCGTCACGCCCCCCTTCTGCAGGCCCTCGACCAGCCTCGAGAGCCCGCTCTTCCCCTCCTCGGAGTCCGAGGGAGAGGGCCCTGCGAAACTCGAGTGGACCAGAAGAGTCTCCACCGCGTTGCATGCGGCGGGGTAGTCGAGCTTCGAGTCTAGGACGACGGGGAGCGTCTCCGCGATCGGGAAGCCCGCGTCGACGAAGATGTGGCACACGCCGTCTGCGTGGCCGAGCACCGGGATGCGGGTGCTCGCCTGCACGTGCGTGACGAGCGCGTTGCCTCCTCGAGGGATGACGAGGTCGATGACGTCGTCCAGCTTCAACAAGTCAGAGACTCCCGCGCGGGAAGTAATGAGAGAAACGAGCCCCTCGGCGTTCACGGGAGGCTGCCCCCGCGCTTCCTCGGCCGTCGCCTTCGCGATGGCGTCGACCACAACCTGGTGCAGGACCGCGTTGGACCGCGAAGCCTCTTTTCCCCCCTTCAGCAGCAGGCCGTTGCCCGACCTGATGGCCAGAGCCGCGATCTGGGGCAGCGCGTCGGACCGCGACTCGAAGATCACGAGCAGCACCCCGATTGGGCACGCCGTCTTTTCGAGTGTCAGCCCTTCGGTGACCTCGACGCGGGAGGACGCTGCGCCCAAGGGCTCGCGGGCCGCGGCGATTGCGCGGATGCCCGAGGCGAGCGTCTCGAGCTTGGCCTCCGTCAGCATGAGCCGCTGCAGCAGCGCCGGCTCGACGTCGGACCCGGCCTGCGACGCCGCGTCGAGGTCGGCGGCGTTGGCGGCGAGGATCTCGCCCGAGCGCGCCAGGAGGCCCGAAGCCAAGTTTTCGAGGGCCGCGACGCGGACGGCGGTCGGGGCCGCGGCGAAGGCGCGGGAGGCGGCGCGGGCCGCGCAGGCGGCGGCCCTGGGGTCGGCGTCAGCAGAGGTTGACATTTTCTTTCTAGCCGCCGGATTGAAGGAGAATTTCCTCAGAGCGCGTTGCCGTTTCCGTTTCGTTTCGGGATTCTGAAGACGCAGAAGAACAGAGGAGAGCAACGAGGTTACCTGTGTCACGCACGCTCGATTGGAAGCAAGGGGGAAAGAGGGACGAGAAAGAGGGGCAAAAAGAGCTAGCGATGGAAGTGATGGTGGAAAGAGTGTTCGACCGGCGGAGAAAGAAAAAAAAAGATTGGCCAAGTACAGAAAAAAAAACCCGAAGAAAAAAACAACAACTGCGCCCCTCTTTCTTTTTTTCGATTCCGGGAATCGTGCAACGACTACAAGACACATGTTTACAAAGAATGAGAGAGAGAAATAGAGACACTTGGTACAAAGCACAGAGTAAAAGGCAGATTCGAAAAGAGCAAAAGTCAACTTTTTCTCTTTTTCTTCTCTTCATCTGATGATCATCAACAGCCGGCGACCTCGACCGCCTTGGCGCCGAAGCTCGTCGCCTCTTTCGCTCCGGTCGGGGTGAAAGCGGCTTTGACCTTGCCGCCCTTGGTGCCGCACGGGAGGAGCAGTGTGGCCTGTGCGAGGCCGAGGTGGACGTCGCCGGCCGACGAGGAGGAGGAGGGGAGGGAAGGCGAGAGAGGAAGAGGAGGAGAAGAGACGGAACTCTCTCTTTCGAACGAAAAGGCGACGGTGCCCGGGCCCAGCGGGGGCTCGCCCCAGCCTCCCGAGACGGCGGACGCGAGGTACTTGACCGTTTTCGGCTCGGGACTGTCTTTAAGGGGCTCGAGCATGACGGAGAGCTGTCCGGCGGCCGAGGCGGCGGGGGTCGCCGCGGCGAGGAGGAGGAGGAGGAGGAAGAGCGGCGCGAGGGCGACGAGGACGATGATGGCGGGAACGAAGCCGGGTCGAGGTTTCGTCGTCGTCGACGTCATCGCGAGTTGTTTTTTTTTCGGTTCGCTTTTCCCAAGAGAGAAGGGAGCAAACTTGTATGAGCTGCTCGAAGCGAGAAGCGGGCAGAACGCGGGCGTGCGAGGCGTCTAAAAGGGCAAAAGCACAGTGTTCGGTGAATTGAAAAGAGAGATTTTTCGAAGAGATATAATTTCGAAGTGACTGCGGCGGTGGCCCCTATTTTTTTTCCCTCTCCGAGGAAAGAACGAGCATTCGACGAAGGCGCTGCGCGTTCTCGACACCTTTCTCCGGACTTTGGGTTTCGTTTTTTTGCGTAGCGCGTGTCGAGAGATGGTAAGCTACTTGCACACGCGGGATCGGATTGCTGGAAGCGGTCCGCGATCGGAGAGTGGAGAGGCTCTTCAATGCTTGGCGGGCTTGGAGCGAGAGGCGCTAAGGCGAGGGGGCGTGGACGATGCGAACTCGAGCTTCCCCTCTTTCTGCACAGTCTGCACGCGCACTAATTGGTCTGCTTTTGCCCTATAACGCTGCACGGCGCAAATAAAACTCGATCTCGAACTTTGGAGACGGCGAGAAAAGACCGTCGAAAGGTGCGGGGGACCCGATGACGAATGGCGCGCCTTGGTTCTCGCTGCCAACTATTTCGCCCACTCGACGTCCTCCTCCTCTCTTCCCTTCCCTCTCTTCCGTCTCAAAAAACACCACCAGGCCCGCCAGCGACGCCCCTCCCCGGCGAGGAGGGCCCTCCTCGCCTCCTCACTCCTCCTCGCCCTGCTTCTGCTCGCGCTGTTCGCTCTCACCTCGGCCCAGAGGGTCAACGGCCCCGTCAACGGCGGCGCCGCCGCGGACCTGGCCAAGGGCAAGGAGGCGGCGAAAAAGGCCGACCCCGACGCGCCCATGGCCGACCAGCCTCTGGCTTCGCAGAAGCCCAACAGGCCCGCGCCGCCGCCTCCCGCCAGAGAAGTGGAGGAAGGGTCCGAAGAGGACGACCTCCCTTCGGACGGGAAGAAGAAGGACCGCGACGACGAGGGCAGCAGCGGCGCCGCCGTCGCCCCCAAAAACGCCACGGCCGGCGGCGGCAACGCCACCTCGTCCTCAAAGCCCCCGCTCCGCTCCGACACCAACGACTTCAAGTTCCCCGTCTCCTGGCCCACCGCCAACATCAAGCACTCGCTCGTCAAGTACTGGGACGGCAACGTCAACCTCACGGGATACCTGGCGTATTCGAACGCGACTCTGGAGAAGAGGCCCTGCGTCGTCATCGTCCCGGGCTCGAGTGGCATCGGCAACTTTGAGCGGTGGAGGGCGGACATGCTGGCGGCGAACGGATACGTCGCCTTCGTCGCCGACCTCTACGGCAACAAGGTCAAGCAGGGCCCGGCGATGCCCGTGAAGACGAGGGCGGAACTGGTCAAGGCCTACGTGACGAACGAGGGGCTGATGAAAGGTGAGTTTTTTTTGGTTTTTTTGGTTTTTGATTTTTTTTGGTTTTGATTTCTTCCATCTTTTTTGCTCCCGAAGGTCGAAAGAGACTCACTTTTTCCCTTCCTTTTTTTCCCCCCTGCCACCTCAGGCCGTCTCATGACCGCGCTCAACGCCGTGCGCAACCTCCCTCCGGTCGCTCAGGGTAAGGTCGTCGCCGTGGGCTGGGCGTTTGGCGGCGCCGCGGCCCTGCAGCTCTTCCGCGCCTCGTCCGAGGCCGACGGCCTGCTCGGCGTCGCGGCCTTCTCGCCCGCGCCCGTCGCGATGTCGACCGTGGCCTCCGCCCCGATGGCGCCCGGGCCCGGGGTCCGCCTGGCGCTCTTCATCGGGTCTGAGGACAGCTCCAACAGGCGCAGGGACGTGGACACCTTGAGGGCGGAGCTCGCGACCTCGAGGGCCCTCTACACCTGGACCGAGCTCGGCGGCGCGGTCGCGGGGTTCTCTCAGGCCGACCTCCCGACCAAGGACGCCGCCGCTGCCGCTGCTGACGCGGCTGTCGCTGCGGTAGCCTCGGGAGGGGACGACGTCGAGGGGGGCACGGACAACCCGAGGCCGAAGAGGTAAGAAGAAAGAAAGAGAGAGAGAGAGAGAGGAAGAGAGAGAAAGTGAGGGGGAGAGAGGAAGAGAGAGAAGAAAAAAGATGAACGAGGCCGGAAAAAAGAAAAAAGTCACGCTCTTCTTTTTCTCTTTCTTCACTCCTCGAATCCAACCAATCCAACCATCAACAAATGAAACTAATGACAGGAGCGTCAAGAACGCCTACGACAAAGAGTACGACGTCCAGGCCTGGTTCCAGCTCCGCGGCTTCCTGATGCAGTGCTTTGGCAGCTGGAACGCCGACGCACCCTACACGGCTCTGGGCGGGAAGGCAGACTACGCCACGGGGATCACCGGAGTCACGCAGTGGCAGTCCGCCGCCGAGCCGGCGAGCAATTAGGTTTGAGGGGGAGATAACTTAATATTGAAATGAATGTAATTCCGCTTTTGGGTTGAGTTTTTTTTAAATGGAAAAGAGAGGGACGACGAGGGAGTGGAGGTCGAGAGGGGTCGAGGTCGAGAAAAAAAAAGTCCCTCAATCGACTCTAGTTACTAAGTAAACGTTTTTTTTCACTTTGCTCTTTCCTCTTTCCTCGTTTCTCTCTCTCGCTCTTTCTTTCTCCAGGGAGCGATGGCGCCTCCGACGGCTGCTGCTGCTGGAGGCGGCCTCCTTGCCTCCCTGCTCCTGCAGAAACAGCAATTGAAACAGAAGCAGCAGAAGAAGCGAAAAGGCGGTGGCGATGCCAATGCATCTGCTCTAGCCGTCGTCGGGAGGAGCATCGAAGACGACGGCGGAAACGATGACGACGCCTTCCTGCCCTCTGCCCCGCCGGCGGAGGGCGGCGCCGCCTTCGGCTCGTTCCTGGGCTCGCTCATGAAGGGCGACAGGGCGCGGAGGAAGTCAGAGAGGAAGGCGATGGCGAAGAAGAGGGAGGAGGAGAGCGATGGAGAAGAAGAACAAGGCATGGCGACGCAAATGGCCGCCGACGTCAACGGCGCTGACGGACCTCCTCCTCCGGTCGCGGCTCTCGACGAAGAGGACAAGCAGCAGCGCCCGGACCCTTCCGACGCCTTCCTCGACTGCCCCTCCGCCGCGGCCTCAGAAGCAAATGCAGCGGCGAAAGCGAGAGAGAAGAAGCTCGTCGCCGCCGAGCTCGACAGGCCCCTGCCCCGCTCCTGGGCGGACGAGGACGGAGCCTCGGCTCCGAGGCCCGCCACCGCCGCCGCCGCTCCCCCGGCTGCTGCTGCTGCTGCTCGCTGGATCGTCAGCGAGAGCGAGGCCCCCGAGCTCGGGGACTTCCCGCGCTCGCCGCCAGCCTCCCTCGCCGCCGCCGGGATCAGGCCGCGGGTCGCCGCGCACTGGAGGGAGCTCCTGGCAGGCGACGCCGCGGCCGCCAGGGGGAGAGGGGCGTCGGCGGCGTCGGCCTCGAGTCCTCCTCCCCGTGCCTTTGGCGAGTTCGCGTCCGAGGAGCAGGCCTGCTTCCTGGGCGCGCTGCGGACCTACCGCGACATCCTCTTCTGCTCGAGGCCGTACCCGACAGAACCGATCGTCGCGAAAAAGGGGAAAAAGAAAACGAGGACTTCTTCTTCGGCCGCTGCTGCTGCTTCTGCCACTTCTTCCGCCTCCTCCTTCTCGCGCGACGACCTCCAGGACTCCTACCTCCTCCATGTCGCGTCGCACGTCGTCGCCTCGGCGAATCGGATCCGGAAGAACAACGAGGCCCTCGCCGCGGCGGCGGCGGCGGCAAGGAAAGCAGCGGCAGCGGGAGGGAGCGACGGCGGCGCTGCTGCCGCTGCTGCAGCTGCTGCTGCGGCTGCCCCGCCCCGGGACCAGGGATTCGCGCGGCCCAAGGTGCTGCTGCTCCTGCCGCTGCGCTCGGCCGCACTCAGGGCCGTGCTCAGGTGAGAGGCTTTGAGTTTTGTGCTGTTCGTCGAGAGAGAGAGATACAGAGACAGAGACAGCGAACGAGCGAGCGAGAGAGAGACAGTGAGAAGGAAAAAAATGACGAAAGAAGAAAGAAGTCTTCAAAAAAACATGATCATCATCATCACACGACAGGCTCGCCAACCTCCTGCAGCGGGAGACGCGCGTCGACTCGATCCGCAAGAAGCAGCGGTTCGAAGAGGAGTTTGGCGCGGACGAAGAGAGCGACGACGACTTCGACGACGACGAGGAGGAAGACGAAAGCAGCTCCGGGTCTGACGACGACGACGACGAAAAAGAAGCCAGGAGGAGAAAGCGAAGGCAGCAGAGGAAGAAGAAGCGCCGCTCCAACCTCAAGCCCCGGGACCACCGCGCCCTCTTCTCGGGCAACTCGGACGACCACTTCAGGCTGGGGATCCGCATTACGCGAGGGGCAGTGACGCTCTACTCGGACTTTGACGACTCAGACATCATCGTGGCGTCGCCTCTGGGCCTCGCGACCTACCTCCAGAGCGGCGGCATCAGCGACAAGACGATGGCAGGCGCGGCCGACGGCGGCGGCGAGAAGAAGAAGAAGCCCTCGGCCAAGGAGCGCGCCAGGGCCGTCGCCTCGGCCGCGGACTGCCTCTCTTCTCTGGAGATCGTCGTCGTCGACCGCGCAGACGCCCTGCTGATGCAGAACTGGGCGCACGTCGCCTCTCTCTTGGGATCGTCGATCAACAACCTGCCGCGCTCGCCGCCCGTGTGCGACGTCATGCGGGTGCGCGAGGCGCACCTGTCTGGTCTGTCGCGAAAGACGCGCCAGCTGATCGTGCTGTCGTCTTTCACGAGCCCTGCCGTCGTAGCCGCGTGGAGCGGGGCAGCCGCATCCGTGGCGGGCAGGGCGAGGCTCGTCGCGCGGCGAGGGGGCGCGGCGCTCGAGGCGGCGCCGGTGCCGGTGCAGCTGAGCTTCGAGAGGGTGCGCCCCGCTGCTGCTGCTGCTGCTGCTGCTTCCGCCCCCTCCGCTTCCGCTTCTACGTCTGCGGCGACGGTGGACGCGGAGGCGAGGTTTGCGCACTTTGCTTCTGTCGCCTGGCCGAGGCTCTGCGGCAAGGCGGCCTTCGGAGGAGAAGGCGCCTTCTCCTCCTCTTCTCCTTCGTCCTCTTCCTCTTCGACCCCGCCCCCGGGCCTGCTCCTCTTCGTGCCGTCCTACTTCGACTACGTCCGCGTCAAAAAGTTCCTGCGGGCCAAGAGCGTGCCCGTGGCGGACATGGGGGAGTACGTCCCGCCCAGGGAGGCCGCCAGGGCGAGGACGGCGTTCTTCGCGCGCGGGGTCGGGCGAGGAGGGGCGGGAGCGGAGCCGGTGTTCGGCACCACCACGGACAGCAGCAAGAAGCCGCCCGTGGCGCTGCTCACGGAGAGGTCGCACTTCTTCCACCGCGCCGTCGTCAGGGGCGTCTCCGCGGCGTTCTTCTACCAGCTGCCCGACCACCCCAAGTTCTTCGAGGAGGTGGTCTCCTGGGTCGGGAAGAGGAAAAAGAAGAAGACGAAGAGGAGGAGCAAGGGGGAGGGAGGCGGCGGCGGCGAAGGCGGCGGCGAAAGCGACTCGGACGACGACGACGGCGGCGAGGCCTTCGAGCACGTCCCCGGCAGAGCCGAGGCGCTGTTTTCTTCGGTGGACGCTCTGGCGCTGGAGCGCGTGGTGGGCACGGAGAGGTGCAAGAGGATGCTGAAGGGGACAGAGCCGGCGTACGTGTTTTGCTGAGCGGTGTTTTTCCTTTGTGTTTTTTTGAAATTGCAAAAAAGAAGGAAGGAAAAAAACGAAAAGAGCAACGATTCTTCCGCTCCCGGGGGGGCCAGGCGGCCAACCCGGGGGGCCTCGGCGCTGGCGGGGGGGGGGGGGGCGGTGCCCCCCCCCCCCCCGGGGCCACCCCCCCCTCCCGGGCCGGGGCCCCCCCACCCCCCCCCGGCCGGCCCCCCCCCCCCGGGGGCCCCCGCCCCCCCC
>Ga0114918_10004909_pt1 | contig 11553 bp, 11 predicted proteins | sample LantaG_FD_87015 | JGI IMG/M metagenome (GOLD analysis project Ga0114918, IMG submission 87015) | Deep subsurface microbial communities from Baltic Sea to uncover new lineages of life (NeLLi) - Landsort_02402 metaG | ecosystem: Environmental > Aquatic > Marine > Oceanic > Sediment | place... | reverse complement strand
GAGAGAGAGAGAGAGAGAGAGAGCTCACAGCAAGTCAGAGGGGCGCTCGTGAGATTGGAATCGGAATGGAAAAGAGGGAGGGGGACAAGAGCCGAGCAAGTGCCTTTTCCTCTTTCCTCTTCTCCGCACTCGACGAAAAAACAAAAAAGTGGAAATTTCTCACTTTTTCGTTTTTTCTTTGATCTTCTCTTGAAAAAACAAAGCGAAAATCATGTCTGTCGCCGCGACGATGAGGACGGCCAGCTCCGCGCCTACGACCTCTCGACAGCAGCCGAGAAGAGCTGAAATGCAGAGCAAGGTCTCAGCGGCCACCGCTCCCGCCACGCGGGTGAGGAGAGATTGATTGAAGGGTGCCGAAGGAAAATGCCGCCGATGACGAGGAACAGGGTGACGAGATCAAACGCCGTCGCGCTTGGCCTCTTAACCCTCCGCTATCGGAAATTCGAGTGGATGTCTGGAGAGAAGAGATGTGGCTCTCTCGATCCACAATCTTCGATTTGGGAAGAGGGAGCGAGGGGCAAGAGGGAGCGGCAACGAACGGCAACGATGCTCGAGGAACGCTTAGGGCGCAACAGCTTCTCTCGCCCTCGACCTCGACCTCCTGTTCTTCGTTTCCTCTTTTGCTTCCGTCGCCCCTCAGCTGTTCTCCCCGCGTGTTCTCTTGCGAGAGAGAACCGGAAGCAGCGGCATCCTGCTGCTGCTTCTGCTGCTGCTGCTGCTCTTGTCGCTCTTCTTCGAACGAAGCAAGAAAAACAGCCAACCAAAAACTCACTCCAAACTCTGAAAGAAAAAAACCGTCTCCTCTCAGGCCCCCGTCGCCGCCAGGGCCTCTTCTCCCTCCTCCCAGGTCACCCCCGCCCGCGTCGCCGTCCTCGGCGCCTCGGGATACACGGGCGAGGAGGTCGTCCGCCTCGCCGCGGGGCACCCGGGCCTCGACCTGGTCGCGCTGACGGGAGACTCGCAGGCCGGGAAGCCGTACTCGGAAGTGTACCCGCACCTCGCGGCCGCGACGGCCGGGATGGCGCCGCTGACCAAGATCGCCGACGTGAACTGGGACCACGTCGACGCGGCCTTCTGCTGCCTGCCGCACGCGACGACGCAGGAGACTCTGGCGAGGCTGCCGAGGCACGTCAAGATCGTGGACCTGAGCGCGGACTTCAGGCTGCGGGACGTCGAGACGTACAAGGAGTGGTGAGAGTTGAAAAAACAAAAAGCTCCTTTTTGGATGAGATGATGCTTTTTTTCCTTTTCGTTCGAGAGAGGGAAAAACCCGAACCTCAAAACTCAACCTTGAGGGGGGGAAAAAACAAAAAAAACAAAAAAGGTACGGCGGCGAGCACAAGGCCAAGGAGCTCCAGAAGGAGGCCGTCTATGGCCTCACCGAGCTCGCGCGCGAGTCCATCGCGAAGGCGCGCCTCGTCGCCAACCCCGGCTGCTACCCGACCTCGGTGCAGCTCCCGCTCGTGCCGCTCCTCGAGGCCAGGCTCATCGAGCCGGACGGCATCGTGATCGACGCCAAGTCGGGCGTGTCGGGCGCGGGGCGGTCCGCCAAGCTCAACCTGCTCTACACCGAGGTCGCCGAGGGGATCAACGCGTACGGCGTGGGCTCGCACAGGCACATGCCCGAGATCGAGCAGGGCCTCGCCGACGCGGCCGGCGGCGGCGCCGCCGTGAGGGTCTCGTTCACGCCGCACCTGATGCCGATGGCGCGCGGGATGCTCTCGACGATATACGTCTCGCTGACCGAGGGGGCCACCGCGGACGACCTGCGCGCCTGCCTCGCGCGGCGGTACGCGGGCGAGCGGTTCGTGCACGTGCTGGAGGCCGGCCAGGCCCCGCACACGCGGCACGTCCGCGGCAGCAACCACGCGCTGATCTCGGTGCACGCCGACCGGGTCCGCGGCCGCGCCATAGTGCTCTGCGCGATCGACAACCTGATGAAGGGCGCGAGCGGGCAGGCGGTGCAGAACCTGAACCTGATGATGGGGTGGGACGAGGGGCTGGGGCTCGGGGCCGCGGCGATGTTCCCTTGAAGAGAAGAGGTGAAGTTTTTTCCTCTTCTTCGGGTTTTTTCTTGCGGCGTTCCGAGGTCGAGAGAGAGACAAGAGAAAAAAGAGGTTTTTTTTTTCCTTCTCTCTCCCTCCCCTCTTTCTCTCTTTGAGCAATTCATTGGTTTCATTCTTCTCAATTTGCAGCAGCAGACACACAAACAGCAAGCGAGTAAAGTATTTCCACTTCGAATCCAAGAGATGGAAAAAGAAGAGAGAGAAAAACAATCACTCGTCGTTCTCGTTCCTCTTGCTTCTCCCTCCCCCTGACTTCTTCTTCACCCTTCGTTGTCGCTCTCGCCGCTCTCGCCTTCGCTCTCGCCTCCTCCTCCCTCCTTCTCCTCCTTCGCGGCAGCAGCCACCGTCGTCGAGTTGTAGTGCTCCCCGAGCCCAAAGGCGTGGCGGAGGTAGCAGATCGTGAGCTCCTGTTTATTTTTCATTTTATGTTTTCGAATTTTTTTCGTATTTTTTTTTTCTTTTTTGAGGGAGACAAGGTCGCAAAGAGAGCGAACGAAGCCGAAAGGGAACGAAATGGAAAAATCGCTCGAAAAAGGAAAGGAAAGGGGGGGGGACGCACCGGCCCCTTTCTTTTCTTCGCGTCCTCGACGACCACGGGCTCCATCCCGGCGCTCAGGACCTTGATGGTCGCGGGAAGGGCGCTGGCAAGAGCTTGCAACTCGGGCTGCCCGCCCCAGGTCGCCGTCCCCTCGAGCCGGCGGCAGTAGCGCTCGACCTTGGACAGGTTTCCCTCTCCTTCTTCTTCTTCTTTCTCTTCTTTCTCTACTTCTTCTCCCGTCTTCTTCTGCTGCTCCCCTCCTTCTTCTGCGAGGAGCTCCTCGTCCTCGGCGATAAAGGGCTCGAAGTCTGGGGCGTGCTCTCGGATGTGGCGGGCCGCGAGCGCGCGGAGGGACGCGACTGTGAAATCGAAGCCGCAGCCGCCGTTGTCGCCGCCGCCGTCGTCGCCGCCGCCCACTCCGCCTCCTTCCTTCGCGCCTCCTCCCTCCCTCTCCTCCTTCGCCTTCGCCTGCGCCAGCTGGTGCGCCAGCGCCGCGTAGAGGCAGTGGCCGTCGGCCGGAACGTCGAACACCGCCAGCCCCAGCGGCCGCAGCGCCGTCTCCTCCAGCTCCCGGGCCTCGAGCGAGCCGGCGCCGGTCCCCGCCAGCGCGGCCCGCTCCTCGTCCTTCGCCCGCTCCCGCTCGGCGTCGGCGGCGAGGCGCTCGGCGCGCTTGCGGGCGGCCTTGGAGCCCTTGCGCAGGTTCGGGAGCTCCTTCTCCTCCTTCTTGTCGTCACCGTCGTCGAGCTTGAAGCGCGAGAGGGAGTCCGCCGAGGCGTCGGTGGCGGCGGCGGCCTTGGCGGCGGCGGAGGCGCTCCCGCCTTGGCTCCTGCTCTCTCCCTCCTCGACCTCGAGCGACTTCAGCTCCACTTCGTGTTTCGCGGCCAGGGCCGCATCGGCCGCGGCGGCCTCGTCCTTCTTCTTCTTCCCCAGGCGCTTCGAGGCCTCCTTCTGGGCTTTCAGCTCCTGTGTGTTGTGTTGGTGCGTGGAGAAAGGGGGAGGGGGACGGCGCAAAAAGGAAACGTGAGGAAAGAGGAATGGGTCGAGGTTGAAAAAAAAGTCCAGAAATAAAACACTTCAATCTCACCCTCTTGTGTCGCTGCACCAACTGTCCTCGGGTCTCCTTGCCGCCCGCCGCGGAGGGATCAGCTTCATCTCCATCTTGTCCGTTATCGCTGGCCTTTGAAGCCGAAGCAGAAGCAGCTAAAGCAGCAGCAGGAGCAGCAGGCGCGGAAGGAGCATCAGTGTTGGCGATCGAGGACGGCGATGCCTCGGCTTGCTCCTTTGGTTCCTCTGTCGCAGCACCCTTCTTCCCCTTCGCGCCGCTGTCGCTGTCGTCGCTCTCCGCGGCCGCGGCGCGGGCAGCGGCTGCCGCGCGGCTCACAAAAGCCTTGCGCCCCATTCGAATAGAACAAGGACAAGAAGAGACGAGAAGAAAAGAAGAGGGAGAGAGTGAGAGAGACAGTGAACGTCTTGTTTCGGTTTCGCGAATGATCTCTCACTTTCTCTCTTCCCCCAAGCCTCTCTTTCATCCTCTCTCGACAGCCTCAGAATGGCGCTCCTCGATGCCCTCGCGGATGCCATAGACAGAATCCCGTTCCGGCTTCTCGTGAGTGGTTGAAATCGAGCAGAGGGAGAGGAAGAAGAACTCGAGCGTTTTTCATCCGTCGTCTCTCCAGTCATCTTCTCAACCTCTCTCGACCTCAACCTCTCTCACAATAAAAAAAAACGTACAGCTCGCCGGCCACTGCCTGGCCGTCGCGTCCTGGCTCACGCATCTGCGGCATCACTTCATGAGCAGCTACTGGATCGGCTTCCTGGTACGTTTTTGGTTTTCGTTTCGCATTGCAGGAAAAGGGGAGAGAGAGAGAAGAAGCCTTTAAAACAAGACCCCATCTCTTTCCTCGTTGGACCTCGAAACGAAACCGAAAACTCACTAGGCGGCCTTCGGCGGCGGCACCATCACCGCCCTCGTGATCGGAGACCGCAAGGTCGCCCCCCTCGCCATTCTCTCGTCGAACGACGTCGCGATCCTGTGGACATCAGCGTGGTATCTCCTCAATTACGCATTCTCGCCGCTGCGATCGGCTTGTTTAACGTTGATCGAAGGTTTTCTGCCGCTGCGGGTGGCCTGCAAGGCGTGCGTCAACGTGCTGAGGGCGCAGCTGATCTCGGCTAGGGTCGATTTCGCTTTCAAGGCGTTCCCGGGGGTCGTCGCGGCGCCGCTGCTGCTCGGTGAGAAGAAGATTGTTGGACTTCCTCGTCTCTCATCTCTCTTTCTTTTTTCCCTGCTCTCTCCTTCTTCTTCCCTCGGCTCACGGTTTTCTCCCCTCTCTTTCTCTCCCTCTCTCTCTCTCTCTCCTCTCCCTCTCTCTCTCCCCTCTCTCCCTCTCTCTCTCCTCTCCCTCTCTCTCTCGTCTCCCTCTCTTCTCTCTCTCTCTTCCCTCTCTTTCTCTCCCTCTCTCTCTCACTCTCTCTCTCTCTCTTCTCTCTTCTCTCTCTCTCTCCAGGAACGCTCGCCGGCGGCGCCGGGAAGATGGCGACGGACCCGCTCCTCGCCGCCGCGGGCCACCCCCCTTCCCCGGCCGCAGAGTTCAGCAGCCCCGGCTTCTCCCTGCGCTCCGCGGCCCTGGGCGCCCTCTGGCAGGTAGCCGCGGCGCACTGGATTCCGTTTTTAACGGAAAGGCAGGCCGGGGCGGCGCTGGCTGCCGTGTTGGTGCTGCACGGCGCCGCCGTCGACGTTCACTCCTGGTGGGCCGCGGGGAAAGGAAAGGGAAAAGGAAAAAGGACCTTCGACTTCACCGCCGGCCCGGCGAGGCTGCTGCACGCCGTGTCGGGGGTGCCTCCTGCTCCTGCTTCGAGCGCTGGAGGCGCCAGAGGAGGAGCGGGGGAGAAGAAGAAGGCCGCGACGGCGGCGGCGGCGGTGACGGCGGCGACGGCGGCGACGGGGGCTCGCTCCGCGACGAGGAAGAAATCGGCATGAACCTCAGCACTTTCTGTTTTTCTTTTTTTGGTTTCTTGCTGTTGTTTTTTCCTCTGAAAGATTACACACACGCACGCGCACATGTCACGCTGAGATGAACGGAGGGGGAAGGGGATTTTGAGTCGCATCACGCTGCAGGGGGCCCATGGAAGTGGGAGGGAAACGGAAAGGGATTTTGAAAAGAAAAAAAAGCAACTGAAAAGAAGAACTCGCTCCTCTCTCTCTCCTGCAAAAATTTAAAAACTATTTGTCTTTCGCTCACTTCCTAGCTCGCCGCCGTCCCATTGGAGCCCAGCGCAACCCTCCCCAGCGCCTCGGCGGCGCCGTTTGCCCCCGCGCTGCTGCCGTTGCCGTTGCCGTGGCCGTTGCCGTTGCTCTCTCCCTCCCTCTTCGCCGACGACGAGTTTTGATCTTTAAACTTTCTCCGGCACTCGACGAGGTCCTTGACGAAGACCTCCAGCTTCGGCGGCGTGATGTTGGGCATGACGACGACGTGCGCCACCTCGCCCTCGCAGGCCAGCTGCCACTTGCGCACGAAAGTTTCGCACGGCGGCCGCTCGAAGACGACGGTCGAGGACAGACGGTTGAGCATCGTCTTGATCCCGTTGGACTCGAGCATCTCCTGCAAGAGGTGCGCATTTGCCAAGCAATGCTCGACGTCGGCGCGCATCCCGCCGTAGCCCTTCCGCGTCAGCGTGTACCACATGTAGATGGGCGCGTGGCCGTTGCGCGAGCCCATGATGGTGGCGTCGCGCGAGTTGAGGTACTCGACGTCCGAGGAGAGCGCCTCGACGCACTTGGCGCGCGTCATCACGACGCCGCACGGCATCGGCGCGCCGATGAACTTGTGGCCCGAGACCGAGATCGACCCGATCGGCTTCCGGAACGTGACCAGCGGCGCGGCCGCGCGCACGAAGGGCATCATGAGCCCGAAGAGCGCGCCGTCGCAGTGGATAAAGAAGCGGTCCTCGGAGAGCCCGGCCCTCTCGAGCTCGAGCAGGACGGCGTCGAGGTCGTCGACGGCGCCGCGCACCGTCGTGCCGACGTTGACGACGACGACGGCGGGCCTGCCCGCGTTCCTCGCCAGCGCCGCCGCGAGGTCGTCGACGTCGATCTCGCCCGAGGGGAGCGTCGCGACGCGCTCCGCGTCCATGCGGTACATCCGCGCCGCCTTGAAAACCGAGTAGTGCGTCTCGGCGGAGGCGTAGAGCACCGCGTCGGGGAGGTTCTCGCGGCCGACGAGGATGCCGTGCAGGTTGCCCTCGGTGCCGCAGTTGGTGATGTAGCCCCAGTAGCCCCCTGATTTGATTTGAAAATCGTTGAAGAAAAGATGAGGGGTGCGACTCAACAAGAATGGGAGAAAACGGTGAGGTGCAAGGCCGAGAAAACGAAGAACGAAAACGATGAAAATGAAGAGGGGAGAAAAGTTTAAAAAAAAAAATAAAAAAAAAAACTCGCACCTTCTTCCTCGCTCGGCGCCTCCCACAGCCGCGCAAACCACTCGAGCACGCCGATCTCGAAAGCCCTCGAGTGCACACCGTAGTTGGACTCGATGAAGGGGTCGCCGAGGTTGTTGATGCAGAAGCGCGAGAGGCCCTCGAGGGCCTTGTAGGAGTCGAAGTCGAGGTTGTAAGGGTATCTAGGGTTTTTTTTGTTTTTTTTTTGTTTGGGGGGGGGAGGGAGGCGTTGTAGGGGAAATAAAGCTCGTTTTTCCTCTCTCTCTCTCTCCCTCAGTCCACCTCTCTCTCTCTCTCCCTCTTACCCCATGTGGTGCTCCGTTCTCTCGGTGAGCTGCGCTGTGTAGTCGGAGATCACCTTGGTCATGCGGGCCTCGAGCTCCTTTTTTTTCGATTTTGTATTTTTTGTTTTTTTTGGAGCAGGAGCGGTGTTGAGGTCTCGAGTCATCGTCGTCGTCGTCATCGTTTCCGTTGCCGTCGAATTCGCCCATCGATGGGTGTTCCTCTCTCTCGCGCGCTTTTTCAATCAATCAGAACTCACTTTGGGGTCGGTCTCCCCGGGCTCCACCACGGGCAAGCCCTCGGTCATGTTGTGTGTGATGAGATTGACGGGACCGCGCACGGGCAAGGCCTGGTAGGGCGCGACGGGCGGCGGGGGCGAGGTGCCGCGGACGGCCGACGTCAGACGCTGCTGCTGCTGCTTCTCATCACTGCCGCCGCCGACGACGGGCGAGCTGCCGCGCACGCTCGAGCCGCGCAGGCTCCCGCAGACGCTGCCGTATTCCGATCCGTCGCGGTCACCGATGCGGTCCCCGCCGCGGGAGGAGGGCGTCGGGGAGCGGCCGCGGATCTGCAGCGAGCCCGACGATCGGGCAAGCTCGGCCGCGGCGGCGGAGGCATTCGAGGAGCCGTTTTCTTTCGTCGCGACGGCAATGAACAGCGGCGGCGTGGCCGTGGCGGGCGAGGGCGGCGCCCGCGACTGGGCGAGGGTGATGGGGTCGCTCATTCGAAGAGCGCGCGTGTGGGAGAGAGAGAGAGAGAGAGAGAAGAGAGAACTCGGGCCGCAAAGGCTTTTCTTTCCCGGCTGGAAGAATTAGTGGAAGGATGAGCGCGAGGGGGGGCGGAAACTCGACTTCGACCTTCAACTTCAAAAAAAAGAAAACGAGTTTTTTGCTCGCGCCGCAGAGCACAATGTTACAGGAGTTGATTTTAATGTTTGGGCGTCTCTGAGATGAAGGGTGGGCAGATGGGTTGTAAAGGCAGGAAAGGAGTGCTTCTTTCCCCCACAGAGCGGTCGGAAACCGTTCCTTCTTCTTCTTCCTCTTCTCCTTTTAGTTTTCCGCGGCATCGACAACAGCAGCAGCAGTTGCTGCTCCAGCTCCCGCTGCTCCCGCTGCCGCCGCCGCGGGCCTGATCCCCCTGTACGGCGCGTGCTCGACGACGAAGTCGGCCGGGGCCGGCACGGCCCGCAGGAGGGCGATCTCCCCGGGCCTCGTCGCCCGCCTGCCAGCCCGCGCCCGCGGCGGCGACCGGCGCTTGCTCCTCGCCGCCGCGGCCGCGCCGCCCGCGCCGCCGCTGCCGCCTTCCGCTCCTTTCTCCTCCGCCGCCGCCTCCTCCTCCCCCTCTTCTTCCTCCTCCTCCGGCTCCTCCTCCACGAAGTACGTGCAGTCCCTGTCGTCCTCGGCGCAGTAGGGAGGCGCGAGAAGGTCGAGGACGGCGCAGGGGATCTCTCCCCCGCCGCCGTCGCCGGCGGCTCCTCCTCCCGAGCCCCAGCCAGAGCCCGAGCCCGAGCCAGAGGCGTTGGCAAAGGCGTGGATGTTGCCGCCGCCCCTCGAGGTCAGCTGCGTCGGCAGCGCCGAGGCGTCGATGACGCGGTCCTCGACCAGGCGGGCGCGGCGGAGGCCGGCCCTTCGGCGCAGGCGCCTCCGCCGCTCGGACTCGCCCCCCTCGCCGCCGCCGCCGCCGCCTCGAGCCTTTTCGCCGGCTCCCTCTGCGTCGTCGCTCTCCTCGCTGCCGGAAGCCCAGTCGAACGAACGCACGTGCAGCCTCCCGAACAGCACGCGGGAGCTGACAGTCATGCCGGGGTGGTTGTGCAGCGGGATGGCAGCCCTGGGGGGGAGAACGAAGACGCCGAGGGCCGCAGCCGAGTCCTCAGCGACGTCCAGATACGAAATCGCCGGAGGAGGAGTTTCCCCTCCGCCTCCTCCCGCGCCTCCGTCGTCGCCGCCGCCGAGGGAGAGCCTGCCCAACTCCTCCGAGGACGAGGAGGCGGAGGAGGAGGCCGAGGCGGAAGAAGAGTCGGCGGGAGCGGCGGCGGAGGCAAAGGGAGAGGGATCGACGAGCCCCAGCTCCGAGAGCGGCACGCGGCGCATCAGCTCCCGCAGGGCCCCGAGTTCGGCCGCCGTGGGCGCGTTGCCCTCCCCGCGGCCCGGGGAGAAGACCTCCTTGGCGGCGAGCCACAGAGTGGAGAGTGTCGAAGAAGGAGGGCGGGGAGCGGAGGACGATGGCGGGGGAGAGGCGGCGGCGGCGGCGGCGGGCTCCATCACGGCAGCAGCTGCCGGCGCGGCCGCGGCCGGCGCCGACGACGTCTTGGGTGGCGAGCTGCGCTTGGCGCCGTTGTCTCGCCGAGCTCTCGGCTCCTGGGCGGAAGCGGCGGCGGCGGCTTTCGCGGCCGCTGCCGCGCCCGCAGCGTAGTGCGACGCGGCGTGCAGGGACGGGTGGTGGTGGTGCTGCTGCGTCTGCGGAGAGGCGGGGGAAAGTCTAGGGCACGGCGAAGAGGTCGAGGTCGAGGTCGAGGTCGGCGGCGGCGGAGGAGGAAAAAGAGGCGACGTCGCACCCGAAGAAGAGTCGCCGACGCCAGCGCCGCCGCCGCCGCTCGTCGACATCGCGCCGCCAGGCACGTCCAACGCCCTTGGCGGAGACGCTGCGGAGGGAAGCGGCGACATGCGCGCTTTTGCTCGTCCTCTGCCCACGGTTCAGGGAGATTTACAGGGGAGGACGCGCCAGCCGAGACGCGGGAAGAAGAATGGAGACGACGCTGTCGCCCCCCCTGTTTTTTTTTCCCACTCGATGGGCGACGTCGTCGTCGCTCGGCAAGTGCGATTCTCCTCCCTCTCCTCTGCGCCTTCTTCGTCCTCCTCTGCGATGGCGAGTGAGGGGTGGCACGCGCAAATCAGAGCGCTTCCCTCTCGGGCAAGAGCGAGAGCGTTTCCTCTAGAGAACAAAAAGAGAGAACAAAGGCCTCTCTCCCTTTCTCTCTTTCCCTCTTTCTCGAAACCGAGACCGAGAAGGGGAAAAAAAGTGAAGGGTCGCTCGCACTTTCCTTCTCGCTCGACCGTAGCGAGGATGCTGCAGAGGAACGCCGTGTTCCTCCCATCATCCGTCCCGCTTCGAACCGGCCTCTCCACTCGCACGCACCCGCACGCGAGCGCTCTTCGCTCCCCCAAGACTGCAGCAGCGGCGATGAACGAACCCAAGAGAGCCAAGCTCGGCTCCTCGCGAAACGCCATCGATCCGACTTCGACTTCGACGTGTGCTGCCGCTGCTGCTGCCTCGTTGACCGGCGACGGCGGCGCCGCCGCCGCGAGGAGCGCCGCCAGCGCCGCCCCGCCCTCGTCCCGCCCTGCCCCGGTCTGCCTCAGCCACGAGATCGTCGATTCCTTTAACGTTCCAGGTGAGAGCGAATGAATTTTGAAAGAGAAGCAGGCAGGCAGAGTTTTTTCTTGCTCATCAAGGAAAAGCTCGGGGAAAAAAACCCCGAAAACAAAAAAACAAAAAAAAACTTAAGGCATCGTCATGACCGACCACTTCTTTCGCGTCCCGCTAGACTACTCCCGCGGGCCCGAGGCGGGCACCATCCAGCTTTTTGCCCGCGTGGCGACCTCCCCCTCGAGGGCGGCGGCGGCGGCGAACGTAGCGGCAGCGGCAGCAGCAGCAGCACCAGCGGCACCGACAAAAACGACCTCCTCCTCTGCCGCATCCGGAGTCCCTCCCCCGCCGCCCGACGACGGCGGCCCCTGGCTCCTCTACCTGCAGGGCGGGCCCGGTTTCGAGGCCCCGAGGCCGACAGAGTCATCGTCGTGGCTCAAGGCCGCGCTCCACCACGGCTTTCGCGTCGTCCTCCTGGACCAGAGGGGCACCGGGAGGTCGAGCCCGCCGGTCGCGCCGCCGCCCGCGCGGGGGGTTCTCGCCGACGGGTCGGCGGCTCCTCCCCCTCCGTCTCCCTCCTCGTCGCTCGGGGATGCCTGCGGTTCCGAGGATCCGGAGGTCCAGGCGCGCTACCTTTCGTTCTTCCGCGCGGTGAGTGGGGTTTTTTTATGGAGAGAGAAAAAGTTCTCGGGTCCCGACGTATCCGACAAAGGAAAAAACTCTCACCTCTCGCTCTTTTTTTCTCTTTTTCTTCTTCCTCCCTCTCTCTTTCTCTCTCTCTCTCTCTCTCTCTCTCTCTCTCTCTCTCTCTCTCTCTCTCTCTCTCTCTCTCTCTCTCTCTCTCTCTCTCTCTCTCTCTCTCTC
>Ga0114918_10004908_pt1 | contig 11554 bp, 9 predicted proteins | sample LantaG_FD_87015 | JGI IMG/M metagenome (GOLD analysis project Ga0114918, IMG submission 87015) | Deep subsurface microbial communities from Baltic Sea to uncover new lineages of life (NeLLi) - Landsort_02402 metaG | ecosystem: Environmental > Aquatic > Marine > Oceanic > Sediment | place: Baltic... | reverse complement strand
CTCTCTCTCTCTCTCTCTCTCTCTCTCTCTCTCTCTCTCTCTCTCTCTCTCTCTCTCTCTCTCTCTCTCTCTCTCTCTCTCTCTCTCTCTCTCTCTCTCCAGACTCTCTCTATCCGAACGGATTGGGAAAAAATTTAGAACAATAGAATAGCGTTGTTGTTGTTGTTGTCTTAGGTGTTTTTGTTATTCATCTCTCTCGCATCAAAATTGGTGTTTATTAACAACCTCCCGAAAAACCAAAAATCTACTCGTCGTCGTCGTCCTTGTTCCTGCCGAACGAAAAGAGGTTCTTCAAGGCCTTGACAGCAGCTGCGATCGAGAGACGAGTTTTAGAGAGAAAGAAGGAAAAGAGGGGAGGAGAAAAGGAAAAGAAGAAGAAAGACTGTGAGTTTCGAGGAAAAAGGGCAGCGAAGAAAAAGAAAAAGAAAACTCTCTCTCTCTCTCCCTCTCCCTCTCCACTCTCCTATCCACCATCGCTCCACTCTTCTAATCTCACCTTCGTTGATGATCGGCTCGTCGTACTTGTCCATCATCCTCTTGAACGCCTTCGCGTTCCCGCCCTCCCTCAAGGCGCTCAGGTTCGGGTCGCTCCGGATCTTGGCGTAGTCCTCGAAACCCGCACCCATGCAAGCCTCGACGGCCTCCATCCCGGGGGCGATCTGCCCCAGGGCCGCATAGCAGCACGCGACGTTGTACTGCGTCGCCTTGTAGACGGGCGTGACGCGAGCAAAGTCGTCGCCCAGGTACTTGGGGGGCTCCATCGCAAGCACGGTCTCGAAGTCGATGAGCGCGCCCTCGGCGTCCTTCTTGTTGAACTTCGCGAGCGCGGTGTCAAACAGCTGCACGCGCTCCTTCTGCAGCTCCTTGGCCCGCGCGTAGTTCGCCGCCTGGACTTCCTTGGTGCCCTTGCCATAGTTGCCGCCGCCGCGCTCAGCGCGGAACTGCCTCTCGGCCGTGGTCAAAACCTCGTCCTCGAGCGCGCTCATGTCGCCGTACTTGCGCTGCAGCTGCAGGTAGACCTGCCCATTGCGCGTCTTGATCGCGTACATCACCTGGCCAAAGTTCTTCGCGTCCCAGACGTCGGCGCCGAAGGACGCGGAGACGCGCACGAGCTTGTCCCCGGGGAGCACGTTCGGGTCGGTGTTCCCCAGCGCCGGGTCCGAGCGGGCGACATAGGCCTCGCCGTCGCGGCCGCGCGCGAAGCGGATGCCGAGGGGCTTGTCGAGGAAGCACTCGTAGAGCTCGTCGGCGGCCTGCGCCGGGCTGGCCGGGACGGCGGTCGAGGAGGAGGACGAGGTCGAGACCTCGGTCGGGGACGCGGCGGCGCGGTGGGAGGGGCGCTGTGGTTGTTGAGAGAGAAGAGAGGGAGTTTTTTTTATTTTTTGGTCGAGGTCGAAGGAGGCGGCCAACGTTGGTGTTTTTTTCTTCTTTTTTTCTTCCTCTCTCGCTAGCTCGATCTCTTTTTGTCTCTCGGTTTTCCATCACTACTTGGATCCTAATTTTCGTACCTGGATGCGGAGAGACTCCCGAGCTGCCGGCGAGCGAGCGGCAAACGAGCTGCGAAAGGGTGGTAAGAGGCGAGGGGAAGAGGAGAGAGCAATGTGAGCTTGGAAGATCGAAACTCGACACCCGAAGCAAGAGACGCTAACTTTGACGGGCGCAATCGCTTCCACCTCTCCACTTCTCTCTCTCTCTCCGTCTTGCGAGCTAGAGCTCTCTCCATCTTACCGGCTCGACGCGCGGCTCGAAGCACGCGCCGCGACTGGCGCGCGAGAGGACGATGCGAGGGACTGCATTTTCGAGGAACAAGAGGAAAACGACCAAGAGAAAAAAAGCGGCGTCAAGGATCAAGAGACGTCGACGTGGAGCGAAAAATGGCTGTGATTCTGCAGAGGCGAAAAGCTCTCGCTCTCTCTTTCTCAACTCAAAGTTTTCTCCTTCCGCGCTTTTCCCGAAGCTCTCTTCTTTTCTTCTCCCGCGATTGTGGTCATGGCCTGCCTGTGACCTAACGGCGACGCGCTCACTCTCTCTGTTTCTCTCTACCGAGCAGCATCAGCAGCAGCAGCAGCGGCAGCAGCAGCAGCAGCAGAGATGCCCCGGCGGCCTCAAAAGACGGCGCGGCGACGACGTCGTGTAATTGATGAGCCGATGTCGTCCGCGGTCACGCTCGCTCTCCTCCTCCTGTGCGCCCGCTGTAGCTCGGCAGCCGTCGATTCTCTGCCCTCGAGGGGCACTGGGAGCTCTTCTGTCCCCTCGGGGGTGCGCAAGCCGTGAGTTCGCTCGTTTCGCAGCCGAGTTACGGGCAATTGTTTTCCCTTCTTTCTTTTCTAGGGGGGGGGGACTGGTCGAAACGAGAAAACAAAAACTCAACCCCCTCAACTAAACCAAAACAATTCTTCAGCATCCCCCTCATCCGGTCCGTCGACGGAGCAACCACCTTGGAGCTCGCGCCCGAAGGCGTCGCCTTCTTGCGCTCCCTGCCGAAGGAACTCCCCGTCGCGCCCGTCGTCGTCATGGGCCCCTACCGCAGCGGCAAGTCTTTCCTGCTCAACCAGCTGCTGGGCGTCGGGTGCGAGGAGGGGTTTGGCGTGGGGCACACGAGGGACACGCAGACGAAAGGGGTGTGGATCTGGGGCGCGCCCGAGGAGGCTGGAGGAGGAGGAGGAGGAGAAAGAGAGGACGGCAGCGTCCAGGAGAGGAAGCACGCCATCCTTTTCCTCGACTCCGAGGGGTTCGAGTCCACGGGGAAGTCGGACGCGTACGACGACCGCATCTTCGCCCTGGGCGCGACGCTCGCGAGTCTGCTGGTCTATAACCTGCCCGAGGCTTTGAGAGAGTCGGACGTCGAAAGGCTCTCATTTTCGACGCAGCTCTCTCAATCTCTGTTCTCCTCCTCGTCCTCTCCGTCGTCCTCCTCCGACAGGACCGGGAGCGGCGGCGGCGGCGGCAGCAGCAGCAGAAACTCGCTGGAGCCCGGGTCCATGCTCTGGCTCATCCAGCGGGACTTTTTGGGCAGCGCCTCGCCGCAGACGGCGCTCGACGCCGCCCTCTCCAAGGTTCCCAACCCTTCCAAGGACGCAGGCATCGCCGCGGTGAACAAAGTGCGGTCGTCGCTCCGGAGGATTGCTCCCAAATCGACCGCCTTCGGCCTGCCGCAGCCTCATCTGGACAGGACGAAGCTCTGCGAGCTCGGGGACGAAGCCTTGGCGCCCGCATACAGGGAGAAGAGGGACGAGCTCAGGGGGCTGGTGCGGGCGCTGGCCTCCCCCAAGAGGATGACCGGGAGGAAGCGCGGCGGCGGCGGCTCCTCGGGGTCTTCCTCCTCCTCGACGTCTCCTTTCATCGACGGCCCCGCCCTCGCCGACCTCGCCGAACGCATTGTCGGCGCCCTCAACGCGCGCGCGATCCCCTCGGCGGGCTCCATCCTCGAGCACTTCAACCGGGATCTCACGCGGACAGTCGTCGCGGCGTACTCGGCGCGGATGTCGAAGCTGCGGTATCCGCTCCCGGAGGCGGAGCTGGAGCGGGAGCACGAGGCCGCGAACGCGGAGGCCGTGGACGCGTTCGAGGCCGGGAGGTTTGGGGGCGTCGGGGGCGGCGGAGGCGGAGGCGGAGGCGAGGAGGAGGAGGAGGAGGAGGAGGAGGAGGAGGAAGAGCAAGGAAAAGGAGGAAAAGAAGGAAAAGAGGGAAAAGAGCGAGACGCCCTTCGCGCCGCGCTGCTCCGGGAGCTCGCCGCCGCCGCCGCGGCCGCCCGCGACCGCAACGAGCTGGCCTCGAGCCGGGCCTGCTCGGCCGCCGCCGAGCGCTGCGAGGACGCGCTGGACGCAGAACAGCGCTCGCGCCTCCCGAGCGAGCGGCGGTTCGAGCGGCGGCTCGAGGAGAGCTGCTCAGCCGCGGCGCTCGCCCTGGCCGCTCCTCGCCGGGGCCCTGTTTCTTCTGCTTCTGCCTCCTCTGTTTCTCCCTCTACCTCCCCCTCTTCTTCGTGCGTCGGCCCCGCCGCCGCCGCCGCGCTCGCCAGGGCCGACAGGGCCGTCGCCAGGGAGCGCGTGCGCTTCAGGGGCTCGTACAACGACCGCATTCTGTCTGGCTTGCTCGTCGGCGCCCTCGCCGTCGTCGCTGCAGGCCGGTTCGTGCTGCGCTCGACGTTGTTCGAGGCCCTGGGATGGGCTTGCTTCGCGTTCTTACAGCTTTACCCGAAGTCTTTTTTGGTTTCGGGTTCGTCGATGTACGAGGCGAGCTGGTAAGAGTTTTTAAATTTCGTTTCTCCGGGGGCACGGGCTACCTTGCGTAGGCCGACTTTGATTTTTAGAAAGAGAGAGAGGTGTCTCTGAAGAAGAAGAAAACCGAAACCGAAAACCAAAACCGAAAAAAATCACAAAAACGAAAAAACAGGTGGATCAAGATCACGGCCGCGTGGGAGGTCCTGGTCCGATACCCGACAGCGGACGCTTTCTTTCTCGCGCTGCTGGTCTTCCTGGGGGTGAGGAGGTCCCTGAGGAGGTGCCGCGACTCGAGAAACAGGAGGCGGAAGGAGAGGGAGAGAGGGAAAGGCAGGGGAGGAGGCAGCAGGACCAACAAAAAGGGCAGCCGAAGGAAAAACCTCGACGACAGCGACTTTTCTTCCGCTTCTTCTTCCGGCGACAACAACGGCAAGAGCAGCAAGGGGAAGCAGCAGCAGCAGCAGCAGCGACAGAGGGGGAGGCTCGCTGCTCTGGTGCTCGGAGGAGGGTACAGGAGGGACGGCGGCGGAGGGGGCAAGGCGCCCGCCGCGACGTATCGAGGAGGGGACGTCTGAAAATGATGTTGAAAAATTGATGTGGTGGGAAATCTGTTTTTTTTACAAAAGGTGGAAAAAGAACTGCAAACAGAACAACAAAACGAGATGAAAAACAACAAAAATCTACTTCTCCCCAACGTCTTTGCACGTCTTCTTCTCGGCCAACACCACCTCGAGCGCCGGCCTGCCCGTCAGAGGGAGCCTGATGCGCGCCCAGGCGTCGTAAGCGGCAGTCGCGATCTTTTTCAAGATAGGAACGTCGAGGAAGGAATACACCCAGCCGAGGCCGACGAGCTCGTACGCCTTCCTGAAAACGTCCACTCCCGTCATAACTAGCAACTCTCCTTCGTTCCTTTCGGAGGGCAGGATGCCGTGGATGGTCCGCATCGCGGTCTCGTAGTCGATTCCGCAGTTTTCCTTTGGGTCGTAACTCGGGTCGGCGACGTCGACGAAGACGATCGAGTTCGTTCTCTCCGAGTCCCGCCTCTTGAGCATGGAGACCTCGCGCTCGCAGAGCGGGCAGTCGGAGTCGTGGAGGAGCTTGAGCTTCCAGGGGACGGGGGGCTGGGTGGCGGTCAATAAAAAAGAGGGAGAAGAAGAGGAGGTCGAGAGAGAAGACGAAGGAGGAGCAGGAGAAGAGGAGGTCGTCGTGGCTTCGCTTGGTCCGACAACGGCATTAGTGCTCGCTGGTCTCCTCTGCTGCGTTGCTCGTGAAGCAGAAGTAGCGCCTCCTCGCAGCAGGGCGGGCGTCACGGCCGCTCGCAGCGACGAGGTGCCGACACGCGATGCGAGGAGCATCGCGAAGATGCTGCGCGAGTGCTGTGAGAGAGAGAGAGAGCGAGGGTGATTGAAGAGAGCTTAGGCGCTGCTGGCGAACGAGAAAAGTGGGAGAGTTTGTTTCCCTTCGTCCAAGAACGCCCTTCTTCCCCGTTTTCCTTTTTTTTGAGTCCTAAAATTCATTGATTTGGTTTACTTTTCTTTCTCTCTCTCCACGGCGCACAACGCTCTCTCTTCTCTCTAATGGTAGAAAAAACGGAGCGCTAACGAAAACAAAGAATGTGGCGGGGTTTGAGAATGAAGACGTTCTTTTCAACCTTTTTTCTCATATCGCCCGCGCAGCCTCGACGCTCTGCTTGATCTTCGCGATCGCCTTGCCCGGGTTGAGGCCCTTGGGGCACACCTTGGTGCAGTTCATGATGGTACGGCACCGGTAGAGCTTGAAGGCGTCGTCGAGCGACGCGAGGCGCTTGGCGGTGTCGCCGTCGCGGGAGTCGATGACCCACCTTTTTTTTTCATTTTTGTTTTTGGAAAGAGTCGAGGTGAGTTTTTTTTCCTCCCTCTCATTCACGCTCTGTCTCTCTCTCTCTTCCAACTCTAAAAACTCACCTGTACGCCTGCAGCAGCACCGCCGGGCCTAAATATTTATCCTCGTTCCACCAGTAAGACGGGCACGACGTCGAGCAGCACGCGCAGAGGATGCATTCATAGAGTCCGTCGAGCTTGGCGCGGTCTTCTTTCGTCTGCAAGTGCTCCCGGCCGCTCGCGGGCGTCGGCGTGGCAAGGTAAGGGCGGATGGACTTGTACTGGGCGTAGAAGTTGCTCATGTCGACCACAAGGTCCTTGACGACGAACTGAGCGCGTTTTGAAGAAGCGGAGGACAGAAGAGAAAGAGCGAAGTCAGAAAGAGAAAGAGAAGAGAGCATTGCTGCAGAATTTTAAAAAACCCCCAAAAAAGATGACTCACCAAGTGCGGCAGCGGCGCCACCCTCGTCGCGTTCTTCTCGTCGCGGTCGACTTTGGTGAGGCACGCGAGGCCGTTGGTGCCGTCGATATTCATGGAGCAGGAGCCGCAGATACCCTCGCTGTTGTTGAGGATATATTTTCAAGGTTTTGATTTTTTTGATGAGAGTTGCCTCTTCGAGGTCATGGGGGGGTCGAGAGAGCTTCAGAAGAAGAAAAAGAAGAAAGACTTCAACTCACCGGCACGATCGCCGGAACGCCAGCGTGGTGTCCTGCTCGTCCTTGATCTTAAAGAGCACGTCGAGCATCATCGGGCCGCAGCTGAAGTTTTGTTTTGAGAAGGTGGGAGGGGGAAAGAGGAAAGGACGGGGTTGAGCGAGAGAGACAGAGAGCTAAGGGGCGGCGGCGAAAGAGAGGAATGGCTCGCTCTTCGTCATCGTCCATTCACCCTCTTTCGAGAGAACAAAACACACAGCCAAGCGCTCCTCTCCGGCTCCTTCTCTCAGGCTCAGTTCTCGGAGCGATCCCGAGCGACACTAGCGGAGGTGCCGGGAAGCGAAAGCGAGGGCCGGAGCGATGGTCGAAAAGCGAGAGCGACGTGGACAAAAAAGGGCACCCCATCGGCCGTCGTCGTCGTCGTCGTCGGCAGCTGCTGCTTGAGAGTCACCTCTCCTTTCTTTCTTTCTTTCTCCAACGTACTTGTTGATGTCCACCTTGTAGCTTTGATACGACGGCTTGTCCTCCCTGTCGGGGTTCCACCTGTTGGAATGGGAAAAAGAGAGCAGAGAGAGGGAGAGAAGATGGGAACATTGCTTTGAGCATGGCGAACATTGATTGCTTTTTTGCGTTTCGTTGTTCTTTCTTTCCTTTTGTCTCGCGCCGTCCACTGAGAAGGCGCGCTTTTTCTTTCGAACGTACCGGTACACCTGAAACTCTTTCATGAGCGGGGCCTTGGCGGCAGGCGCCGCGGCGGGAGCAGCAGCAGCTGAGGCAGCAGCAGCAGAAGAAGCCGAAGAGACGGACGGAGCCGATGCCGCCGCGCTCGCCGAGGGCGGAGCCTGCGAGGGAGGGCCCGAGGTCGTCGTCATGGCGGCGCGCCAGAGGTTGGTCGTCGTCGCCGAGGATGAACCGCCCACCAGCCTGCCGCGGGTCGCCGCGGTCAGGGCGGCGGCGAGCGAGAGCATGGAAAAAGTTTTTTCTTCTTCTTTTTTTGCTCGAAGAGGAGAAAGAGTGAGTCCTTTCTGTCGAACACGTCGCTCGTTCATTTTCTTCGAAGAGTGAAAAGGCAAAGGAAACATAGCAAGGATTCCGCGCCCCTGCGGCCCACTCTCCCTCCATTTCCTCTCCCGCCTGTGAACGCAGCGGGCTGGAGATCAAGGCGGTGGCCATGAGGCGTGCGCGGGGTCTAGGCGGGGGAGGAGCAGGGAGACAACAGGGGCTCGCGTCTGAGGCAGCGACTCGATGGAGAGCGACGCTGCCGGCGACGACGCGGCCGCAGCCGATGCAACTAGCCTCTTTCCCTCCTCCTCCCTCGACCTCTCGACTGCTTGAGCACATCCAGCGCCGACGAGCCTCCACGCGAGCCAAGGCATCGTCGTCGTCGAGCTCGTCGAACTCGTCGTTGTCGATGAATTCTTCGGTTTCGCTGCTGTTGCCATCAAGCAGGTCGTTCCCCACCTCTGCCGTGCTGGCCTCTCTCTCCGCGGGCAACCTCGACGAGGCCCTCAGGCATGTGATACTGGCGGCGCTGGCGACGGCGGAGGGGTTCCGGGACGCGAGCGAGGAGGGCTGGAGCGAGCTGATGAGGCCGCCGATGCGGCTCGACTTCGGCGGCGACGCCACGACCTCTTCGACTTTCTCTAGCAGCAGCAGCAGCAGCAGCAGCAGCGACGCCGCGGCAGCGCTCGTCTCCTCGCTCTGCGCGGCCCGCAGGCCCCGCGACGCCCTGCGGGCCCTCAGGGCGGCGCACGCGCTGGGATCGCCGCCCAACCGCTACGCGACCTACCAGGACCTGATATCGGCGAGCTGCCGCGATGGCAACGCCCAAGCGGCGATGGCGGCCTACCGTCTGCTGCAGAGGGCGCCTTCTCCTTCCTCGGGCAGCCGGGGGCTCTTCCTGGAGCCCAACGTCGTGACGACGTGCGGCCTGATCTCGGCGCTGTCGAGGGCGAGCAAGAGCGCGAGGAGGGGCACCGCGGCGGCTGGGCCCGGGGGCGCCGCCGCCGCTGCGGCCCTGCTCCTCTGGAAGGAGCTTGTCGACGGTGCGGGGCGAGAAGGAGAGGGCCCTTCTTCTCCCTCCTCCTCTTCCCCTCTCGGCGGCAACCTCGACGCCGCCGCGATCGTCGTCGGCATGAACGCCTGCGTCGGCGCCGGCGAGGTAGACGAGGCGTGGCTGCTGCTGCGGAGGGTGCTCCGCGCCGCGGACCTCGCCGACGCCGAGGGGAGCGCGAGCGCGAGCGGCGAGAATCGAACCTCCGCCTCCGCCTCCGCCACCATCCGGCCCTCGGCCCCGATGTTCAACGTGCTGCTGAAGGGAGCTGCCCGCTCTGGCGACACCAGGCTGCCGCCGCTCGTGCTCGCCGAGATGCGCCGGCGCGGCGTCGCGCCGACGCGTGTGACGCTCAACACCGTCGTGTCGGCGCACGCTCGGGCAGGGGAGCTCGAGCTGGCGCGGGCCGCGCTGGACGAGTCGAGCGCGCTCCTTGACGGCGGCGGAGGGGAAGAACGAGGCGGGAACGCGGGCCGCGGCGGCTCCTCCCCCCCCCGCCCTCACGGCCCCGACGCCTGGGCGCTCGCGGCCCTCGCCAGCGGCTACGTCAAGGCCGGCCGAAGGCGCGAGGCCGAGGAGCTCTACGGGGAGGCGATGCGCGCCATCGCCGCCGCCGCCGCCGACGGGAGGGGAGGGGGGCGGGAGCCCTCCGCCCCGCCCTCGGGCCCCGGCGCCGTCTTCTTCTCGGTGCTCATCGACGGCGCCGCCAGGGACGGCGACGCGCCCGCGGCGCAGCGGTGGTTCGACGCCCTGGCGAGCGCGGGGGCCCTCTCCGGGGAGGGGCCGCCCAGCGCGAGGGCCTTCAACGCGCTGCTGCGGGCCTATTGCGCTGCCGGGAGCAGCAGCAAGAGCGGTGCTGGAGGCGGAGGCGGCGAAGGAGGAGCCTCCGCGCCTCCTCCCTCGGCGCCCTATGCGCCCCCGTCTCCCCCCACCTCGTCCCCCTCGTCGTCGTCGTCGTCCTCCTCCTCCTCCTCTTCCTCCTCCCCCTCCGCGACGGCGACGAGCGTCGACCCGCTCAGCGGCGCGCTCCTGGGCGCCCTGCGCGGCGCGGACGCGGCCGCCGCGGCGGTCGGCGGCGACGCCGGCCTCCTCCCCCTCCGCCCTTCGCCGCCCCCGGCCCCGCCCTCGACCCTGCCCCCGCTCCCTCCCCTGCCTCCGGCCGTCCCGTCGATGGAGGGCGTCCTGCGCACGCTGCGCCGCATGGGCGAGCTGGGCGTCAGACCGGGGGTCGACACCTACAACACGCTCATGGCCGCCTGCCTCTCGAGGGGCCACGCCGCGGCCGTGCCCAGGCTCTTCCGCGCGCTGCTCCTCTCGTCTGGGAGCGGCAGGAGCGCCGGCGGGGGCGGCGCCGGCGCGCGCGGCCCCTCCACCGATTGCCCCGCGCCGCCTCTCTTGGCGCCGGATACGCTGTCGTGGACGACGCTCATCGCGGCTCTGTCTCGCCTGGGGAGGGCCGACGACGCCGCGCGGGCGTTCGAGGAGCTCGAGCTGGCCGCCGAGGCCGGGAGCTGCGCGCCGCCGGACGCCGCCGCGGCCGCGGCGCTCGTCGACGCGCTGTCGCGGGGCGCGGCGGCGGCGTCGGGGAGCGGCGCGGCGGCTGCGCTCCCTCCCTCCTCGTCGCTCTTCTCGTCGCCGGCGCTCTCGGCGGCCCGCCGCCGCGCCCTCCTCCGCGCCGACGCCCTCGCCCTCGCCGTCGGCCTCCCGCCGCCGCCCTCCGCCTGGGGCGCCGCCGTGGCGGGGGCCTCCAGGGCCGGCGACCTCGACGGCGCCGTGGCGCTGCTGGCGGAGTTCGTCGCCCGCGGCGGCGAGCCCGACGGGGGCATGCTCGACGCCGTCGCGGCGGCGTGCGTGCGCGGTCCCACCGACGTGAGGAGGGCGCTGGCGGCTCTCAGAGAAGCTGAGGAGAAGGTGGGCGTTGGAGCAGAGGCGAGGGGCGCGATGAAGCGGGCGCTGGCGGCGCTGATAGCTCGGAGAGGCGTCGGCAGGGAAGCGGCGTCGGCGTCAGCGGCGACGGCGATGACGACGACGGCGGCGACGGCGGCGAGGACTCAGCAGCAGCAGCAGCAGCGCTCGGCGGCCTCCGAAAGGATGGAGCGGCTCAAGTTCTGGCTGGGGCTGCCGAACAGGTACTACAACGAGGAAGGAGGGTCGAGCGAGGGAGGAGGCGGGAGGAGCAGGAGGAGCGGAAGCGGCGACGAGAGCCTTTACTGGAGCGGCGGCGGCGGAGCGGTTGCGGCGGCGACGGCGGCGGTCTCGACGAAGCAGACTCGTGCCTCGGCCGCGAAGCCCTCTGCTTCTCCTTTCTCTTCTACTTCTTCTCCTTCTGCTCCCGCAGTCCGGAGAAGGGAACGGAGCGGCAGCAGCAGCAGCAGCAGTTCGGGCGGAGAGAGGGCAGGCTCTCCTCCCCCTGCTCCTCGTGCTGGTGCCGGTGCTGCTGCTGCTGCTCTGCCGTCGTCGCCGGTCTCTCGACCCTCCCGCGCTTCTGCTCCTCCCTCTCGCTCCACTCCTAAGACTCCCTGGAGCGACAACGACGACGACGAAGACGACGACGAAGAATAGAAACAATTGAAAACTCAGAATTGATACCCTTTTAGAAAAAAACGACGACAGCAAGCAATCTTTGTAAAACAGATTTTTTTGGGAAAGACCGAAGGAAAGAAAATAGTCCTCCACCCCCCCCTTTTTGCCCGTTCTTCCTCCGTTCTCTCTCTCTCTCTCTCTCTCTCTCTCTCTCTCTCTCTCTCTCTCTCTCTCTCTCTCTCTCT
>Ga0114918_10004906_pt1 | contig 11559 bp, 4 predicted proteins | sample LantaG_FD_87015 | JGI IMG/M metagenome (GOLD analysis project Ga0114918, IMG submission 87015) | Deep subsurface microbial communities from Baltic Sea to uncover new lineages of life (NeLLi) - Landsort_02402 metaG | ecosystem: Environmental > Aquatic > Marine > Oceanic > Sediment | place: Baltic... | reverse complement strand
AGGAAGCTGTGGCGAGGGCCGATAGGCGGGGACGGCTACAACGCCGGTCCCGATATATTCGTGATTGACGGTCTCATGTGGCCCGGGCCGGACGCGGGAGCGGCGTATGATCTCAAGACGGGAAAGCCCGCGAAAGACCTGATTGCGCGGAAGAAGGTCGAAAGCGTGGGATCTCACACCCGCTGCTACCGCAGCAAGGCAACGGTCAACTACCTGCTGGGCGCTTATCTCGGGATCGAGCTATTCGACCTGCACGGGGAGGACCACTCCCGCAACAACTGGGTCCGCGGCACGTGCCAGTATGGTTTCATGCCCGCCAACGGGCTCATCTACGCGCCGCCGCATGCCTGCGCCTGTTTCATGGAGGCGAAGCTGTTCGGCTTCTACGCGCTGGCTGCGGCGAGGAAGACGCCGGTCCGGGAGAAGGGGACGCGAGACAGGCTTCAACGGGGACCGGCCTACGGAAAGATCGCAAACTGCAAAACGGAGCGCGAGAGCTCATCCTGGCCGACCTTCCGCTGCGACGCCATGCGGCGCGGCGTTTCGCAGTCGACCGTCCAGGACGGGATGAAGCCCGTGTGGAGCATCGAGGCCGGCGAGCGGATTTCGCCGCCGGTGGTCTCCGGGGGTGTCGTGATCGTGTCGGACATCGAGGCCCACACGATTCGCGCGTTCCACGAGGCCGACGGCAAGGAGCGGTGGACGTTCACCGCCGGCGGCCGGGTCGATTCGGCGCCCACCATCGCCGGCGATGCGGTCGTCTTCGGCTGCCTCGACGGCAACGTCTATTGTCTGTCCCGGGAAACGGGCGAGTTGGCGTGGCGATTCCAGGCCGCTCCCGCCGTGCTGAATATCGTGTCGCGCGGGCAACTGGCGTCGGTCTGGCCGGTTAATGGCTCGATTCTCGTCAAGGACGGCACGGCCTACTTCTCCGCCGGGCGGAGTACATACCTCGACGGGGGCCTCTACCTGTATGCGGTCGATGTCAAGAGCGGCAACCTGGTCGCCTCGAACCATTTTCAGACGGAGACCGGCACGGAACACCCGGAGGGCGGCAAAATCCTGGGCGTCCATCACCTTAACAAATGGGATGCCAAGACCATCGAACAGCCCGATCACAGCGACTCATACTCGATGGGCGGGACCGTCAACGACTTGATGTCGACCGACGGCACATCGGTCTTCCTGCATCACCTTCGATTCAGTCCGGAACTGGAAGAGCAGAAGAAGAAATCACGGCATATCTTCTCGACCTCCCACTTCCTCGACGACGGCGAGAACCACCGTTCGCACTGGTTCCTGGGATTCGGCGATTTCGCCAGGATCGCCACAAGCTACGAATTTTTGCTGAAGTGGAACACCAGCATATCGATCGCGGGCATCATGTTGGCCTACGAAGATGAGCACGCCTACGTTGTAGACCGGAGGGGCGGCACCTACCCGCAAACCCCCGACTACCAGCTCAGACGATACAAAAACAAGCCCTTTGATCCGAGCGAGCCTGAACAGTGCGATTTTGTACCCCGGGGCGGAGGCAAGGAGTCCATCAAGCCGGAGTGGAGCAAAGGGCTCTCCATGCGCCCGAGGACCATCGTCAAGGCCGGCGGTGTGCTTGTGGTGGGCGGCATGCCGTTACAAGAAGACAAGGCGCACCCCTACGAGCTGGTCGAAGGCCGGCACGCCGGGCTGATCCAGTTTTTTTCTCCCGGCGATGGGAAACTCACCGGCGAGATCGAGCTGCCCGCGGCGGTGGTGTGGGACGGAATCGCGCCGGCGGGCGACAAGCTCTTCGTAAGCACGGTCGACGGCAGACTGACCTGCCTCGCCGGCCCCGGGAAATCCCGGATACAGCAAATCACGCATGAACTGAAGACCACACTGCACGCGAGGTGATAGACATGAAAATGTTGAGAACACTCATGACCGCCGTCTGCCTGCTGGTTGCCACCGTGGCGCCCGCCGCCCCGGAAGTCGCTTTCAAGGACCGCGGCAATTGGGCGGCGACGGTCGATGAAATCAAGAAGTTCCTGCAATTGGCGCCCGACCAGCGGCCCACGCAGGAAGAACAGAATCTGCAGCTCGCACTACTCGAGGCGATCTCGCGGTTCTATCCGCTCGAGTTCGACTGGGTGATCCAGGACCTGGAGGACAACCTCGATCACATCCGGGATTTCTACTTCCGCCGCACCCCGGAGATCGAACGGAAGATGCTCGAGAAGGTGTTTGCCGGGCTCGGGCGCGATTGCCCGGAAGTCTCCCGGAGCAACTTCCTCGCGACGTACCGCGAAGCGGCCGCCGAGCGGCGGCAGCAGCGGCTCGCCGGGCTGCAAGACCACTGCCGGAAGATCGTCTTCGTCAAACATTTCAATCTCGGCGGTAGCCACTACGCGTACACCGAGGCACTCTCCGACGCACAAGGCCAGCGGTTTTTCGTCCCCGGCGGGGCGCTGTGCGTCTACGACGTCGAGACCGGCAAGGTCGAGACGCTGCTTTCCGACGAGGACGGCGTGATCCGCGACCCCGATGTTTCGTTCGACGGCAAGAGGATCCTGTTCGCCTGGAAAAAGAGTGACCGCGAGGACGACTACCACCTCTACGAGATGGACTACGCGAGCAGGGAAGTGCGGCAGATCACGCACGGGCTGGGCTTCGCCGATTACGAGGGCATCTATCTGCCGGACGGCGACATCCTGTTCAGTTCCACGCGGTGCATCCAGACCACCGATTGCTGGACCACGGAAGTGAGCAACATCTACCGCTGCGACAAGGAAGGAAAGCATTTGCGCCGCCTCGGCTTCGACCAGGTTGCGACGGTTTACCCGAAGCTGATGTCCGACGGCCGCGTCACCTACACCCGCTGGGAGTACATGGACCGCGGGCAGGTCTTCCCGCAGCCGCTCTTCCAGATGAATCCGGACGGGACGGGGCAGACGGAATACTACGGCAACAACAGTTGGTTCCCCACGTCAATTCTGCACGCCCGGGGCATTCCCGGCTCGCACAAGGTCATCGCCATCTCCTCGGGCCATCATACCATTCAGTCGGGGAAGTTGATTGAGATTGACAGGACCCGCGGGCTCCAGGAGAACACCGGCGTCGATTACCTCAATCCGCGGCGTCCTTCCCGCGCCGTGCGTGTGGACGCATGCGATCGGGACGGGACACAGTACCAGTACCCGTACCCCCTGAGCGAACGGGACGCCCTGGTGACGATTTCCCCCGCGACTCTCCGCTGGGTTTTCGGGGTCAGGATAAACATGTGCCGCTGGCCCCCCGGCAAGCGGTCGTACGACCTCTATTTCATCAATACCGAAACCGATGCCCGTGAACTGCTGTATCGCGACCCGGAGCTGTCGTCGAGCCAGCCGATCCCGCTCCGGGCCCGGCCGGGGCCGCACCGCCGTCCCAGTCCCGTCGATTACAAGCGGCAGGAAGGCGCGTATTACATGCTGGACGTCTACGTCGGACCGGGTTTGGAGGGCGTGCCCCGGGGAACGATCAAGAAGCTCCGCGTGATTGCCCTGGACTGGCGCCTCGCGAACGTGGGCGCCAACTGGAACTTCGGCCCGAGCCTCTCCGCGGTCTCGATGCCCGTCTCGATTCACAACGGATCGTGGGAGCCGAAATACATCCTCGGCGAGACCCCGGTTCACGAGGACGGCTCGGTGTATTTCAAGGTGCCCGCGAGGACCCCGGTCTACTTCCAGTGCATCGACGAAGACGGGCGTGCGGTGCAGACGATGCGAAGCTGGTCCACACTGCAACCGGGCGAAGTGATGGGCTGCGTCGGCTGCCACGAGAACAAAAACGAGGCGCCCGCCCCCGACATGGTCAGCGCCGAGGCCTTCCGAGCCGGCTCCGCCGACTTGGAGCCCTTCTATGACATCCGGCGGGGGTTCAGCTTCGTGAAAGACATCCAGCCGATCCTGGACAAGCACTGCGTCGAGTGCCACCGTCCGGGCGGCAAGTCCGCCAAATACCTCCTGACCGGGGACCGCCTCGACGACCCGCGCTCGGCGCGGTTCTGGACCCGGTCCTACCTGACGCTCACCCAATATGGCCACCCGAACCAGTACATCACCTGGGTGCATGCGCAGTCCCCGGCGCCCATGATTCCGCCTCACAACGTCGGCTCGGCCGCGAGCCCGATCTTCGCGCTGCTCGCCGATCACCACGGGGTAAGCCTCTCGCGGGAGGAGTTGGACAAGTTCGCGGCGTGGATCGACCTGGCGGTCCCCTTCTCCCAGGGCTACATTGACCAGAATGCGTTCGATGAAAAACAGATGGCGCAGTTCGAGCAGTTCTTCAACAAGCGGAAGTACTGCGAACTGATGGAACGCCGCGCCATCGAGGATTTTGTACGCGAGAAGCAGGGGGCGGAGGACTTCCGCATGCCTCGCCCGGTCCCCTTCGACGACCCCCCGGCGCCGGGAGAGATCTACCGCGACATCCTGGCCGACGAGGGTGTGAAGCGGGAGCAAGGGATGGTGGCGCCGGAGGCCGCAGCGTCCGAGGAAGCTGCGCGCGAGGAAGTGGAGGAAGATACGTGGGTGGCCGCGAACAGCCGGCCGCATTACGCCTGGACGGCGGAGTTCCCGGCCGAGATGTCGTTCGACCGGCTGGACGTGATTCTCGACGCGAAGTCGCTCGACGGCGCGTTCCCGGTCGCAGCGACGCTCGAGTTCGCCGACGGTTCCGCCACGCAGGTCGCGATCGCGCAGAGGGCGGTCCGGCAGTCGTTCTATATCGAACGCCACGACTCGAAGTCGTTGAAGATCCACGCGCCCCGGCGGCTCATTGCGGACTTCGAACTGTTCGGCCGCACGAAGACCGATCTGTTCGACAGGGAGAAGAATGTCGAACGGCGTAAGGACATGCCCAAGTACGAGGTGAAGAACCCCTGGGAGTTGAGAAGAGAGCATGAATCGGTCCATCCGCCGAATCTGTTCCAGACGCTCGACCAGTGGCGGGCCACCCAGCCGCACGTGCGACTCACCGAGTTGGAACCGTTGAAGGCCGCCACGGGTCATGGCGCGCCGGGGATCGGCAAGTCGGCCGGCGGGGGGCCGTTCAGCGTGGCCGGAAAGCGGTACTACGACGGCATCGGCGTGCACGCCAAGGCCGAACTCGTGTATGCCTGCCGGCCGGAGTGGAGGAAGTTCGTCGCTACCGTGGGCATTGACGACACGGTGCGCCCCCGAAAAACCGGCAGCATTGTCTGCCATGTGATCGCGGAAGACACCGCCGGCAAGAAGCAGACGCTGGCGAAGAGCCCCGTCCTGCAATCCGGAAAACAGGAAGAGCACCACTTCGACGTGCCCCTGCCCGCAGGCACCGCCAAACTCCACCTCGTGGTGGACGATGCCGGCGACGGCGCGAACTGCGATCACGCCGACTGGGTGAACGCCGGATTTCGCAAGAAGTGATTCAACGCAAAACACCCTGGGAGGCACTGAAATGAGAAAGAATCGAATGATACACGAAAGGAATTACGAAATGTATGCAGTATGGGCCGCGATCATTGCGACGTGCCTCGCGGGCCTGGCAGTGAGCCCGGCAACGGGCGACGAGCGGATCGGCTCCTGGGGCGACCAGGGCGACGGGACGTACGTGAATCCAATTCTCAACGCCGATTATCCGGACTCCGACGTGGAGCAGGTCGGGGATACGTACTATATGATCTCCTCCAAGAACCAGATGGCGCCTGGAATGGTGATTCTTGAATCAAAGGACATGGTGAACTGGACGATAATCGGACACGTCTGGGAGAAACTTACCTGGTCCCCCGAGTACAACTGGGACGGCATGGGGGGATACGGCTTTGGCGTCTACGCCGGCGACCTGGCTTATCATGACGGAAGCTGGTATTGCTATCAGATCGACGCCAGACACGGCCTGTATATGAGCAGCGCCAAGGACATTCGGGGCCCGTGGTCCGAACCGCACAAGATGCTGCCCGCTTCAAAAGTCTACGACGATCCAGCCGTGTATTGGGACGAGGAGGAACATCAGGCTTATCTCATATGCAACACCGGCACAAAGCTCAAATCGCCCCAAAGCAAGAATCCTGGCAACGAAGACTATATTTTCAAAATGAGCTGGGACGGAAGGGAGATACTCGACGAGGGAAAACTGGTTTACAGCAGTGCTGGCTGGGCCGAGGCGGCCAAGATATACAAGTTCAACGGCACCTGGTATCTTTTCCTGGCCGAGGGGATTGGCAGCGGCGACCGCAAGCAGATAGTCCTGCGTTCAAAGACCGACAGCATTTACGGGCCTTATGAAAAGAGGGTGGTGCTTGAAAGCGGCAACGGCATTACCCGAAGCTGCAGTCAGGGCGCGATGATGCAGGCCCCCGACGGCTCGTGGTGGTATACCCACCAGTTGAAACAGAATGCCCCTTCCCCCTTCGAAGGACGCCCGCAATGTCTCGAACCCGTCAGATGGGTAGACGGCTGGCCCATAATCGGCGAGGATGTGGATGGGGACGGTATAGGAGAACCGGTCAGGCGTCACAAGAAACCCATTGAAGGCCATCCCGTAACCGCTCCCGCTACAAGCGACGACTTCAATTCGCCGAAACTGGGCCCGCAGTGGGAATGGAACCACAATCCCCGTGATACGCACTGGTCCCTGACCGACCGGGATGGCTGGCTGCGCCTTCGGGCGGGCAAACCGGTTCGCAACGGCGGTTTCTGGGATGCGTACAACACCATCTCCCAGCGCATCATGGGCACAACCTGCGGTCAGGCAGCGGCCAAGTTCGACCTTTCCGGAATGAAACCGGGGCAAATGGCGGGATTTGTGCGATTCGGCGGCGGATATCACCTTCTGGGCGTCCGTGTCAACGAAGATGGTGCCCGCCGGCTGTTTTTCGACGCAAACGGGAAGTTGATCGAGGGGCCCGAGATAAACGGCGATGACTTCTGGATACGCACGAGGAACAAAGGCGACAATGCCTGGTTTTCGTACAGCACGGACGGCGAGACGTTTACGGATTTCGGACCTGTCTTCATCCTCGCCTTCGGCAAATGGCTGGGTGAGCGGCTGGGCTTCTTCTGCTGGAACAAGGAGAAAGAGGCAGGTCACATCGACGTGGACTGGTTCGTCTACGATTACGACGGTCCCAAAAACCCCGACAGTCTGAAATTACTGAAGCAGCACAAGGAGTTCTATCAGCCACCGCCGACCTTCAAGACGCTGGCGCCCTCGGCCTGCGACTTCGAAAAGTTCCCCGCATGGCGCTACACTATGAAAAAGCCATCAGACGGATGGGAAAAACCGGCTTTCGACGATTCCGACTGGCAAAAAGGCCAGGCTGGATTCGGCAAGGAAGGAACGCCCGGGGCAATAGTCAGAACAAAATGGGATGGTTCGCATATCTGGCTGCGGCGGACGTGCGAGATCGAAAAAATACCCGCCGGCGAGGTCATGTTGAAGGTCCACCACGACGATGACGCCGTGGTCTATATCAACGGTATCAAGGCGGCGGATTTGGACGGCTATACTACAAGTTACGTCACCGTCCCGGTGAAAAAGGCGGCCGTCGAGGCATTGAAGCGTGGGGCAAATACGATCGCCATCCAATGCAACCAGACCGGCGGCGGGCAATACATAGATGCAGGCTTGGTGGTGAAGGAATGAATAAGCCAACCTGTTCCAACCATTAGAAATAAAGGAGAATCCAAGTGAAGAACCTGAGACAAACGAAAAAGGGGATCGCCATGAAACGGTTGACCGTTTTTCTGGCCGCCGCGTGCCTGCTCGTTGCGGCCGCGGCCAACGCCGCCGAGGACCGCATGTACAACGACGTAGAGTTGCCCGACGCCGGCTGTTTTCCAAAAGGCATGGAACATGATGATCTCGAAACATAAGAATTCCTGGCGAGGCGTAGGATTGCCTCTTGTCCTTCTCGCATGCATGCAGGTTCACGCGAAAGGTGATGCCGCAGACGTTCCGCCGGAACCGGCGCCGGCTGTCGCGAAGGACCTTGGGTTCACCGAAATCGTGTTCTGTTTGCGCAGCTTGGGGGGGGACGGCCACTGGTACGCCAATTTTGGGCATACGGCGGGTTCCGTCGACGCCATGCAGTACGGCCCTCCCGGCGGCGGGCTCTACAAGCTGAATGTCGCTACCGGCAAGGCCGAGGCGATCCTGGAGACCCCGAACGGAAACGTGCGCGACCCTCACCTGCACTACGAGGGGAACAAGATCCTCTTCTCCTATCGCCAGGGCGACAGTCGCTACTATCACCTCTACGAGATCGGCATCGACGGATCGGGACTGCGTCAGTTGACGGACGGCGATGCGGACGATTTCGAGCCCATCTACCTGCCGAACGACGACATCATGTTCTGTTCCTCCCGCTGCAACCGGTATGTGGCCTGCTGGTTCGTGCCGGTTGGCACCCTGTACCGCTGCGATGCGGACGGAAAGAACATCCGCATGATCTCCTCCAACATCGTCAACGACAATACGCCGTGGATGCTGCCCGACGGGCGGGTCCTCTACATGCGCTGGGAGTACGTGGACCGCAGCCAGAGAGATTTCCATCATCTGTGGACCGTGAATCCGGACGGCACGGGACAGATGGTGTTCTTCGGCAACATGCACCCGGGCACGGCGATGCTGGACGCCAAACCGATTCCGGGCACCGACAAGATCATGGCCGTCTTCTCTCCGGGGCACGGAGCGAAGGAACACGTGGGCAGTGTGACCGTCCTCGATTCGAAGGGCGGTCCGGACGACAGAGCGAGGGCGCGTGGCGCGGGGGCAGGGGGGCGCGACCCTTACCCGATCGGGGAAGACTGTTTTCTTCTGGCCCAGGGGCAGGACCTTGTGCTGTACAATAAACGCGAGCACCGGGTGCTGTTTTCCTCCAGCGACAAAATCCTCCAGGTCCATGAACCGCGGCCGCTTCGCGCGCGCGCGCGCGAACCCGTGCTTGCGGACCGCATGGACCCGAAACAGTCAACGGGCTGTCTGATACTCTCGGACGCGGCCCACGGCCGCAACATGGACGGAGTGAAGCCCGGAGAGATCAAGAAACTGCTCGTCCTGGAACAGTTGCCGAAACCGATCAACTTCACCGGCATGCAGGAGCCGATCAGTATCGGCGGTTCCTTCACTCTGAAGCGCGTTCTGGGCACGGTCCCGGTCGAGGCGGACGGTTCGGCCGCGTTCGAGGTCCCGGCCCTGCGCAACCTCTTCTTTGTCTCCCTGGACGAGAACAACATGGCTGTGAAACGCATGCAAAGCTTCGTGACCGTGCAGCCGGGCGAGGTTGTCGGTTGCGTCGGCTGCCACGAGCAGCGCACCGAGGCCGGATACAGAACGCCGTCGGCCCGGCTGAAAGCCCTGCAGCGCCCGCCCAGCCGGATCGAGCCGATTCGGGGGATCCCCGATGTCCTTGACTTCCCGCGGGATATCCAGCCGATCCTGGACAAACACTGCGTCAAGTGCCACAACCACAAGGAGCGTTCCGGCCGGGTCAACCTGACGGGCGACCGCAACGAATGGTATTCGGTGAGCTACTACAGCCTGATGGCCGCCGACCAGGTGAGCGACGGGTGCAACGGATTCGGGAACCGCCCGCCGCGGAGCATCGGGACCTCCGCCAGCGCGATCATGAAGAAGATCGACGGCAGCCACCAAGAGGTAAAGCTCTCACCGCTCGAATACGACACCGTGCGGCTCTGGGTCGAGTCGGGCGGCGTCTATCCGGGAACGTACACGGCATTGGGAACGGGCATGGTCCAGGTGAATTGGGGACCCATCATCGAGGTGTTCAAGAAACGATGCGCCACGTGCCACCCAAGGATCAATGAGCTGGGCAGGGCGATTCCGCCCTCGCGCGCGCGTGGCAGAAAGCCGTACCTCCTTTCCATGAACCTGTGCAACCTGACGCACCCCGAGCATTCGCTGATCCTCATGGCCCCGCTGGCCCCATCGGCGGGCGGCACGGGGATGGTCCGGGAAAAGGGCGGGAAGAAGGAAGTCCTCTCGGTGTTCAAGGACACGAGCGACCCTGATTATCAGGCCATTCTGAGCGCGATCTGCGGCGCAAAGACAAAGCTCGATCAGATCAAACGCTTCGACATGCCGGGGTTCCAGCCGCGAGAGGAGTACCTGCGGGAGCTGAAGCGCTACGGCCTGTCCGTGCCGGAAGACGTGACGGACGTGTACGCCCTGGACCGGGCCTACTGGCGTTCGTTCCATTATCGCCCGTGATGAAATTGAGAGCGTCAAGGTCCGCGTGCGGCTCAAGGGATGAATTCGGGTGCAGCCTGGGGTCCGCGGAAACATTGATAGAACCCGAAACATCAAAAAAGGGAGCATCATGAAACGATCCATTGGTCGTCCGCGCTTGGAGAGGGGAATGTTCTCTCCGGCAATCGAGTTTCACGGTGGATCCACATGGAGGTGGCGAAGATGATGCAGGTGATCCATTCTTTCGCGACCGCGGCGCTTGCATGCCTTGCCCTGGCCGCGGGGGCACAAGCGGCCGGGGACCGCGTCGATACCGTGGGAAAGGTCCCCGCCGAGGCCCCGAACAAGCATTACGTCTCCAACCGCCCGCCGCTGGCAACCAGTCCGCTGGTAAAACTGCCCATCGGCGCCGTCAAGCCCAGGGGGTGGCTGCGGGCGCAGTTGGAACTTCAGGCCGACGGATTCACCGGCCATCTCACCGAGATCAGCGGCTGGTGCAGGGCCGAGAACAACGCGTGGCTCAGCCCCGACGGCACCGGCCACAGCGGCTGGGAGGAACTGCCCTACTGGCTCAAGGGCTTCGGCGACACAGGATACGTCCTGGACAACGAGCGGATCACCACCGAGGCGCGGAAGTGGATCGAGGGAATCATCGCCAGCCGGCAGAAGGACGGCTGGTTCGGCCCGCGCGGCAACCTGCTGGGGAACCGCTGGGGCAAGCCCGACCTCTGGCCGAACACGATCGCCCTGTATGCCCTCCAGTCGTACTACGAGTTCACCGGCGACAAGCGGGTCATCGACCTGATGACGAAATACTTCCGCTGGCAACTCACCATCCCCGACAAGGACTTCATTCCGTCTAAGTGGCACCACGACCGCGCCGGCGACAACCTGGCCAGCGTCCACTGGCTCTACAACCGCACGGGCGAAGAGTTCCTCCTCGAATTGGCCGGGAGAATCTGGCGCCACATGAACCAATGGCACGAGGACGCATTGTTCAGCAATCATGCGACCATCCACGGGGTCAACATCGCCATGGGCTTCCGTACGCCCACGGTGGCCTGGGTGCAGGCCAAGACCCCGGAGTTGCTCCAGGGGGCCTACCGCAACTACGAGAAGGTCTACGGCATTTACGGCCAGATGCCGGGCGGGATGTTCGCCGCCGGAGAGCAAGCCCGACGCGGACACGATGACCCCCGCGATTTCACCGAGACCTGCTCCATGGTCGAGATGATGCATTCTTGCGAGATGCTCACCCGGATCACCGGCGACCCGCTCTGGGCCGAGCGGTGCGAGGACGTGGCCTTCAACTCCTATCCCGCCGCCCTGACAAGCGACCTGAAGGCCCTT
>Ga0114918_10004905_pt1 | contig 11559 bp, 21 predicted proteins | sample LantaG_FD_87015 | JGI IMG/M metagenome (GOLD analysis project Ga0114918, IMG submission 87015) | Deep subsurface microbial communities from Baltic Sea to uncover new lineages of life (NeLLi) - Landsort_02402 metaG | ecosystem: Environmental > Aquatic > Marine > Oceanic > Sediment | place... | reverse complement strand
AATCTGTAAGTTCTTTCTTTCCAATACTACCCGAAGTATCAATAGCAATAACTACCTCTACCTTTTCTCTAAGGATATTTGGTAAGAAAGTATTACAAGCAATAGATTTTTTATGGGGTTTAGCCCAAGTATAATCATTCGGCATAGAAGAATTTAATGTTCTTAATAATAATGCTTTCCAATTAATCTTACTTCTTTTTAACTCATCAATATATCTTTCTAATCCTTTGGGAAGATTTCCTTTTGATTTAGCATTACAATATGCTTCTTCACATCTTTTTAACCAAGTATCCTCTTGTTTTAATTGTTCTTCTTGTGATAAATCTCCCCCGTGAGTATGTTCGTCAAAACCTTTACCATTTCCATTTCCACTTTGGTTTAGTTTATCAATTAGTTCTTTGGGTATTTCATCATAAACCATTTCAGCAGTTTTCTCACTAATCTTTTCAATTTTAATTCCCTCAAATTCAAGATTATCATACCTATCAACTATAATTCCTTTTGGTAATTCAAAATTATTCTTTTTTAATAAAGAATTTACACAGACATCACAAGCAATATTCCAACCCTCTAAATTTCTTGCTTTTAATCTTAGTAAATGTAATAGTGCTAAATGTAAAATCTCGTGTGCTAAAACTCCTATTAATTCTTCATCACTAATTCCCTCAACAAAACTTTCTCTATAAGTTATCTGTCCCTTTGAATTAACTCCCATTCCGGCGTTTTCGTGTAAAGGATTATCCTTACTTTCCTTTTTGAAAGTTAAGTATAATGATAGATAGGCAAAAAAAGGATTTTTCTCTTGTAATCTTATTCTTGCTCTAATCAATTTATCTTCTGTATTCATTTTTTATCTTCCCTCTTTTAAAGATTTAATTGCTTCTTTACTATCAATTAATATATTATCTAAACTAATCTCTAACGAAGTAAGTTCGCCAATACCTATTGTTCCATTAAACTTATATAATTCGCATTTAGCCATTAATAAAGTCCATTTTATTCCGTGCTTAAATCCTTTGATGTAATCATTACTTTTTCCTTTCATTTTAATCACTTCCCTCTTGGATTTTAGTTCCAATTATAATTAATATAAAAATTGCTATTTCAATTAAGAAATCTCCTTTCATTAAACTAAATGCTATGAAATATAAAAAACAAGCAACTATAAATCTTAATAAATCCATTTTATTTATCCCCACTTTTAAGAGAAGCCACAAGCAAATACTTTCCACACTTTTCTCTTATGTTTTTTATTTCACTTTCAAATCTTACTCTTATATCTTTTAAATCGTTATCAAAACTATCTTTTAGTCCTTTAATCTTATCTTGAAAATGATATATTAACATATTTGTTTGTTCTTCATCAAATTCATCATAAGTATCATAAGTATTATCATCTACTATTTTAAACTTAATTTTTCCGTCGGGGTATAGTTCAATTATATTAAAAGATTTAAATTCCTTACTTTCTTTATCATAAACATAGTGTATTTTACTTAATTTATATGTTTTAGTTTCCCACCTCTCATTAATACTTCTTAAACCCCCATAATCACTATAATCTTCGTAATTAACTAATTTAAAACAGAAATCAAGGATTTCCTTTTCTTCTTCTGTAAGTTTTAGATAATTACAATAATCATAAATAATTTTTTTAACTTCTTGTAATTCAAGTTTATATTGTCCCCTATATCTTCTAAATTCATTATTTCTTATACTCAAAACTCCACTAATAATTACAGAATTATTTTTAAATAAAGTTATTAATGATTTTTTTAATAAATCATCTTTTTCTATCATATACTTTTTAATTAAATCCATTTCATTTTGATTTGTTAAAAAATCTGTCTTTGGGGGAATTATTATTTTATCTTTTTCTTCATTCGCCACTTCTAATTCATTATATTTCTGTTCGCATAATTCCAAGTATTCTTGTATTTGTTCGTTCATTTTTTAAATATTTTTTAAATATACTTAGTGTATTTAGTTATGATTTGGCTTTTTGAATTAATTATCTCGTCTTTAAACTTCTTAGGATTAATCCTCATACATAATCTCCAAAATAAAGCCACAAACTCGCAGTTCTTTAATTTGTCTAATTCCTCACTAATAGCAATTATATTCTTAAAATCAATTTTCTTTGCTTTATATTTCTCACTTAGAGCAGTAACTATAAAGTATTTTATATCAATTTCCTTAACACTTTTTAATTTAGACGGGTTTTTAATTATGTCCTCAAGATTAATAAGTTCTTTAATCTTACAGAAAGCCGAAAACTCTCTTGCTATTCCCTCGCTTATCGCAGAAGAACAAACTAAATCAAGTTCATTATAATCATTTATACCCTCAATTAGAGAATTAACCCTCGCCCAACCTCTCTCAGTAGTAAATTTTTGGTTATCATCAAAATTAACACTATGTAAAACAGACGGCTTAAAATTAATAAACCCTATAATCCTACTATCAATATCATTTTCTAAAGCCCAATTAGTCCAACTTTCTGCCGACGGACAGATTAATTCAACTTCCCCCCCTCTATCTCTTACGGGTGAAGCTAATTCGTGAGTAAAAGCCCTATCCTCGTCTTTATTCCCACAACCTAAGATTAACCAATTATCATTTATCTTACTTTCATTAATAACTCTATCATAAATAATCTTATATGTAGATGAAATCACTAACGGGGGGGCTAAATTTATCTCATCAAAGAATAAAATACCATTACTATTTTCTAATTCTAAGAATTTTGCCCACTTAGGCACTTTCCAAATTATACTATCGTTATCGTGATAGTCGGGAAGTCCTTTAATATCGCTACTATCAAATTCGCTTAATCTAATATCAATTAAGCAAAAGTATTTTTCGGGATTTTTAAATACATTTTCTCTTTCTAATTCTGTCATCTTATTCCATTCACAATAAGTTCTACCCTCTTTAACAGATATTTCTTTCGCACTATCTCTCACTACGGCAGATTTTCCTACCCCAAATGTCCCGTAAATCATTAAAGCATTTTTTCTACCCTCTTTATTCTTTTTCTCGTAGTAATGCTTTACTAACTTATTTAATTGTAAGTGTGTTATTTGTTTAACCATTATACTCTTATCCCATTAAAAGACGAATTAATCATCTTCCTCTTTTTCTTTTTTTAATTCTTCTTCTGTTTTAACCAATCCCCTATAAGACGGAAACCTATATTTGTTATCCTTTGTCTTTTCTAAAAATTGAATATTAAATAATGCTTTTCCATTTTTATCAATTTGTTCTTTAACTTCGTGATATTCGTTATTACTTATTTGACAAGAATTTCCGTCCTTATCTTCTACTCTAATTCCTTTAGGATTTTCAGTATAAGAAATTGCTTCAAATACTTCTTCTTTAAAAAACTTTACCTTATACCAATAACAATTTCTACCCTCACTATAAGAATAACCTAAACTTTTTATTACTATCCCCTCTCTCTTTTCTACTTTTGCCTTATCATACATTTCTTTAGGTTTTAAAAATTCGGCAACTTTAATTAATTCCTTATCAATAGAATTTTCATCAATTAAACCCTCAAACTTTTCAAAATATTTTATCCTCTCTCTTAAATCTTCGTGTTTAATACTATTACTTTCATATTTTAGAATATCAAAAACCATAAAACATACGGGTATTTCTACAATTAAATCTTTTATCTTTTCTTTATCTCGTGTTAAAGCTCGTCTTTGAAGTTTAGAAAAATCATCATCTTTGCTTATAATCTCGCCGTCTAAAATAAAGTTACCCTTTAACTTCTCTAATTCTTTTACTATTTCGGGAAAATTATTATTACAAGCCCTCTTATTTCTATTGATTAATATTACTTCGCCGTTCTCAACTTTCGCCATAATCCTCTCGCCATCAAATTTTATATTTGCCGTCTTATTATTTGAATAATATGAAGTATCATTTAAAAAATCATTTTCAGTAAGTATCTCGCATAATTGGAATATTTCCATTTTATAAGCCCTCTTTGTATAATTTTAATAATAATTCTTCTTCTTCTAATAAAAGGTATCTAATTAATTCTTCTTTATTGTTCTCTATCCAATCTAAAAACTTTGCTCTTTCACATTCGGCATATAAATCAAAACCCATTTTAAATTTGTATTAATTCCTCAACTTTTACTTTATTAATATTAGTTAATTCATTTTCAAAATCTTTTATCTTTTGTTTCATTTTATTATCTTCTTCTAATTGTCCTATAAGTTCTCTAATAACTTCGCTTTTCTGTCCTCTACCACAAGCCATTATTAAAAAGCCCTTATACAATTTAGACGGATAGACATAAACCCTATATGCTTTATAACCATTTCCAAACCAACCACCAAACTTATATGCTTTTCCTTTGCTTTCTAATTCATTATATAGTTCTTGGTTTTCGGCTAAATATTCTTTTTCTATAAGTAAATCCTCAACCTCATCTCTACTTATTTCAATAGGATTTTCAATATTTTTAATTCTACCAACAAAGCCACTACTCGCTTTTTCATTAATTAACTTAAATGCTTTGTCGTGCTTTTCGCCACTTTCTTCATTAATATAATGTCCTCTTTCAAATTTACCACTAACTTTCTTCAAAACATTTCCGTCTTTATCACAATAAGGATAATCTTTTTTAGGAACTTCTAACGAAGTATATTTTACTTTGAATTTTCCTATTTGTATATTATTCCATACCATTTTATTCTTTTTCCTCTTTTACTTCTTCCCAACATTTATCAGGAATTTTAATTTCAATTTTTTCATCATCTTCATAGACAACTTCTATATCTTCATCTTTTACTTCTTCCATATATTTACTATCTAAAATATTAAATTGAGTTACAATTTCCCCCGTTCTTGTGTCTTTAAATTTTTTATTTGTTACCATAATCATACCCCATTAAAATCATTCTGTTTTTCCTCTTTTACCTAAACATTTAACATCTTGTTTTGCTAAATCTTTTAGTAAATCCAAATTTATATTTAATTCTTTAATGTAATTCATAAAATCTTTAACCTTTCCTTCACCTAATTCCTTATATTTTATTGTTAAACTTCCTGCTAATTCATTAAAAAGCATACTTAATTTATGATATTTTAAACTCATATCTCTAAATTTATTGATTATCTTTTCTTGTTTTGTTATCATAACCCTACCCCATTAAAAGACGAATTTTTAATTTTTCTTTCTTCTATTTCATTATCTATCATTTCATCAAGCATTTTTCCTAAACATTCATAACATATATAGCCATCGGCATAATTACCCTCGCCCTCATCATATTCCATTTCCATACCACATTTTTTACAAATTAATTTTTGACTATATATTAAAGGATTATCACTCATTTTCAAACTCCTTTTCACTTAAATCATATTGTCTGTAAAGACATTCTCTACAAATAAAGCCCTCATCTGCTTCTAATTTAAATAAATCTTCTGTGCTTCCACAACTAATACATTTTTCATTTGTTATTTCTTTCATACCCTTTCCCCATCATTTAACGAAAATACGTCTTTTGATGGGGTATGAGTATGGTTAAATCCTTTGGGGTTAATTATAGAGATTTTTTAAAACCAAAAATTCTTAAATCTCTTAACCCCATTATATTATATGAAAGATTTAAATGAAATGTTTGAGAAAGCCAAAAAAGGCAAATTAGATTTAAAGGAAATTGAAAGGTATGAAATAGAGCAAGAAATAAAAGACATCAAGGCATTTGAGTAAATTTATTACTAAAAGTTATTACTGATATGTGATAACACATAACATCAAGGCATTTAAGGTTTTTTTGGTTTTCCCTCGTAAAAACTCTTGTTGTAAGCCATTCTAACGAATGAAAAAAAGTTTTATGAATATTATATCACAGATTTTTTAAAATATAACTCTTACAAAAATTAAACAACCATTAAGCCATTTATAAAAAATCATTTTTGATTTAAACCTTTAAATCCACATTTACATTTATAACTATACTTACCTTTTAGAATTTTATAAATAGGTTTTAAACAATTCACACAATAACCTTTTATTTTTATTTTTTTATTTATCATTTTGTATTTATACAATCCATAGTTTTAAAGTTAAAAATTGCTTGTTGGTTTTGAATAGTCGCAAGATTTAAAGCAAGTGTTTTATTTTCTTTTGCTTTTTGTTCTGGAATTATAATACTTATATCTAAAAAATAGTTATTTTCATCATCTACCCACCCACCAAAAAATAGTTTATATCTTGAAAAGTGTTTAAGTGTGTTATAGTTATCTATTGCTTTATTAATTAAAACATTTAAATTCTTTTCTTTATTATTAGTTAAACCAACAACATAACCATTTTTTTTATTAACAAAATTAAGGTTTTTGTCTATTGTAAAACCACCTTTATTTTTAAGGATTATTTCTTTTAATTTGTCTTTATTAATCATACATTTAAAACCCATTAAAAAACTAAAATTCGTCTTTTGATGGGTTATAGTATGGACGAAACAATAACAAATTTAAATCCTCAGTTTGATAGCCGAAAGAGTTTTTATAAAAAAGCAAGAGTTAAAACAGAGGATAACAAAATAATTTTAATTAGTTATAATACAGAGGTTATAATTATAGAAAATAATAAACCTTTTTTAAATCCAAATTATACCAATATTTCTAACACTACATTAAGACATATTAAAGAATTTCTTAAACAAAATGGTTTTAAGGCAGATAGTAAAAGCCAAATTCTCGCAGATTATAAAGAAGATTTATAAAATAAAAGAGAAAAAATAAAAATAAATCACCTCTTTTTTATTTAAAATTGATTTGCTCTTTTTGAAAAATCAAAATCGTTTAAATCTTCTTCTTCTTCTTTTATATTTATATTCTTATTTTTAAAATCAATTTGTTTAAGGTTTTCTGTTGCTTTTTGTTTTTCTTCTTCTTTAAACAAATTCATATAAAAATTTAAATTGTTTGTGTTGTTATTATTCATCTTGAATTTTTATAAACCAAAAAGTTTTAAAGACATACTCAGGCAAATAATTTAAACAATTTCTTATAATCCTTTTACGAATAAATGCTTTTTTTCTTTTTTCTATTATAAAACCAATCTTTTTTAATACTCTTTTATAAGTGTCAATCTTAAATCTTTTTTGAGAATAAGAAGTTTTATCTAAAGCCATTAAGTCTTTAAAATTAAATTCTTTTAATCCACTATCTAAAAGTATTCTTTTTAAGTTTAAAACTTTATTCTCATTAAAACAAAAGCCATTATTAAGTAATTGTTTTAAATCTTCTGTTGTTCGTTCGTTCATTTTTGATTTAAGTGTTCTCCTATTGTATAAAGTCTTTTGGTTAAATCCTTTATTCTATGTTTAGAATATATAGTATATTCTATATTAAAAATAACCAAAAGTTCTTTATAAATGTATGTGTTATATAGTATATATAATATATACCTATTTAAATCTACATTAAATAAGTATATTGTGTTTAAAAAAATCTATTCTTAGGCATAAGCACACACTAAAACAACATAATAAAAGGTTTTTTGCTATGATTAAACCATAAGATAGCATACAACACACACGAACACGATTTAAACCATAAGATAGCACAACAACACACACGAACAAAAAAATTTTAAAAAAATATCTCAAAAAAAACAGATTTTTTAACTCTTATTTAATGCCTATATACCCCCTTAAGTGTGATGTATTTTTTCTCTATTGCCTAGATAACGCCTTGATTTACGCCCCCGCCCAAGAACTGCCTGGACTCGGGGCCTTAACAGCCCTATAATAGCCATACTGCCTGGACCCAATATCAAATTTGGGCTCCTAAGGGCTTAAAAGGCTCAAATTTGGGGTAATTGACCCGCCCTTCCTCGACAAAACAAGAATTTGGCCCCCTAAGGCCTTAAAAAGCTCAAAAACAAGCTTTTCCATGGGCCGGTTTTGGATTTTCTACTCTAGTGTAGTATATATTAACTTATAGCGCGCTCAATCTTCAAGATTTACCGCTTTTACTGGCTAATATGGTCAAATTTGGTACTTTCACCATAAGAATGCCTGGGTCCGCCATATCAAATCACCCAAATTTGACCTTTTCTGACCTTAATATGCCCAAATTCATAATAACTAACCAAAATCAGGTAGGTTCTCATCATTTGGTCCATCTTCTTGCTCTGCTAGGTCCTTTGAAGGAACCAAATCCCTATCTTTGTTAAGTTTATGTCTCACATCACTAACAATCGCTCCAATATGTTGTCCGATTATATTAAAACCTAGTTCTTTAAACATCTTAGACATCTTAGCGTATGAAAATTTGGAATTCTTTGGGTCATTAGGTGTTCGCTCTATATGTTCTTTAATAAAATATAATAATATGTCTCTTTGTTTCTTGAATTCTTCTGATTTATCAAAATATGCTACCTCTGCTTTGCTTTTACCGTCGTCAACTCCAAAATTAGCTCGCTTTTTGGCTCTGTAACGCTTCTCGAAATCAGAACCTCCTGGGTAGATATTAAAAAATGATGCACGACTTCTAGTCTTAACATTATAACTCCAACCCTTTCTAACACCAACTTGATAAAGTATATTTTTCTGTCTTTTACCAAATATTCTGACATATCTTCTCTTACTTTTTCTTTCTTTTACTACATGAAACAAAGCATTTGTTCTTAAGACCGCTGCATAGAATTCTAACATAAAAAATGAAGGGGTAACTAAAAATATAACTAAGTTCTGTTGACGTGCCTCCTGCAGAGCCTGGACTAATAGCTTATTTGATTTTGAAAGTGAACTTTTAGAACTTAGCCCGCGAAAGGCCTCATCAAACAAAACGACTTTTGTCTTCTCCTTAGTAGAACGATTCTGTCTAACAGAATTTATAAATTCCTTAACTGAAAAACAAATACGTGGAAGAGCATCTCCATTTTTACCATCCTCTAGTATAGTCGGGTCCAAAAACGCCGCTTGCTGTATCGCAAAAAGACTTTTCCCTACTCCCTCTGCTCCATCGACTACATAAATTCTATCTTCATCATCTTTTGCGAGACCACCTGCCCGTAGCTTATCCCACTTCAATTTTAATTTATCATTTAGATGATACGTTACTTCTCCAACTTCTACAATAGCCATTATATAATTTTACTCCCAATCATCATTATCCCCAGAAGAATATGCTGTTCCTTTTCCTTGCGAGTTCTGTAATCTTCTAAGAAAGATAGTTTTTTTTCTAAGTAATAAATACTGCATAGCAATTTTATTTTTATCTGCATCTTTATGTGATTCAAATCCCTGTGTTATATGATTTAAACTTCCAGTTTCATATATTGCCAAGTCTAATTTATTAAATGCTTTATCTTCTGCCTCCCCTTCCTTAACATCTCCTCCAAGTATACACCAAATCGCATCAAGTTTCACATTCCATAAAGCAAATCTATTAGCGGCCATTGCAGAGTATGCTTCTTTCCATAAATTCTCAATAGCCATATTGATTAATCCCGCAGCATTAATCTTTGATATCTTACCTTCATCTAATGAGGAAATTCCTGCATCTGTTCCAGCAGAATTAATTATACCAGCCATTTAAAATAGAATAAATCATAATTTATAAATGTCGTGTTATAATATTTGATAAGAAGAAGTTTTATAAATAACTAATCATTCTATTATTATATGAATTCAGAAGAGGTAGATAAATTTATTGCTGATGAAAAACAAAGATTAGCTCAAGAAGAAAAAAGTTTAAAAAGAAAAGAGAGGAATGAAAGTTTAGTTGGAGTTGGTGTTTTACTTTTAGTTGGTTTTATAATTTGCTTAGTCCTTTTTACTATTCTTAAATTCTTAGTTCCTTATCTAGAACAAAAAGAAATTGAAGACCAGATTGCCATCGATGAAGAGATTGCTAAAAACGCTTCTGATGAAGCAGCAAGATTAGAAACAGAAAGACTAGCAGCACTTGAAGCCAAAAGGTTAGCTGAACTTGCAGCAAAGCAAAGAAGAGATGATTTGAAAATATTCTGCACTAAATATTTTGATAAAGGTATGGTGGGTGTTTATAGTGATTATACTTTTGATGATAAAGATAAAGCAAAGGCTTGGTTAGAAAACGTAACTAAAATAAGACTAGACAAAACTAAAACTTTTAGTGAGAGAGTTAATTACCAATTAAGATTTGCTTTTACTCATTCCAAAATTCAAAGTGCAGCAAGTAATCCTATTGCTATCGCTGTTGGAGATATTGATTCAACTAATTTTAATGCAAGTGCGGGTATGGTTTGTGTTTATGAAGGACTTGTAACTATTCTTGGTGATGGAAAAGATAATCTTATTTATCAAATTACAATGAGAAGAGAATGGGTTTAATTCTTATTATCAATTTTTATAACGCTGATTGTAAACGATATTTATAAATCTATAAATTATTCTTCTGTAATGTTACACTCACAATTTAGTGATTTAAGGAGGCGAGTATAAATGTTAGGAAATATTATAGGTGGATTTATTGTAATTCTAGTAGGAACAGCTTTACTACCAACTGTTGCACAGCAAGTAGGTTTAGCACAAGCAGACGGTAACGTAACAGGAGCAGCTGATACTTTAGTAGGATTAACAACTCTTTTCTTCGCTTTGGCTATAGCAACTTCAGCAATTGGAATTGCAGCACAAGGTCTTAGAAATGCAGGATTAATTTAAGGAGTCAAAATAAATGACTATTAAATCTATTTTTTCAAAAAGAGAGGAAGAGAGCAAGGTCTTGCCCAAAATGGGGATTATTTGCTCGTTAATCTTCCTTTCTTTACTTTTTTCTTTTACAAATGTAATGGCAATCCCAGACGACGCTGGTGATACAATTGACTTTACTTACACCGCAGCAGTAAATTATTCTGCGCAGAATGTAAACAATTCTCAATACCATCAAGGATATACTCCACAACAAGTTGCAGATTTATATATTGAAACCGACCCGGATTGGGCAGCAAACTATTCTAACTTTTCAGTAGGATGGAATTACGCTACAAATGCTAGTGGAAATTATGTTCCATATACTGGAGCAACTACAGATGTTGATTTAGGTTTAAATGATTTCATCGCACGATATGGAAACTTTACATTAGATTTAGATGTAATGGATGACTTATTTGTTTGGGATAATACAGACCTTTATGGACAACTGGATGTTTGGGAAAGAGCTAGATTCTACGATTCTTTAGAATGTAATGATAGTATCTCTTTAGAAGTAACAGGAAATTCTATTATGGAAATAGAAACTACTTGGGCAAACTCAAGTGCCCAACTAAGAATTTTAGCAGATGGAACAAACGACTTATACATTTATACTTACGGTAGCACAGCACCCGCTACTTACTATGGATTACCAAGAGCATCTTCTAGTTATGTTGATGCACAAGGAGATAGATTAATTATTGGAACATTTGATACTTCTCCATTATATTTAGCAACAAGCCAAAGTCCAAGATTTGAATTAACATCTAGTGGGGATTTAATTCCTTTTGATGATGATGATTATGATATTGGAAATTCAACACATAGAATAACAGATATATT
>Ga0114918_10004904_pt1 | contig 11561 bp, 12 predicted proteins | sample LantaG_FD_87015 | JGI IMG/M metagenome (GOLD analysis project Ga0114918, IMG submission 87015) | Deep subsurface microbial communities from Baltic Sea to uncover new lineages of life (NeLLi) - Landsort_02402 metaG | ecosystem: Environmental > Aquatic > Marine > Oceanic > Sediment | place... | reverse complement strand
TGATTCAGCACATTCCTGATCGAAATTTCAAAATGATACGCTATTACGGTGCTTACAGCCGTAGAACCAAAAGGAGATACGCGGGATATTTACAGGGAAGTTTAAGGCAGGCGACATTCGAGGACTTTGTTACGAAAGTGAATAAATGGGCACCAAAATGTCCAAATTGTGGAAGAAAAATGACATTCGTGTGCTATGAGAAGGGGCCTCCGATAGAAAACGAAGTTTTTGGTTGTAAATTATCTGATTGGAACCACCCATGGCTTAGCCATAGCTAACAATTGATTTGCACCCGAAGGGTGCTTTCTTGTTTTTTCAAAAATCAGAATCTTATCCGGCAAACTTCAAGAACAATTATGTTTATTTATACAGAGCTGATTTTACCTTGACATTGTCAGATTAACCGCGGAGTTCATGGAGAACGCAGAGGATGCAGGTTTTAGGTTTGTTTTATGGCTAGGCTACTAATACCAGACAGACAACTAACACCTTATTTTCTCTGTGAACTCAGCGTTCTCTGCGGTAAATTTTAAATATGACAAAGTCAAGTAGCACCTACAACTTAATAAAGTACAGTATCTAACATATTGTAGAGGGGTCGTGGCCTAGTCCGGAAGGGCAGCGGGCTCCAGACTCGCCGATCGTGCGTTCGAATCGCACCGACCCCATTTAATTTTTTGTAAATAGCTCAGCAAAATTTTTGTCTTGAAAAATCCAAAATTCTAAGCACCAAAGCGCAAACAAGTTCCAAATTCTAATTTCAAAATCTAAAAACTAATGAACATTTTCTGGGGTTTGACATTGGGATTTTGATATTTGGTATTATTTGGATTTTGGTACTTGGAGCTTGTGATTTTTAGAGTGGACAAAACTTTTGACGGTTTACTTATTCTCGCACATGCTTCATTATATGCGCGATCTCAGGCATGATTATCCCGGTAATTGCTAATTTTACCGCTGCTGGCGAACCAGGCAAGCAAAAAATTGCTTTTTGATTTATTACACCGGCGATCGCACGACTTAATACCGCTGCAGTGCCTATCTCCTCATAACTCTTCAGCCTGAAGAGTTCGCCAAACCCCTGCATTTCCTTATTCAGGAGCTTTGATACAACCTCTACCGTAACGTCATTTTTCGTCAATCCGGTTCCGCCAGAAGTAATAATAAAATCTGCATCAGTGCTCAAGGCTTTTGATATACCTTCATATATTTTATCCTCCTCATCTGGCAGCACGTCATAATACACGACTTCGTGCCCGTTGTTCCTCACGAGTTCCTTCGCGCTTTCGCCCGATAGGTCGCCAATATCTTCTTCAATTCCCTTCTCTCTCTTCCAGTATTTAGAGGTGCTTATCGTGAGTATCGCACATTTGTACTGCTTCTGTGCGCCGCTCTTATGCTTTGCCGGGACGGTTATTTTTTCTTCCATGTTGCTATACTATTTCGTTCTTCCCTTGTAAGGCAAGAAATTTAGCAGGGTTCATACAGCAAGCAGATATTACAGATACAAAGCTATATATCCTACTAATAGAATCATAGTATACATGGAATTAGAAGAGGTGATATAAAAATGGCTTATGAATGGCTAATTGGAATAGTATTCTTTGCAATACTTGTATTGGCATCTTCGATAAAGATAGTGAGAGAGTATGAGCGAGGCGTAATCTTCAGGCTTGGACGCTTGGTCGGCGCGAGAGGACCGGGGCTGTTCTTAATCATCCCCCTCTTCGAGGTCATGGTAAAAATAGACTTACGAGTGTCTGTTTTCGATGTCACGCCGCAAGAGGTCATAACCAAAGATAATGTCACCGCGAAAGTGAACGCGGTCGTTTATTACCGCGTGCTTGATCCCGAGAAGGCAGTAACCGAGGTAGAGCAATACCAGTATGCCACTGCTCAAATCGCTCTGACCACAATAAGGGGTGTGATAGGACAGGCGGAGCTGGACGAATTACTGTCCGAGCGAGACAAGCTCAATAAACGATTGCAGGTCATAATAGACGAAGCGACAGATCCCTGGGGGATAAAAGTCTCTGCCGTGGAGATAAAAGACGTTGAACTACCAAAAGAGATGCAGCGTGCAATGGCAGCACAGGCAGAAGCAGAACGGAATAGGAGAGCTCGAGTTATTTCCGCAGATGCCGAGTTCCAGGCGGCGAAGAAGGTTGCAGAAGCTGCGAACGTCCTTCAAAAAGAAGAAGGCGGGATGTTCATCCGAATGTTACAAACGATAAAAGAGGCAACGGAGGAAAAAGCTACTACCGTGGTCATTCCGTTCCCGGTAGAGATGTTCGAGGTTTTGGGATACCGATCTGAGCGCAAGTCTAAATCTAAAGAAGAACCCGTGGAGACAACGAAATAAAAGACCAAAGCTTTTTTCTTTTTTCTTTTTAAGAAAGTTTGATGGGAAAGCAGTTCTTAGAGATAACCGAGAAGAAGGAAGTAGATGCGATTATCGCTTGCGTCGCCGCAGAAGTTGCGAAGGCACGAGCAGCAAAGACAGACGCATCGGTAGAGAAGGTGAAAGTAGCCGGGGCACTCGGTAGAAGTGTTTCTGCCGATGTTTTCTCTGCTCTTAACGTCCCCCCGTTTGACCGGGCAATCATGGACGGCTACGCAGTTGTAGCCTCTGATACGTTCTACGCCGATGAAAATAACCCTGCTTCTTTGATTATAAATGGCTCTATATCTGCTGGCGAATCTCCTTTGCAACGCATAGACAAGGGCTATTGCATGGGCATATCTACCGGGGCACCACTCCCGGGAGGAGCAAACGCTACGGTAAAAGTCGAAAATACCTCAGAATATGCGGATAATGTCGAAGGTAAAAAGACAAAAAAGGTGAAGGTATACAAACATGTTGCTCCCGGTGAAAATATCATGCTTGCGGGCTCGGATATAAAACGTGGGGAGCGAATAGTAAGGCGTGGGACTACGCTTACGCCACGTGAGACCGGTGTCCTGGCTGCTTGCGGGCTAAACGAAGTGGCGGTTCATAAAAAACCGATAGTGGCAATCATATCCTCGGGCAATGAACTAATAGCGCCGGGAGAAGCTATCGAGCCTGCAAAGATCTATGATGTTAATTCACAGGCACTCAGCGATTCAGTTCGTGAATGCGGGTGCAGCCCTTATTTCCTTGGAATTGCCCGTGATAACATCGAAGACATATCCGAGAGGCTAAACGAGTCGCTGGAAAAAGGTGTTGACGTTATAATTATCTCTGGCGGAACCTCTGCGGGCGTTGGCGACCTGCTACCCAAAGTGATAGAAGAGCTTGGCGAGATACTCGTGCATGGTGTTGACATAAAACCTGGAAAACCGTTCATCTTCGGCACTCTCCAGGGAAAGCCTTTTTTCGGCTTGCCCGGGAATCCAACATCTGCATTGGTTACTTTCAACCTTTTTGTTGCCCCTCTACTCCGCACGATTTCGGGCATCCCCGTACAAAATCATGAAAAAGGTGGAGGGAGGAAGGAGAAGAGAATAAAGGCTGCGCAGAGAATCTTCTCCGAGCGTGGACGAAATGAATACGTACTTGTCAATCTCGTCTCCGCGAAAAAGCCAGAAGAAGCATCCGTTATTGCTTATCCTATTCTCACTGGCTCTGGTGCAATCACCACGCTGGCAAAAGCCGATGGTTACATCTTCATGGAGAAGGGGAAGGAGATAATAGAAGAAGGGGAAGAGGTGTACGTTGAGTTATTGACAAACCTTTTTGCAAGCAAAAAGCTTTACCAAAAAATACCTTGAGGAGCGGATGATTATTTATGCATTTATATTAAAATATAATTCAACCCGCCTTAACTCAGTGTGGCAGAGTGCGCGGCTGTAGTGTAGCGTATTTAGATCACCTCCCGAAGATCTTATTACCGCGCGCGGACACCGTGCTGTCCCCGGTTCAAATCCGGGAGGCGGGATTTTTTCAAAATGGCTGAACTAAAAGAACTGCTGAAGAAATTGGCCGAAGCGCATGGCATTTCAGGCTACGAAGGGGAGATAAGGAACATCCTTGAGGCCGAGTTGGAGGGGTATGTAGACGAAATAAAAATCGATCGGTTGGGCAATCTGATAGCTACGAAGCGAGGTAAAAAACCTTCTGTTATGATTGCTGCGCACATCGATGAGATAGGGCTTATGGTGAAGTATATAAATGACGAAGGGTTCATAACCTTCTCAACCATAGGTGGCTGGTTTGAGCAAACGCTGCTCAATCAACGGGTGATTGTGCACGCGGAGGGGGGTGGCTTGTACGGTGTTATCGGCTCGAAACCACCCCACGTAATGAAGAAGGAAGAGAAGGAGAAGGTAATCAAAGCTGAAGATATGTTCATAGATGTAGGCGCTCGTAGCAAAGAAGAAGTGGAGCAGATGGGGATTTCTATCGGAACGCCCGTCACTACAGACCGGCACTTTGTAAACCTCGAAAACGAAAGAGTTACCTGTAAAGCATTTGACAACCGGTCAGGCGTTGCAATGATGATAGAGGCACTAAAAAGGACAAACACCGAATTTGAGGTCTATGCAGTGGGAACAGTGCAGGAGGAAGTAGGGCTGAAAGGAGCGAGAACTACAGCTTATGCACTCAATCCAGACGTTGCAATCGCGACTGATGTTGACGTAGCAGGAGACCATCCAGGAATAGAGAAGAAGGATAGTCCGGTAGAAGTAGAAAAAGGCCCGGTAATTACTGTTTCCGATGCCTCAGGTCGGGGCATAATAACGCCTCCTTCGGTATTAAAATGGCTTAAAGAGACCGCATCTCAGTATAATATAGAATACCAACTCAGCGTAGCTGATGGCGGCAATACTGACGCGAGTATAATACATCTCACGAAAAGCGGCATACCTACTGGCGTCGTCAGCATTCCTACACGGTATATTCACACGCCTGTGGAGTTGTTAAGCTTACTAGACCTTGATAAAGGTGCTGAACTCGTTGCACGGGCGATCGAGCGAGTGGGCGATTTCTTCTGAAGTATGGCAGCGGTAAACTTCGGTGGTGTCGTCCCCTTCTCCACCATAGACTGGCGGGGAAAAGCCTCGATGGTGATATTCCTCAGAGGCTGCCCGCTTCGGTGCATCTATTGCCATAATTACAAACTCTTGGAAGACCAGAACTACGTTGAGCTGGAAGAGCTAAAAGCGGAAATCCTAAAAAACGTGGGTTTCATAGACGCCGTGGTTCTCTCCGGCGGTGAGCCCTTTATGCAACCGCACGCAATCGAAGCGATCGCGCAATTCGTAAAGAAGCGCTCGTTGTTCGTTGCCGTGCAGACCAACGGGTTTTACCCCGCGCTTGTCGAAACTCTACTGAAGAAAAATCTCATTGACAAGATCTTTCTGGACATCAAGGCGCCGCTATCTGATGAAACGCTGTACGAGAAACTTACAAAGGTCGCAGGCGTAGCGGAGCGAGTGAGGAATACGCTCGCAGCTTGCATTCTGGCAGGCGTAGACCTTGAACTGGTAACGACGGTATTCAAGAACCTCGTTGGCGCGGAAGAGGTGAAGCGCATAGCAAAGGAGCTTGAAGAGGCGGGTGCTGCAAACTGCTCATACGTAATACAACAAGGTAGACCTGAACTTGTTCCGGGACGCGTAATAGCCGAGGATGACGAGTTCAGCCGCGAGGAGCTGAACGAACTCGCAGCTTTTGCACACCACACCGCAGACCTAAAAGAAGTCAGAATCAGAACCCGGGAAGCGGGAGAGGAAGTGATTTATAGTGGGTAACTCAAAATGGTAAGCGTTTTTATTGAGGCGGTTCCAGCAAACATGCTTGTTGCAAGGGCAGTTTGCAAAGATAACGAGGATAACAATGCAGCTTTCGTCCACTTCGGAATGATGATTAGGATACGGGGGGATAAAAAACTTGTTCTGAATCGAGAGATTATCGAACAGGCGATTGGCAGGGGGTTGACCGAAAACGAATGGCAGAGTGTTATGTGGAATTACATTGGTGTAATATCTAAATCGGAACAAAGCGAGATTGTATTCGAGGATTCCGAAGAATCAAAAGTTATGGATGTGTATTGGGACAAACAGTTGGAGAGCCTCAAAAAGAAAACTTAAAAAGAGTTAGTTTATAGTATAATTCAATAACATGGCAAAAATAAATTATGTTTATTGGAAGGATAAAATCGGCGGCGAGACAGAGAAGCAGGAGTTAGAGGCGTTCAGCTACGGCTTCACCGTCGGTCCGCATGGCGAATGGGAAATGCTCATCGCAAAGGAGGATAAAGAGGTGAAGAAAAACGAACTCGTGAACATAAAGATAGAAGAAATAGAGTTCCCTCCAAAGGCGATGGTCTTACCCTGCAACATAATGCGACACGCACTTGGTATAGTATCTTCGCTGGCAGCGGTGGGAGAGCCGAAGAGTGTAGAGGAAAGGAGAGTTATGGACGAAGCTCTTTTTCACCCGATATGCGACGGCGTAGTGAATAAAGGGGACTTACTCAGTGTTGTAAACATATTTTATGCCTCGGTCGAGCGAAGACTTGCGCGAGGAGCTGCGGAAAAGTGGCTAAGCGAGAGATACAGATATTAGCATTTGTCGGCGCACCTGCAGCGGGAAAGACCGTTGCAGCAGCAGTTGCAAAGGAGATGAGCATTCCTATCATCACGATGGGAAACGTGATAAGGTGGGAGTTACAACGGCGAAAGCTATCGTTAAGTGACGCAAATGCAGGCAGAGTTGCAAATGAGCTGCGAGAGCGGGAAGGGATGGATGCAATTGCAAGGCGGTGCATCCCGCGTATAAAGGATATAACGGACAAAGAGGGGAAAAGAGCAAAAAAGCCCATCATCGTGATAGATGGAATAAGAGGCTTAGCAGAAGTAGAAACGTTCGAGAAAGAATTTGGTACAGATTTCATTCTTGTGAGAATCGAGGCACCGCTTGTCCTTAGGTATAATCGAATAAAAACCCGTGGTAGGGGAGATGATCTGCTAAATATCGAGCAATTTAAAGAGCGCGAGGAACGAGAGAACCGGTGGGGTATGGGCGAAGCGATGGAAAAAGCCGATAAGGTTATAATGAATGAGGGTTCTTTGGAGGAGTTTAAAGAACAGATAAAAAGGATTTTAGATTTACACGACTGAATTTTTGACGGGTTACTACACTACACTACTGCACTTGCTGCTTCCTTGCTCTCCATGGAAACCAATCGGTATTGTCTCTTTGCTCTGCTACCCTTTCGCTCCAAAATACCGGCGGAATGCATGCCCGACAGGTACGTTGATGTGGTGCTCAGTCGTAGATTCTCCTCGAATACAGTTTCATATATTCTTCTTGTCTGTGAAGAGGTGAACCAACCCTTCGGTGCTCGTTCATCAAAGCGTAAAAAAGAAGCAAGTCTTTCTTTTATCGTAAGATCTTCGCCTTCGTAATCGTAAGCGTTCCTAACAGGTAGAGGAGAAAGCTCCTTCTCTAAAAACTTTATTACATCCCTAATCGTGAGCTGTCTGAGCATCTCAATCTGTAAATTGCCCTCCTTCTCCATGGACGATTTCACTCCTTCTTCATCCGTCACTTCCACCCGTACCTTCATTGCCACTTCACATCTTCATCTGTTCACTGAACAAATGAAATATAAATCGAGGTTATATATAAAGGTATACGGTAACGGCACGAAAAACACGCTTATTTCCTCTGGAGGGAACTAATGAATAAGTGAAATATCTGCGGCAGTTAAAAAACTTTATACCATAAAAGACAGAATCTTTAGATAGCGAAGGAGACAGCCGGAATTGACAGAGAAGAGCGATTACTACACTATTTTAGGCGTGGATAGAGAAGCATCGAAGGATGAAATAAAGCGTGCGTATCGGAGATTAGCGAAAAAACATCATCCTGATTTGAATAAAGACAATCCAAAAGAGGCAGAGGAGAAGTTTAAAGAAGTATCTGAAGCATATGAGGTGTTATCTGACCCGCAGAAGCGGGTGAATTACGATAGATTTGGGCATGCGGGTGTTAATTTTGGTCAGGGCGGATTTGAATGGTCCGATTTCACAAGATATGGCGATATAGAGGATATCTTTGGCGACTTATTCAAGAGTTTTTTTGGTGGTAATTTCGGATTTGGTAGAACTAGAGGCGGTGGAGTAGGCGCCAGCGTGGGCAGCTCCTTATTTGACGTATTCTTCGGTGGGGGAGAACCGGGCTATACACGGGCGGAGGAAAGATACAGACCAGAAAGAGGAAGCGACATCAGGTATGACCTTGAGATAGACCTCGAGGATGCAGCGAAGGGAATTGAGAGAGAGATAACTCTCCCTAAAGAGGAGAGCTGTACGTCATGTAACGGAACAGGGGCGAGTTCAGGCGGATTGGAGACCTGTTCTGCGTGTGGTGGGGCGGGACAGGTAAAGAGAGCGCAGAGCCATGGCTTTGCTCAGTTCATTTCTATCTCAGCCTGCCCACATTGTGGCGGAAGTGGACAGGTGATAAAGACTCCTTGCAAGGAATGCGATGGTCGGGGAAAAATTAGAGTAACTAAACAAATATCGGTAAGGATACCGCCAGGTGTGGATACGGGGAGTAGATTAAGGGTTGCAGGTGAAGGAGGCGCAGGGGAAAGAGGAGGACCGCCAGGCGATTTGTATGTGGTAATGCATGTGAAAGAGCATGAATTCTTCAAAAGGGCAGGGGATGACCTATTTTGTGAAGTCCCGGTTCGCTTCGCACAAGCGGCATTTGGTGACGAGATAGAGGTAAGGACAATAGATGGCAGCAGTGCACGAATAAAAGTGCCTGCGGGCACGCAATCCGGCACGAACTTCCGGCTGAAGAACAAGGGAATGCCTGATTTGAAGAGCTACGGTCGAGGGAACATGTTGGTGAGAGTGAGGGTAGTAACGCCAAAAAAACTGAGCAAAAAGCAGAAGGATTTACTGTATGAATTTGATAAAGAGGAACAAGGGCAAGAGCGAGAAGAAGTGGTGGGAGGAAAGCAGAAGAAAAGTATCTCCTGGTGGAGCAAAAACAGAAGTAGAAGTGATTAGTATATGAATGAAGAAGGTGAAGGGCATGAGCACAAAGAGCGGAATACGGACACCGATACTCTCAGTTGTGGGACATATAGACCATGGTAAGACCACGTTACTTGATTCACTACGGGGCACAGCAATAGCAGAGAAGGAGGCAGGTCGAGTTACGCAGCATATCGGCGCAACAGAGATTCCTATCAGTACAATAAAAACGATTTGTGAACCGTTAAAAAAGGACTGGGCGGGAATAGACGTTCCCGGTTTGCTTGTCATTGATACTCCAGGTCATCATGCCTTTGCATCCTTGAGGAAAAGAGGAAGTGCGTTAGCTGACGTTGCGGTTATTGTGGTAGATATAATGGAGGGCTTTCAGCCTCAGACCTACGAATCGTTAAACATTTTAAGATTATTAAAAACGCCTTTTGTCGTGGTATTGAATAAAATAGATCGTATAAAAGGGTGGACATCAAAGAAGAAACCGTTCCTTATTAATTATAGCGATCAGCCGGAATATGCGCGGAAAGAAGTGGATACGCGGTTATATAGGATTGTGGGCGATCTTTACGATAAAGGCTTCTCGGCGGATCGGTATGACGGGATAAAAGACTTCTCAAGGAATGTGGGTATCGTACCGGTGAGTGCGAAGACCGGGGAGGGCATTGCAGATCTGCTTCTTGTGCTTATAGGCTTGTCTCAGAAGTACTTTGAGCGAACCTTGCAGCTTCATTTAGAAGAAGCGGGCGTAGGCACGATATTAGAGAAGAAGGAGGAGAAAGGTCTTGGAACCACGATTGACGTGATTTTATATGATGGCAAGCTCAGCGTAGGCGATACGATAGTCGTGGGGAGCGCAGAGGAGGAGCCGATAGTTACAAAAGTGAAAGCGCTGTTAAAGCCACGCGTTTTGCAGGAGATACGAACAGAGCAACGATTTAAGCGTGTGAAAACGGTGAATGCAGCTTCCGGTGTGAAAATAGTTTCCCCGGATTTAGAAACCGCTCTTCCAGGTTCGCAGGTACGCGTGGTGAAAGAAGAAGCGATGCTTGAAAGCGTGATGAACGAGGTTAAGAGCGATATAGAAAAGCTGAAGATGGAGACGACTCCGGAAGGGATACTTATAAAAGCAGATACGATGGGGTCGCTGGAAGCACTTGCTCTGGAGCTGAAAGACGAAGGCATCGAGGAGATAAAACGGGCGGACATCGGGAACATCTCCAAACGCGATGTAATCGAAGCTACTACGGTTAAGAACAGTTATTTCAGGGTTATTTTAGGCTTTAACGTGGGTATTCTTCCGGATGCAAAAGAAGCAGCGTTGCAAGCCGGAATACCGGTTTTTATAAGTGACGTTATTTACCGTTTGATCGGAGATTATGAGAATTGGGTGAAGGGCGAGAAGGAGAAAGAGAAGCGGGAGCTTATGGAACGCGTGAGCACACCTGCGAAGATAAAGATACTGCCAGGCTGCATTTTCAGACAGAGCAAGCCGGCTGTTGTGGGTGTCGAAGTCCTGTCCGGGAAGATAAAAACCGGTGTGGAATTGATAAAAGTGGACGGGACGAATATAGGCGCGATAAACGAGATACAGGAGGATAAAGGGGAGAGCATAAAAAGTGCAGAGCAGGGGATGCAAGTGGCAATTGCACTGAAAAAACCAATCGTCGGGCGGCACATAAACGAGAATGACGTGTTGTATGTGAATATAAGCGAAGACGCAGCGAAAGCGCTAAAAAAACTAGGCGGAGTGCTCTCACCAGAGGAAGAGGAAGTGCTGGAGGAATTGGCGGAGATTAAGAGGAAAAGAAAAACAAGTTTGGAATGACATGTGCAGTTATTCAACACTTGGGGATATATGCGTTATGTGTAGGGGAATATTCTGCAACGCCAAGTAATACTAGGATCCCCCCGGTCATAGAAAAAACACAGTCCCCCTGACTACATTCTTTTGGGAATTCCTTTGCTAAATCTTTTGCATTGAATTTTTCACCTGATTGTATTTTGTTATAGGCCCATTGAATCATTTCTTTGGTTACGTATCTTCTGGCATTCGTTTTTACACCAGTGCGCATTTGTATTCTGCCCACGGAATCATCTATTTTTGTCACCGTTCTAGTTCCCCCCCTCGTTTTGGGTACTTCTGTTCCTACAATTATCTTTCTATTTACCATTTCAGAAAATTCCTCTGATGATCTTATATTTTGCGTCATGTCAGAAACTAAATAGTAATACATTTATAAACTTCTCATTCTCAAAAAGAGTCCACTAACCCTGCGCGCTATTGGGGATAACATAAGTCCAAATGCTAAAATTCCTGTGTTTCTCATTTCACTCTTTCTGACGATCTGCTAAACCTGGCAAAAGCATCTTAACCGCAAGCCACCCATGAATCAGGAAAAAATATAAAGAGCACAAAAAGAGTATTTAGAAGAAGGTGTATATTAAGATAAGAAAGGAGAAGGGAAGACCAAAATGCAGATTGTGATAAGCGATTCAAAAACAGGGAAGGCGTATAAGGTTGAAGGTAAGGATACAGAAGCGAGTGCGTTGTTCATTGGTAAACGGAT
>Ga0114918_10004903_pt1 | contig 11563 bp, 10 predicted proteins | sample LantaG_FD_87015 | JGI IMG/M metagenome (GOLD analysis project Ga0114918, IMG submission 87015) | Deep subsurface microbial communities from Baltic Sea to uncover new lineages of life (NeLLi) - Landsort_02402 metaG | ecosystem: Environmental > Aquatic > Marine > Oceanic > Sediment | place... | reverse complement strand
TTATTTTGTTACTTCCAATTCTTTTTTTATACTCGTTATTTTATCATTTATTTTAGGTTCGTCCCGCATAATTTCGGCAAGAATTTCATGTGTCCGTTTTTTATCAACCTTCTTACTGTTTATCCTTTCATTTAGCCGTAAAAGATCATCTGCATAGTTGTTAAACCCGCGAAGAAGCTCCTGATCTAAAACATCTGATACGACGTCAGCAAGTTTAATAAGATATTTAAACTTCACATTCTCTCTGTAATTATTTAAATGGAAAATTATAGACTTTTCCGTTTCGCGTTTCATACGTCGTATGCCGCTCTTTAATGCTTCAATTTCATCTGAATTATTTTCTGAAATCGGGTTTTTTATAATCTTTTTAAATATTCTGATAACTGACAAAAATCCAAGCTTCATGACCGCTTCAGTTTTTATCTTTGCTGAATAACGAATGAAAGTAATTACTGGCGGCATTTTGAGCCCACTTGCCTCTTTAATTGAATCCATATCCGGCAATTTTATCTGCCTTTGCTCTTTCTTAATACTATTTGTTAGCTGCAACATATTCAGCACGCTGTCATATCCTGCAAAAGCTTCTTCAATAACAGCCTCATATGCTCGGAAAACGGATTTAAAATGGTCATATATCTTTTTTTCCATTTCCCGTGCGAATCCAATCACTTCGGGTGTCAGCTTTTCAACAACTGATGTATCAAGTGCCTGCTTAAATTCCTGAAAGACCAGATAAAGGGTGTTCATAAAACCGGAACCTTTAAGATTTTCTTCATATTGCCTGTAAGACACTTTATAGTTTCTGATAAACCCGATGATATCACCTAGGGCATCTGATGACCGTGTATCAAAAAACCGATTTACATCTCTTTTGATTTCATTTTTAATCTTTGGCACCGCGCCCAAAATTGTAGTATTTACCATGGACTTTATTTTGTCCATCCCTTCCTGATGTGTCTTTATTCTTTTAATAATCTCAGTCGTCTCAGATACATCCCTGTCAAGAACACCCGCAGTAATGCCGGCCCACCTCATAATATCTGATAAAATTAAACCATGATGTTCAATATAATTTTTCAAAAGCAGAGAATAGCGCTTTTGCCCAAGCATATGTTCAAAAGAATATTTAAATCGCTCGGTTTCCCTGTCTGAAATATCAACAAACCCGGTTTCCTTTTCCCACTGTGCAAACCTCATTTTGTCTTTTTGAGGCAGGTTTTTATTAATCGTTTTAAAAAGATTATAAAGTGCAGAAAAAAAATATATCTCTTGAACAGGTTTAATTGCAGAAATGTCTTCTTTTACTTTGTCAGCAAGCTTTTTCATATTTTTAACTGATTCATGTTCACTGAAATCACAGTTTAATACGAATAAAAAGTTATCCATGATCCTCATACTTTTTATCATTGATAAAAACCTGATATCAGCCTGACGTAATCCTGTTCTGCTGCTTACAACATATATAATTAAATGCGTTGAAAACAAGTAATCCTGAATCATGGCAATATGAAGAGGATTTGAAGAATCGCTTCCCTGGCAGTCTGCAATCTCGATATTAACACCAATTGCGTTTGAATCAATTTTAAGGAGTACATCTTTCAAGTAAACTGCCAGCGCTTCATTACCTACAAAATCCTTGTGCTTTTGAAACAGATTACCTTCATATTTTCTTGTCTTCCCATTCGATGAAAGTTCATCTTTAACTCTGTCATAACCTTTAAGATAAAAAGATATAAGAACAATGTTTGCGTTGCGCCGACCATTTGTAATTATTTGTTCGGCGTCTAATTGACCAATGGCCTTTTGAATGCTCATGCGGTCTTTTTTTTGCCTTATGTCAAATCTTCTACCTTTTGATTGCAATTTTAAAGAAGGAAACATTTCCAGAGATTTCTCTATTTCTGAGTTCACCTCACCCCATGATTTAAAATAAAGTTTTGCCTTAAGGTGCTTACCGCGTTGTACCCTTGTAACAATGGATGTAACAACTCCGGCACCACGTTTTAAATAATCACCATTAAACAGTGCATTCAAGAATGTACTTTTGCCTGATTTTATGGGACCCACAACGGCAATTCGAATAATATCTTCTCCTAATCTTTTGCGCAGGTTCTTGCTCGACTTTTCCCAGTCAAGAATGACATTATCCGCTGAATCCTGAATTGATTTTGCTTTAGAAATTAAAGTTGAAATATCAGAATTAATCTGAAAAAGGTCTTTTCTAATTTTGCTATATTCTTTTTTATAAGTTTTAATAGGTGCAGAGTTCACCGTTTAAGGTTACCTTTCTTTTGCCAAAATATCTTAATATTTATTTAATGGAACTTAAATAGAACATAATAGCTTGTAAATTTTAATCTTTTATGATATGTAAATTTTCAAGATCTTTGAAAAATGTTAATTTTTATTCGAGTTCAAGGAAGGCGATAATTTCAACCACAGGAATATATTGAATATTTCGAGGATTGAAATTTGAACCTGACGCAAAAATCGGACAAAAAGTGCCGTTTTGCAAAGGTCTCTCTTAATTAGCTAAAAATCACTGCATTAGGCCTTGAAGAACAATTTTCTTGATTGAACGAATTTGAAAGGAAAGATAAATATATGTCGGAAAAACACCCTGAATGTCCACTATATAACCCATTAAATTGCAAAGAATATTACAATCCCAAACTATGTGCGTTTGTAAGAAAGGATAAGGTTTGCCTTAAAAAAAAGAAACCAAAGCCAAAAACAAAGAAAAAATAAGCGTTTCATGCATTACCTGCTTTATCCGAAAGCAGGTTCGGATCAATCCCCATTCTTTTAACTGCTTCCGTCCAGCGTGTTTCGACGGAAACATTAAAAATTATTTCAGAAAAAGCAGGAAATGTCAGCCAGGCATTTTGCCTTATTTCCGACTCGAGCTGGTTCGGCCCCCAACCAGCGCACCCTAACGCTATAATAAATGATTCAGGTCCTTTGCCGGCAGCTAGTGATTCGATAATGTCCTTTGTGTTGCTCATTGCAAGGTAAGGCGTAATCATAAAACAAGATGACCAGTCAAAAGGTGTACTATGAAGCACGAAGATTTCTCCTGTATGAACAGGGCCTCCAATATGTACAGGTATTAATTCTGCTTTTTTTTTATGCACTATTTTGAGCTCTTTAAAAATATCTTTTCCGGACAGTAAGGGATGGACCCTGTTTATGACGATTCCTATTGCTCCATCTGAATTATGTTCGCAAATACATGTAACCGTCTGAGAAAAATTCGGATCAGACAAACCAGGCATCGCCATAAGAAACTGTCCTTTAAGATTCGACTGTTTTGTATCTTCCATGGCTATCTCCGCTTATGCTTTTCCCAGGCATTTACGCTTTTATCGTTTTATCTTCGTCTTCTGAAACATCTTTGATACCAAGAAGCTCATACAGTTTTAACTCTCCAAGTGCTTTATTAATTTTACGGACTTTCAATCCGGTACCCACAGCTCTTCTCGTATTTTCGCCTATGATAATACCATTCGGATAAGATTTAGTAAACTCTTGCATCCTAAATACAGTATTGACTGCGTCACCAATTACAGTGTAATCCATCTTTTTTTCAAAACCGATATTACCGACTACTACCTCACCAGTATGAACACTTATACCGATGTTCACCGATGTTCCCAGCTCCTTTTCAAAGTTTTCATTCACATCTTTAATTGAGTCTTTCATCTCAAGTGCTGCAGTCAGCGCATTATCTGCATCCTTTATACTTGAAACCGGAGCGCCAAAAATCGCAAGAAATCCATCACCCAGGTATTTATCTACTATGCCGTTATACTTAAACACGATACTTCCCATAACTGAAAAAAAACTGTTTAGCAAAAATACGGTCTTTTGTGGCCCCATTTCCATAGCAAGTTCTGTAAATCCCCTTATATCAAGATTTAGTAAAGTAAGTTTCTTAAATTCTTCAACAAGACCCTTTCCGGTCTCTTCACCTTCGATGATTGTTTCCAGAACCTCTTTTGGTACAAATTTCTGAAACATTCGCCTTATACTTCGCTCATGTTCGGCCATGGAAACCTTTTCTTTATACAGGCGGGCATTTTCTATTGCAATACTTACCGAAGCCGCAATCGATTGCAAAAGATCTTCATCACTTAAGCTGAATCCACCCTTTTTTTTATTAAGTACTTGAATCACTCCGAGAACCTTTCCCTGAGAAATCATTGGCACACACAAGACAGTTTTTGTCGTAAATCCCGTATGCTTATCAACACCGGAAAAAAAGTGCGGTGATTCCTTTGTATCATTCACAATGATCGATTCACCGCTGGCAGCAACATGACCGGCAATTCCCTGTCCTATTTTAAGCCTGAATTTTTTCTTGATTTTAACTTTAACATTAAATGCAACTGTTAACTCGAGCTCTTCATTATCAAGGAAAAGCAATGAACCGGCTTCCACGTTCATGATTACCCTAATCATATCCATTGTATATTTTAAAACCTTGCTGATATCAAAAGTCGATGACGCAAGAGCTCTTCCGATCTGCTTAATTGAGTCGAGTTCCTGATTCCTCCTTAAGACTGATGCCGACAATCTGCTGCGTTCAATTGCAATAGAAAGCCCGTTAGCAACCCACTCAACGACATTTTGAACATTGTAAAAAAGATCCGGTTTTTTTGCATAGAGGGCCAGGATACCTGTTATTACACTATCCGTTTTTAAAGGTGTTATAAGACAGGAACCTCCAATATTTTCCGTAAATAATTCCTTTTCAAGTTTATTGGAAACATAACCTGTACTATCCATTTCAGGTTCTTCTTTAGGCAAATTTTGATTATCTACAATTATGCTACTTTCTTGTTTCAGAACCTTTTCAATTATACTTCCTTTTGGGGAGTAATAATCACCTTTTGAAATACTCGTTGGGCCAGTTGCCATTAAATCAGAAACTGTCAGATATCCGGGCATGTTCTCATCCTTTGTCATCACAATTGCAATATCAAAGGGCACAACAGTGTGGATTTCGTTTAATATTGCCTGAACAAGTTCGCTGTCCCTGAAACTTGAATTAATAATCTTGAAAATCTTTTCAATAGATTTCAGTTGGAGTGATCCCTGCTTGTTCTCTTTTATAAGACGAATGTTTTCATATGTGAAAGCAGCGTTGCTCAAGAGAGGGGTCAGAACTTCAATGTCGTCTTGAGAATATTCTTTATTGTCATCTTTTCGCGAAAGTGTAAGTACCCCTATTATGTCCTTGCTCGTTTTGATCGGCATGCAGACAAATGATTTCGTTCCATAATGTTCCAGGTTAATCCTCCCAAACCGCCTGTCCTTTTCAACGTCCTTGACGATAAGTGGCGACTTGTTTATAACAGCATATTTTGCAATACTTGTTTCAAACTTAATTCTGTCTCCCAGCTTCACATATTCTCCAAGCCCGACACTCGCTTTTACTACAAATTCCTTTGGTTCACTTTTTTCGAGGGTCAATACAGAACCTATATCGGAGTTTGTCAACATTAAGGAGCGCTCTAATGCAACATAAAGAATTTCCTCCGGATCAAAAGTAACGTAACACAATTCTGAAAGCTCTTTTAGTATTGATATCTCTGAACCTTTTTTTTCAAGCTGTTTGAAGGTAGTGGCAAATTGATTTTTAATAGCAGTAAATGAGTGTATAATATTTTGCAGCTCATCTGCCCCTGTTTTAAGCTGTTCATCTGAAACTCCTGTAATAAAGCTATCCGCCATCTTTTCAGAAATATTTTTAATCTTATCAAATAAACTTTTAAGTATAACAAACCCGAAAAATGAAAAAATCAGAACCACCATAAAAAATATCGGCACAAACTTATCGGTAAGTATGTTATATTTGTATGCAAAGTAAATAAAACCAAAAACAGGAAAAAGAAAAAAGAGTCCGAATATGATATTGAGCTTATAATAAAGATTTCTATCCTTCAGGGAATCTTCCCCAAGCCATTTATATAAATTCATTTTTTGTCCCCTCACTGGTTAGAGGTGTTAGAGCCTAAACCGCTAAACATTGGTTAAAGATAAAGGGTAAGCGTTCGCGGAACGTTGAAATTAGAAATTGGAAATTTCGCCTCTAAGCTTTTGTTCCTCTTATCAAAATGATATTAAACCTTTATAATATAAAATTAAATATTATTCAAGATAAATACATCCTCGATGTATCAAGCAAATTGTCTTGACTTTCCATTCTTTGTACATATAGGGTCAGAGCAATTTTTCATTACCATTTAAAAACATTTCGAGATTTTAGTATGCGTGCAGTCATACAACGAGTAAATAAAAGCTCTGTTACTGTAAGTGATAAAATTATCGGGAAAATCGGCAGCGGTTTGCTCGTTCTTCTTGGGGTTAGCAGAAAAGATGAAAATAAAGATGCCGATTATCTTGCCGAAAAAATTCCTCATTTAAGGATTTTTGAAGATGAAAATGCCAAAATGAACCGCTCCCTGCTCGAAACAGGCGGCGAGATGCTTGTTGTGTCCCAATTTACTTTGCTGGGTGACTGCCGCAAGGGAAGACGCCCTTCATTCACAAATGCCGCCGGTCCTAATAAGGCCAAAGAACTTTATGAGTATTTTGTTAGTCAGGTAAAACTAAAAGGAGTTAAGGTAAAAACGGGCCAGTTCCGCGCTGTTATGGCTGTATCATTAATCAACGACGGCCCGGTTACTCTTATTGTTGAAAGTCAGTAAAGAGATAAAAGGCACCCGTCTTCGCCTTTGGCTTCAGTCTCCGCTTTCCAAGCTACGCCTCGACAAGACGCCGAGGCAGGGAAAGGCACAAAGGCAGAAGAAAAAATTAAAGAACCCACGATCGAAGGACGTGTTATTGATTTACCCCCATTATGAAGTCAACCAACTCACTGAAAATCTTTATATTTACTTTTTCCCTGTGCCTCTTGATTGCATTGCCCTGGCAATCAACAGGCCTTAATGCAGAGACACGAGACGATTTTGAAAATCTGATCGAAAAGGATGACGCCCTGCTTGTTACTGCCCATGACGGCAAAATCATCTTTTCAAAAAATTCTGAAAAGATGCTGATTCCGGCTTCCACGATTAAAATTTTTACAGCTCTGGTAGCTTTACATTATCTCGGACCCGATTATAAATTTGCTACTGAATTCTACCTGGATAAGGAAATAAACCTCAAGATAAAGGGATACGGCGATCCTCTGCTTATTTCAGAAGTTCTACAGGAAATATCAAAGAAGGTTGGCACGAAGATTAAAAGAGTCAGCGATATTGTTTTAGATTATTCATATTTTGAACAGCCCCTGACGATTCCCGGAGTCTCATCATCAACCCAACCGTATGATGCCCCAAACGGCGCCCTTTGTGTTAATTTTAATACTGTAAACTTCAAACAGGCAAATGGCATCTATGTCAGTGCCGAACCTCAAACTCCTCTTCTGCCTTTTGCTCTGAAAAGAATAAAAAAACTCGGCCTGAGCCATGGTAGAATTGTCTTTTCCCATAATAATAACGATAGCACATTTTATGCCGGACACCTTATTAAGTATTTCTTAAATAACGAAGGAATACAAACTACCGGCATTGTAAAGACAGGTAGAGTTCATAAAAATAAAGACCGTTTAATCTTCCGATATGTTTCAAAATTCTCTCTGGAAGAAATCATATCGCGACTTCTTGAGTTTTCAAATAATTATACGACCAATCAGCTGCTCATTGCTGCAGGCGCAAAAGCTTATGGCCCACCCGGAACCCTTGATAAAGGTGTTTTGGCAGCATTATCTTACGCAAAAAATATTCTTTATTTGGAACATACTCACATTACTGAAGGTTCGGGAATATCCAGGAAAAACAAGACTTCTGCAAAAGACATGGAAAAGGTTCTCAAAGCGTTCGAGCCTTACCATGGCCTAATGCGCCATGAAGACAGAGAATTTTATAAAACAGGTACTCTTAACGGGATAAACACAAGAGCAGGTTATATTGAAAACACAAAGGGGCAATTATATCGATTTGTGGTGTTTATAAATACACCCGGAAAATCTACAAGAAGGATTATGAAAGAACTTTATCACAACGTGAATTGCAAGGCGAATTTCTAATAATTACCTTTATTGCCTATAATATGTGCAAAAGCGCTGTGATTGTGAATCGATTCAAAATTTTCCGCACTAACTGAAAACCAGGTGATATTGTCGTCCTCATACAGCTTTTTTGAAACATCTCGAACAATATCTTCAACGAATTTTGGGTTCGAAAATGCTTTTTCCGTAACGCATTTTTCATCAACACGCTTTAATACAGAATAGACATCGCACGAAGCAGCCTTTTCCACCAGTTCAATCATGTCCTCCATCCAAATAAATTTTTTAAACCGTGTGCTTACCTTTACCTCTCCACGCTGATTGTGTGCACCAAATTCACTTATTTCTTTTGAACATGGACATACTGAAGAAATCGGTACCGCAGCTTCTGAAACAAGATCAAGTTTACCATCCGGGCCACTCGATCCCGCAATCTTGCAGGTATAGTCCATCAAGCCTGGAGAATTACTTACAGGAGCATTCTTTTTAATAAAATAGGGGAAAGTTACTTCAATGTGAGTAGATGCTGCATTCAAGTGCTTTTTCATTTCATCCAGAACATCTGAAATTTTTTTTAAAGAAATTTCCGGTCTAAACAGGTGAAGAATTTCAACAAACCGGCTCATATGCGTCCCCTTGTTTTTATGAGGCAAATCAACATACATATTTATAGATGCAACTGTATGCTGGTATCCGTTCCGCCGGTCAAGAACGGTTATTGGATATCGCAGGTTTTTTATCCCAACCTTATCAATCGGTATATTGCGATAATCGCGCTGATTTTGAATGTCTTTCATCGTTATTTTAATAAGTATTCATTATTAACATTACTCATGGCCCTGAAGATATTTCCTTTAATTTTTCCGTTGCTTCGGTACAGCTGATTTAAAAGCGTCTTTATCTCATGACGTTTAGAAGTTCCGGCACTGGGGCATGGATTAATAAAACCAGGAAAATTTTGTTCTTTTGCAAATCGTCTTATTAAATCCTCGTCAACAAACGCCAGGGGCCTTATTACCGTAAACCTTCCCTTAAAAAATGTCTGAGAAGGAATCATTGTACTTATCTCACCTGCATAGCAGATATTTAAAAACAGGGTTTCGATTATATCATCTTTGTTATGTCCCAGCGCCAGCTTATTGCATCCAAGCTCTTCTGCGATTTCAAAAAGGCGCTTCCTGCGCAGCCTGGAACAAAGAAAACACGGGTTTTCCCTGTTCTTCTCACTGTGTCCGACAATTCCATAATCCGTATGTTCAACCCTTAGCTTATATCCCGATTCTTCACAATATTTTTCCAGGGTCCAGCTGAATCCCTCTTTAAACCCAGGATCGATATAAACAGCAAACAGATCATAGTTAACAGGAATACGGGCCAGCCTTTCCTTTAATATCCACATCATGGTGAGGCTGTCTTTTCCACCTGAAAGCCCTACAACAATTCGATCCCCATCAGAAATCATATCGTATTGGTGCAGAGCCTTGCCTGCAAATCTGTTCAGCGCTTTGTATGTATTGCTGTCAAATGACAAAATCAGATATTATCAGCTAATTCGTCCTTCTCTGTTTCCGGTTTAAGAATAACCTTCCCTGCAGCAATTTCCCGCAGAGAAACAACAATATCTTCATTTTTGGGAGAGCTAACCAGATACTCGGATCCCTCACGTATCTGTCGTACACGTTTTGCAACCATGTTTACCAGTGTAAAACGATTGGGTACTTTTCTCAGGCAATCTTCCACAGTAATACGTGCCACTTTATTTCCTCCGTTATCTACGTTTATAATATCTCTATCAACTCAAAATTTCTTCTGCCTGCAGGAACCTGGAGGGTAAACTCATCTCCCGGTTTTTTCCCTACAATTTCTTTCCCAAGTGGTGATGAAACAGATATTCGGCCTTTCTCAATATCAGACTCTTCAGGTCCTACAAGCTGATACTCAACATTTTCACCTGTATCTAAATTTTCAATAACTACCTTTGAACCAAATACAGCCCTATCCCTGGGAAGTTTGTCAGTGTTAATTATATCCGCATTTGCCAGTTTAAATGTCAATTCACCAATGCGGCCTTCAATAAAACCCTGCCGATCTTTTGCAGCATCAAATTCCGCGTTTTCTGAAAGATCTCCGTGAGCGCGAGCTTCTTCAATCGCTTTTATATTTTGAGGCCTTTCAACTTTTTTTAAATTATTCAGTTCCTTTTTAAGAACTTCATAGCCTTTTTTTGTTATAGGTATTCGATCCAACGCTTATACCCCCGATAAATAATCCTTTGCCAGAATTTCAGCTATCTGAACTGCATTTGTTGCTGCACCCTTACGTATGTTGTCCGCCACAATCCAGATATTAATACCGTTTTTGACGGACTCATCATCTCTGATTCGCCCGACTAAAGTCAGATCCTGTCCGGCAGCATCAATAGCAAGCGGATAAATATTTTTCTTAGGGTTATCTAATACTTTTATTCCAGGTTCCTTTTCAAGCAGATATCTCACTTCGTTAGCTGATATTTCTTTTTTCGTTTCAATATTAACCGACTCTGAATGTCCAAAATAAACCGGGACACGAACGGTTGTCGCTGTAATACCAATATTATCATCTTCTAAAATCTTTCTGGTTTCGTTAACCATCTTTATTTCTTCTTTGGTGTAACCATTATCCAAAAAAGCGTCTATATGAGGGATGCAATTAAATGCAATTCTATGGGGATAAACCTTCTTCTCGTAATCGAGAAAATTGATCATCGCTCTGGTCTGGTCAAAAAGCTCATCTATTGCTTTCTTCCCGGTTCCGGATACAGCCTGATATGTTGAAACCACTATCCTTTTTATTTCGTATTTTTTATGGATGGGATTCAACGGCAAAACCATTTGTATGGTTGAACAGTTCGGATTTGCGATAATCCCCTTTTTTGTATAACCGGCGATTGCATGAGGGTTTACTTCCGGAACTACCAGTGGGACTTTAGGGTCCATTCGCCATGTACTTGAGTTGTCAATGACGACACATCCATCCTTTGCCGCAAGTGGGGCATATTTTTTGCTTGCAGTTCCACCAGCAGAAAAAAGCGCTATATCCATCCCTTTAAAAGATTTTTCCGTTAATTCTTCAACAGATAACAAATCTCCCCTGAAACGTAGATTGCGACCGACCGATCTGTGTGAAGCTAAAAGTTTAATTGATTTTACCGGAAAATTTCTTTCCTCAAGGCACGTAAGCATCTGGTTTCCTACCGCACCCGTCGCTCCCGCCACCGCTAAATTTAATTTTTTTAAAGACATGATTTTTAACCTTTGAATAAATTACTCCGTAATTTTTTAGCTCACAGCTCATAGCTGACAGCTTGTAGTCTGAAGGATTCAGTCCTTTTACTATGAGCTATCAGCTATGAGCTGCGAGCTCTTCCCTTCAGATACTATCTATATACTCTGCTACAAGGTCGCCAACTTCCTGTGTGCTATATCCCATCTGGCCTGCTGATACACT
>Ga0114918_10004902_pt1 | contig 11564 bp, 7 predicted proteins | sample LantaG_FD_87015 | JGI IMG/M metagenome (GOLD analysis project Ga0114918, IMG submission 87015) | Deep subsurface microbial communities from Baltic Sea to uncover new lineages of life (NeLLi) - Landsort_02402 metaG | ecosystem: Environmental > Aquatic > Marine > Oceanic > Sediment | place: Baltic... | reverse complement strand
GAGGGAGAAAGAGAAAGAGAGAGAGAGAGAGAGAGAGAGAGAGAGAGAGAGAGAGAGAGAGAGTTTGGAGGAAAAGAAGAAGAGGAGCTCGAGTGAGTGATTTTTTCTCCTTCTTCTTCTTGCTTCCTTTCTTCCTTTCCACCACCACCCTTCCCACCACCACCAGCCCGTTCTCCTCCTCACCTTGTACATCACGCAGGTGTTGGCCGCCTTCCCGTCGCACCCCGTGGCCCCCCCCTGGCAGAAGCTCACGGCGTTGCACCCGTTGCCGTTCGAGAAGCAAGAGTCGAGGCAAGCCTGCGCCGACGCTGCGACGCCGGAGCTCTCGCCGACCTCCTGCGCTGTGATCCTGAAGGAGGAGAGGCCGCCGGGGGACACGCCGATGGCGGCGACGGGGCGAGGGGCGGAGACGAGGAGCAGGGCGGCGGAGATGGCGAGGGCGGCGCAGCGGCGGTTGTTGTTGGTGTTGGGGGCCATGATGATTTTTCTTTCTTTCTTGGAGAAAAGTCGACTTGAAGAAAGTAAGGAGGAGGAGGAGAAGAAGAAGAAGAAGAAGAAGAAGAAGAAGGAGGAGGAGGTTGTTGTTGTTGGTGGTGGTGGAAGAAGAAGAAGGAAAGTGAGGAAAGGGAGCTCCGGCGTCGTCATAAAAACTCGAATCGGCTTGACGTGAAGCTTCATCTTCGTTTCGATCGCGCGACATGTTTCGACATCGCGTGCGTTTTGTCCCTGCTCTCTCTCGATGGACCTTTTCTTTTGACCAGACGAACGGAAATGATCTCCAGTGAGAATTCGCAAATTAATTGAACAAACAACGCACGGAAGCCGCCGTGGAGTGGCCGCGGAAGTCGATCTTTTTTTCTTAGAAAGACGACGACGATGTTTCAGCAGCTTCGTCCTCCTCGAGCTTTTTTTCCTTCTTCTTCCTCCTCTTCTTCCATCTCTTCCAAAGAAGGTTCCTTTCCAACTATTTATCGGTCTTTCTTCTCCTTTTTTGGGGGGTTATTTTTTTTGGCTCGCAGAGGACGAAGAGGTGGTTGGGCGGATCCTGCGAGGGAATTCGAGGGAGAAGAGAGGCGCTGCGCGGCGAGTGAGGGAGGGAGGGAATGAAAGAGAAAGAGGAGAGAGAGAAGAGGTCGAGGTTCTTGAAAACCCGAAAAGAGCGCAAGCGAAAGAGGCAAGAGAGCCCAATTATCATCGTTCTGTTTGTCCTTCTTTGGGGTTTTTATTCTCGCTTCAGGGAGCAGGAGTGGCGATTGGGTGGATCCGGCGAGGAGGAAAGGATCGAGAAGGCGCGACGGAGCTAGTAAAAAAAAACGAGAACGAGGTCGAAGCGAGCGAAAAAAAAAACCGCCCCCCGCTCCCATCTCCAGCAGATCACTTTTCTTCTTTTTCTTTTTCTCGATTGAGAGTTCTCCCCCTCCCCCCTCCCCCCTCCCATCCTCTCGGCTCTCCTCTCTCCGTCTCTCACTCCGCGATGGGCGCCCACCTCCTGTCCGCGTCCCGCCGCGCGGCGACCAGGGCGGCAGAGCTGCTGCGCGCCTCCGCCGCGATGGCATCTTCGTCAATGTCGATGTCGACGACGGCGGCCGTCGGCGTCGTTCATCAATCGTCGTCGTCGCTCCGCAGCCCCTTGCTCCCGCTGTTCCACGCGAGGCGAGGCTTCGCCGCCGACGCGGCCTACGACATCAACACCAGGAGCAAGGCGCACCTGAACATCGGCACCATCGGCCACGTCGACCACGGCAAGACGACGCTCACGGCGGCGATTACCAAGGTAAGGCGACGATGATGGAATAGAAAGAAGGAAGGGCGTCGAGCGAGCGAGCGAAGGAGGGGCGCTACCCTTTCTTTTTTTGTCAACCTCGTCTCTCTCTTTCCTCTTCTTTTCCTCTCACTTTTTCCCGCGTGCGAACAAAAAACCTACCAACCCCCCTTTATAAAATGCTCAGGTCCTGGCCGAGACGGGCAAGTCCAAGGCGGTGGCCTTCGACCAGATCGACAAGGCCCCCGAGGAGCGCGCGCGAGGCATCACGATCGCGACGGCGCACGTGGAGTACGAGACCGAGAAGCGGCACTACGCGCACGTCGACTGCCCGGGGCACGCCGACTACGTCAAGAACATGATCACGGGTGCCGCGCAGATGGACGGCGCGATCCTCGTTGTTTCGGCCACAGACGGCCCGATGCCGCAGACCAGGGAGCATATCTTGTTGGCTAGGCAGGTCGGTGTTCCTTCTATCGTTTGCTTCCTTAACAAGATTGATGCCGTCGAGGACGAGGAGCTGGTGGAGCTGGTCGAGATGGAGCTGCGCGAGCTGCTCACCTTCTACAAGTTCCCCGGGGACGACGTGCCCATCGTGCGCGGCTCGGCCCTCGCCGCCCTGAAGGGCGAGAACGACGCCATCGGCAAAGACGCGATCCTGAAGCTGATGGAGGCGGTTGACAGCTACGTGCCGACCCCGGAGAGGGCGCTGGACAAGCCGTTTGCGATGCCTGTGGAGGACGTGTTTTCTATCCAGGGGCGAGGGTGAGTCGTGGTTGTTGTGGTTGTGGGGGGTGGAGTTTTTTTTTAAAGCTTTTTCGCGCCGAGGTCAAAAGTCGGTTTTTTCCCCCCCCCCTTTTTACTCATCCCCCCCGCCCCTCCTCTCTCCCTTTCTCTTCCTCCCCTCCCCTCCCCACCCTCCCTCCCTCACCACCACCACGCAACAGCACCGTCGTCACGGGCCGCGTCGAGCAGGGCGTCGTGAAGCCCGGCGAGACGATCGAGATCCTCGGCATCAAGGACACGCCGATGTCGACGACCGTCACGGGGGTCGAGATGTTCAAAAAGTCGCTGGGGGAGGGTCGCGCGGGCGAGAACGTCGGCCTGCTGCTGCGCGGCGTCAAGCGCGAGGACGTGCTCCGCGGGCAGGTGTGCGCGAAGCCCGGTTCCCTGAAATCGCACAAGAAGTTTTCGGGCGAGCTCTACTGCCTGTCGAAGGAAGAGGGCGGACGCCACACGCCCTTTTTCAGCAACTACCGCCCGCAGTTCTTCTTCCGGACCGCTGACGTCACGGGCTGCGTCTCGCTGCCTAAGGGCACCGAGATGGTGATGCCCGGCGACAACGTCAGCGCCGAGTTCGAGCTGATCTGCCCCGTGGCGCTGGAGCCGGGTTTGAGGTTTGCGATCAGGGAGGGAGGGAGGACCGTGGGGGCCGGCGTCGTCGCCAAGGTGCTTGACTGAGAATAGAGTATATAGAGAGAGGGAAAGAGAGAAAGAGGGAACCGGGAGAGAGCGAGAGATAGAGAGAGAGAGAGATGAGAGTGTAAGAGAGAGGAAGAGAGAAAGAGTTTTTTTTTACATTTTTTTTTCAGTTTTAAAAGTTTTTTTTCTCTCTCTCTTCACTTTGCCGCTTCAACCTCCTCCTCCCCCAACAGCAGCTCCAGCCCCAGCGACACGTCCAGCGCCGTCACGCTGTGCGTCAGCGCCCCCGTCGAGACGTGGCTCACGCCTGTCCTCGACACCGCTCCCACAGTCTCGACCGTGACGTTGCCCGACGCCTCTGTTTCTAAGCCCTGGGCGTCCAGGCCCGAGGCGCGCACCAAGGCGACGGCCTCGCTCAGCAGAGACACGTCGATACTTTCGATCTTCTCGTTCCCTCCTTCTTCTTTCCGTTTGGCCACTTTCACCATGTTGTCGAGCATCAGCCTCGTGATGCCCGATTTCCCCTCGGAGATCCTCCCGGGCCCTCCGCGGGCCTCGACGAGGGCCAGCACCGCCTCGACTTCCTCGAGCGTCGAAGCCTCGACCTCGATCGGCACGGTTGCCTTTTTGATTTTCCGCAGATACTCCCTGGCGGCGTCCGCTGCTTTCACCACGCCGCCAGCTGCGGCCGCATGATTGTCCTTGACCATCACCATATCGAAGAGCCCCACGCGGTGCGGCGTCCCTCCCCCAATTGACACGCCCCATTTGTCCGGCAGCCGCAGCCCCGGCGCCGTCTTCCGCGTGTCGAGGACGAGAGCTTCACCTCCGAGAGACCCCGCGGCGTCGACCATGATCCTGGTGGCCGTGGCGATGCCGGACATGCGCTGCATGAAGTTCAGGGCGACGCGCTCGGCGACGAGGAGGGAGCGCGCGGAGCCCTCGCAAATTCCAATGACGTCGCCAGGGACGAGAGCGTCGCCGTCTTTCTTCAGCCAGGTCGTTTTCAGATTCTTGTCGACTGTTTCGAGAACGATGTCGGCGACCGCGACGCCGGCGAGCGTGCCGGAGGCCTTGGAGCGGAAGGTGGCCCTGGCGCGGGTGGAGGGGGGGACGCTGCGATGACGAGTAAGGAGGGGGGGGGGGGGAGGTTTTTTTTTGGTTGGTGGGGGGGGGGTGGAAAAAAGAAAAAGGGTAAAACAAAAAGCTTGCAAAAAAAAAAGACTTCCTCACGTCGCCTGCGTCGTCAGGTCTCCGATTCCAGCCGCGTCCTCCTCGAGCGCGGCCTTGATGGACGCGACGACGTCGTACGTGGGGTGCGGCGGCGGAGGGATGGGCGCAAAGGACGGCGGCGGCGTCGAGGTGTTTTCCCTGTTGAAGAAGAAGTTTTTTGTTTTGGTTTTCAAGGTTGAGGTTGAGGTTCAGAGAGAGAGAGAGAGCCGTCGACAGATCGGTGTCTTCTTTCTCCATCGCAATTGCGCGCCCTGTCTCTGTTGCATTCCGAACAAAGCCACCACGACGGGGCTCACCACGGAGCCCTCCACGCGAGGGGGTCAGCGCGGGACGAGTGCGAGGCGCCCATGGTGGTGTCTGAAGTTTTTTCTTGTATCGATCGAAAGAGAAAAAAGAAAGTAGAAAAGAATGGAAAATTTTGGATTTTTTTTGCAGTGTTTTTTCTGTTTTGAAAAAATTAAAAGAAAAGGAAAAAAAACCCGACTCTCTTCTCTCTCTCTGTCCTATCGCCCTCCCCTCGCCACCACCGCCGCCCTCTTCGCCACTGGAGGAGGAGCCAACACCCTCCTCGTCGCGGCGCTCACCTCTTCTTTAATCATCATTAGGATCGCCGCAGCCAGGATGCTCTGCGTGATCTTGGTCGACAGCCCGTCGAAGAAGCCTCTGATGCCATCAGCGGCGTAGATCTTCTGGATCGCGTCGACGGTTCCTTTATACCTCCTGTCCGCGGTCGTGTGCGCGTTGGCAGACTGGAGCCTGGCTTTTACTAGTAAAATGGGGTAGGTCACGAGGGTGGCTCCCAGCTTTGCCAGGGCGCTCGCCAGGAAGACCTCTCCGGCTCCGAGCTTTGTCGAAGAAGAGGTCGCGACGAGAGCGTTTGAAGAACTCGCTTTCGTCCCCGCCATCGCCATCGTTTTCCTGCTCTTGGCGAGCAGCAGCCTGGCCGAGATCGCCTCGAAGAACATGTAGTTGAAGATCGGGTTGGAGACCATGACCAGACTGGGCGCGACCCCACGCCACAGAGCTCTGATGCCCCCTTCGTTGTAAAGCTCGCGCGCGACCCCCACCGCGGTGACGCGCCGCCTCTTGGCCGGAAGGCCGAGGCTTTTGGCCTCCGCCGCGAGCGCCGGGTTGGTCGGGGCGCGCGCCGAGGCCTGCATCCGCGTTGCCACGACCCAGATGGGATTCGTCAAAAGCACGTTGCCGCAACCCGCCAGCGCGGCGACGAGCAGCGACGCCGGGACGCCAAGGGCCGCGGGCTGCCGCGCGGCGGCGACGGCGGCGGCGGCCGCGGCGGCGGCGACGCCCGGGGAGGTCGCGTTGCGGCTCTTGGCCTTGAGCGCCGCGGCACTGCTCGCCCTCTCGATCATCCGCGTCGTCGCGTGCCCGATCGCGATGTCGCGCAGGGCCGAATAGAGGTAGAAGAAGACGCCCTGCGAGACCGCGGTTCCCAGCAGCGAGGGTTTCAGGCCGGCGTAGAGCCCGCCCCACCCTCGCGCCGCGACGATCTCGGCGACGTCGGAGAAGGTTCCGGTCTTCTTGCCCGCGGCGACGACGGTCATTGGCGGCGGGTTGGTTGTGGAGGAAGAGGTTGAAGAGAAGGCGGTGCCAGAGGTGGAGGCGAGGTGCGTCGGCGTCGTCGTCGCGGTGACGGCGTCGTCGTCGTTTTTGTTGGTCGAAGACGACGACGACGGGGGCTGAGGAGGGGCGCCTCCTCCTGCTGCTGACGACGCTGCGCCTGCCTTCTTCTGCTTGGAGCGCGTGGCCTGGAGGGTCGTGACCTGAGGGGAAGAGGAGGAAAGAGAGGAAAGAGAAGAAGAGGAGAAGAAGAGGTTGAGGTTTTTCGAGTTTCGTTTGCGCGGATTGTTTTTTGTTTTTGTTTTTTTTGTTTTTTTTTGTCGATTGTTTTGCTCGTCCTCGAATCATCAACATCATCCCTCTCGACAGCACCTCCGCCCTTCTTTTCCGCCCTCTGTTCCACCCCAGGCCCTAGAGAAAAGCCCCTTGGAGGTGCCCGAAAGCACAGTGAAAGCTCCTCACCGTCATCAGCGGGTAGGTGGCGACGAGCGCGACCATGCCCGCGGCCGCGCCGGCGACGCCCTCGATGGCGGCGTTGGACGCCATCTGAAAAGTCGAGGGAGGAGCTGTTTCTTCGCTGCCGAGGGGTGTCGGGCTACGGTGGGGCACGGGCTGGCGTGGAGAGGAGGGGTGGAGAGGTGTCGGAAGAGGGAGAACGCGCGCGCGTGTCGGAGAGGGGCGTTTCTGATGCCTTTTTCTTTTTTCTCTGAAAAGTGAAATCGATTGCTCAGAATCGCCGTCGCCCGCTTTCTTCTTCTTCTTCGCTTCTCTCTCTTCCTCTATCCTCCTACTTCTCTCCTGCCCTTCTCTCGCTCTCCCCAACTCTCACTCGCCATGCCGAGCGTCTTCGTCACCGGCGGGATCGGGTACATCGGTGAGCAGCGGCGGAGAATTGGAAGGGGAGAAAGAGAGAGAGAGAGAGAAGAGAGAAAGAAGATGAATCTTCGCTCGTGTCCATCGATCTTGTTCTCTTCTCTGTCCTCTCTCTCTCCCGCAGCTCCTCTTCCTCCTCGCTTTCTCTCCCTCTCCGCTCCTCGACGCGCCAGAGGCGATAGCTACTCTTACCAGAGAACGCCTCGGGGGCATCGAAATTGGATCCCAAAGGCTCCCAAACACGCCGATTCCCGCGCCTTCAAACCCTGGCCACCCCCCCAAAAAACGCTCACTTTCAACCTCAACCTCAACGACTCCTCTTTTTCAACCTCCTTTTCTCTTCCCCTTCTCTTTTCCAAAAAAACGACAGGCTCGCACACCGTCCTGGCCCTGCTCGACGCCGGCTACTCCGTCACCGTCTTCGACAACCTCGACAACTCCTTCCTCGAGTGTTTCGAGCGCATGAAGGAGCTCTCCGGGGAGGAGAAGGCGAGCAAGATGACCTTTGTCAAGGGCGACCTCCGCGACGCCGCGGCGGTCGACGCTGCCCTCGGTTCCGAGAAATTCGACGCCGTGATCCACTTCGCGGGACGCAAGGCCGTGGGGGAGTCCGTGGCCGAGCCGATGCTCTACTACACGCACAACGTGGCCGGGACGGTGAACCTGATCGAGGCGATGAGGAAGCACGGGGTCCGGAACGTGAGGAGCTTCCCCCCCATCCCCCCCTTTCTTCGTTCTTCTTCGTTCTTGTTCTTTCTTTGCTCTCACCCCCTCATCAACAACAACAACAACCAAACCACAAAAAAAAACAACAAAGATGGTCTTCTCCTCCTCCTGCACCGTCTACGGCGAGCCCGAGCGCACCCCGCTCGACGAGGACCACCCGCGGAGGGCGATGTCCCCCTACGGCCGCACAAAACTGATGATCGAGGACATCTTCACCGACGTCGCGAAAGCGGAGGACGGCTGGCGCGTCATTTTGCTCCGGTACTTCAACCCGGTGGGGGCGCACCCTTCGGGCCGCATCGGCGAGCACCCCGTGGGGATCCCCAACAACCTGATGCCCTACGTGCAGCAGGTGGCGCTCGGGATCAGGCCCCACCTGGGCGTGTTCGGCACCGACTACCCGACGCCCGACGGCACCTGCGTGCGCGACTACATCCACGTGTCGGACCTCGCCGACGGGCACGTGGCAGCTCTGAAAAAGCTGGAAAAGCTGCCGGACAGGTCGTGCGTGGCCTACAACCTGGGCACGGGGAAAGGCACCAGCGTTTTGGAGATGGTCGCGGCCTTCGAGAAGGCGTCGGGCAAGAAAGTGCCCGTCGAGCTGGTGGGGCGGCGCGAGGGGGACACGGTCGCGGTCTGGGCCGCGACCGAGACGGCCGAGCGCGAGCTGGGGTGGGTGGCGAAGCGCGGGATCGAGGAGATGTGCGTGGACCAGTGGCGGTGGGCTTCGATGAACCCGAAGGGGTACGAGTGAGGAGGGGAAAGGAGGGGAGAGGGGGAAAAGTGATGAGGGAGAGAGAGAGAGAGAGAGAGAGAGAGAGAGAGAGAGAAGAGAAAGAGAGAAGTGCGTGAAGAGAGAGAGCGACAAGTTTCTTTTCTCGTCTTTCTTCTCTCTTCGTCTCTCCTCTTCTTCTTTCTTTCTTTCTCTCTCTCTCTTCGCAACAAAAGCAAAAAAAACTCGACATTACTGAGAGACTGGGGACATTTTTTTTTTTTTTTGAATGTTTAAACTGAGAAAAGAAAAAAAAAACAGCAAATACAACAAAAAAAACACAAAGGAAAAAAATTCTAACGCCCCTTCCTTCCTCCGGCCTTGCCCTTCTTCCCCCCTCCACCTTTCCCTTTCCCACCCTTCCCTCCTTTCTTCCCGCGCTTCATGTCCGCACGCATCCTCCCATCCAAAGGCTTGGCCTTCTTCTGTCCCGAAATCGTCGCGGAACGGCTCTGCTTCTTCGAAGAGCCCTTGGCACCTTTCCCCGCGCGCGCTCGAGACATGATCTTCTCGACCTCTCTGGCTTTCCCCCTCGCGCCCAGCTCGTCGTTGCCCGCCACGGCCTCTGCCTTGCGGCGAGCGGCGTCCAGCCGGACGGACAGGCGATGGGCCTTGCGGGCCTTGGCCTGCGCGACCTTCTTGATCGGGCGGGCCGCGGCCCCTCTCGCTGCTTCCTTCTCGGCCGCGACCTCCTCGCGAGAGACCAGCGGCGGAGGGCGCGAGTGCCTGCGCTCGTCGTCGGCGAACCAGCGCGGCAGCGCGCCAGCGTCGTCGTTGAACGCGTACCTGTTGTAGCCGGCGTCGATGATGTCGGAGCGGCGGCGGCCGCGGAGGGCGGCGCGGGCGAGGGCGAGGACCTCTGCGCGCTCGGAGGGGTGCATCGAGCCCAGACCGGCGTCCGAGTCTTCTTCTTCTTCTTCTTCGTTTTCGTTGTCGTCGCCGCCAAAGCCCTTTTTCTTTTTCTTTTTGTTCTTGTTGCTCGCCTCTCCGTCCGACTCGTCGTCGGACCAGGGGAAGTCGGAGTCGGAGTCGTCCGAGGCGCGGCCAGGGACGACCTCGAAGCCCTCGCCGGCGGCGGCGGCAGAAGAGGGAAGAGGAGGGACAACAGAAGCTCCACCGGCCGATTTCACCGGCGGCGTCTTTGGCGCGCGAGCGACGCCTCCCTCTTCCTCTTCAACGACGCTCCTCTTCTTCATCTCCTTCACCTTCGCCGCAGCAGCGGCAGCAGCCGCAGCCGCAGCGGCAGCCAGCATGTTCTCGTCGTCGTCCTCGTCGTCGGCCGCGAACAGCGGGTCGGCGCCGAACCAGCGGTCCGCCGCCTTGGTCGTGCCCCTGCGCGCCGCGACAGCCCGGGCTGCAGCGCTGGATTTCGAGAGCGGCGCCAGCAGGCCAGCGCCGCGCGCCGAGGGCCCGTCGTCGAGGCCCGAGTCGTCCCCGGAGTCGTCCGAGTCCGACGCCTCCGCCGCGGCGATCTCGTAGCCGGAAGGGGAGCGAGCGGTTTTTTTGTTGCCTTCGTAATCATCGTCGTCGCTCTCGCCGTCCCCTCCAGCGAGCTCGCCGGCGCCGTCGCCGAGCTTCGCCCTCTTGCCCCCACGCCGCTCGGTGGCGTTGCGGACCGCCGCGGCCGCGGCCGCCGCCGTCGCGTCCCTCCTGCCCCTCGCGCGTTCCAAATAAGATCCGTAGGCATCATCCAGGGCCTTCTCGGTCTCGAGCTCGTAGCGGGAACGGCGCTCCTCGTTCTCGTCGTCGTCGGAGTTGAACTCGGAGTCGGAGCCCTGGAGGGCAGCGCGGCGAGACTGGAGCTTGTCGTCGTCGCCGTCGCTTTCATCGGCGTCGGGGACCGGCGCGTCATTCAACGCATCAGCATCTTTCCCGGCGCCAGCGCGCACGGCAGCCAGGGAAAACAAGCCCTCGGCCCCGCCGTCGTCGAGCACGCCTTCTCCCGCAGCGAGCTGCGCCGCGCGGACCCGCGCCTTCTTCTTGGCCTCGCGCGCGCGCTTCCTCTCCTTCTTGGCGCGTGCGTCGGCGCGCGCCTTGGCGTCGGCGATCTCGTCGAGGACGCCTCCGCTGCCGTCTACGTCTTCGTCGTCCTCTTCTTCCCCGTCAGATCCCACCTTCTTTTTCTTCTCATCAACCTCCTGTTCTCCTTCTTCCTCTTCCTCCTTCGAAGCGGCAGCGATGAGTGCGTCCTTATCAGCCCTCAGAAGCGTCGCGCGGACCGCCGTCCTCCATTTCAGCAGCGCCTTGAACTCGGAGCGGCCGAGCACGCCCAGGTCAGCCGCCAGCAGCGCGACCTCTCGCGTCGTCGCCGGGTGCGCGGCCACGGCGGCGGCGTCGGCCTCGGAGCAGGCGGGGGCCGAACCCGGTCCGGGGGCGCCAGAGGCGACGTCCGAGGGCTCGCCGCGAGAGCCTGCGCCATCGATCAAAAAGGCGTTGTACCTGCCGAGCACCTCGACGGGTTTTGAACAGCGCACGAAGGAGGCCGCGGGGGCCGTGCGACGCAGCGTGGAGGCGCCGTCGTCGTACCCGGAACGGTGGCGTGCACGCTTGGCGCCCTTGGGTCCTAACAGAGCAGCGGGTCCGATGGCGGCCTCGACCGCGACCCCTTCCCCGTTGAGCTGCGGCTCCGCGCCGCCGCCGGCGCCCTCGACGGCGCCGCCGTCCACGAAAAGAAACCTCGCGTCGAGCAAACGCGGGTCGAGCTTCGCGGGGGCCTTGAAGCCGCGGCAGACCACGAAGATCTCGGCCGAGGTGGAGCGGGAAGCCGCGGGCTTCGTGGCGTCGACCTTGTCGAAGAGCTGGCGAAAAGCATAAAGCAAAGCGGTGTAGTCCTTGGAGCGGAAGACTTTCGTGACGAAGGTGCCTCCGGGGGCCAGCATCGCGACGGCGAGCTTGGCCGCGTCGAGCACCAGCGCGGACTGGCCGTAGGCCTCGGCGGACCAGGCCCCGCCGACGTTGGGCGCGCCGTCGTGCAGCACGGCGTCGAAAGAAGCGCCACCAGACGCGCGCTTGAGCGCCGCCGCCGTCGCCGCCGTGGTGATGTCCCCGACGAGGGTCTTGCACCCTCGGATCGGCTTGATTTTATCGAGATCCACTCCCACGATGAGGGAGGAGACGGGCATGGCCTTGGCCGCGACCTGGAGCCAGCCGCCTGTAGGGGGGAGATGTTGGTTGGTTGAGAGAGAGAGAGAGAGAGAG
>Ga0114918_10004901_pt1 | contig 11564 bp, 18 predicted proteins | sample LantaG_FD_87015 | JGI IMG/M metagenome (GOLD analysis project Ga0114918, IMG submission 87015) | Deep subsurface microbial communities from Baltic Sea to uncover new lineages of life (NeLLi) - Landsort_02402 metaG | ecosystem: Environmental > Aquatic > Marine > Oceanic > Sediment | place... | reverse complement strand
GCTAGACTTGTACCAGGACAATATCGTGGGGTTTGGAAAATAGATAAACATCAAGGTAAATATGAGGCTCTTTGTCAAAGATTGGGTAATGTAACGGTATGGAGAGATGGTAATAAAGACCTTATATTTGAGGAGAAAGTTACAGACACCGGAATGTTTGGTATTAATATACATAAATCAGGACAAGACTCAACATGGGTTGAAAATTGGAGTGAAGGATGCCAGGTATTTAAAAAAGTTAAAGACTTTAATTTATTTATGTCAATATGTAAAAAGGCTTCAAAAATATGGGGTAATAAATTTTCGTACACACTATTAGAGTCAACAGATATAAAATAAATTATTTTGTGTCATTTTTTGTATCTAACCAACTAATCCAAAACCCAATTGCAACAATTATGTTCATTAATAGTGAAGCGATAATCTCATGTAAGTCTTTATATATGTTCATAGTTAAATGGACATGACCTACAACCCAAAAAGGGACACTTAAGTTACTTGAAACCCATATTAAAAGATATTTTACAAATTTTATCATCTAATTAGGTTAACGTTTCCTATGAATAAATATTTACCATCATTTTTCTGATTATCAAATTGTAGTTTGTATGTGTATACACCCAAAGGACACATAGTATTTCCGTATGTACCATCCCAATAACTATTAGAGTTATTACTTTTAAAAATAAGTTCTCCCCATCTATTAAAGATTAAAATATTAAAATTCATAGGATCAAAACCACTTGTAAATGTCCATTTAAAAGTGTTATTATGTTCATCACCATCAGGTGTAAATGAATTTGGAATATAGTATAATAAATTAGGACATTGTACAATTGTAATAACCGTTTCTACTTGATTAGATGGACAACCATTTACCCAATTCACAACGGATAGTGGAAACATACCAAAAGTATCCCATGTTATGTTAAAATTAGTTGATTGAGTTGTGTTATTAGAAAACGACCATTCATTATATCCCCCTTGTAACGTAGAAACTACTGAATACACACTTGACATCGTATCTCCATCACATAGTTCAAAGAAATCGTTATATGGACTGATCTGAGATATAAATGGGTTTTCATAAACTATAATATTTGTTGTAGTATCAAACACACAACCACTCTGAGTATAAGTGTAAGTAATTATGTTATTTAACGTATCTGCGTTTGACGGATAAAAATCATTACCTATCAAACCAGTCCCACTAAATACCCCACCCATAGGTGTTGCACTTAATGTAGAAAACTCATCATTAGAACAGAATGGACCTGAAGGTGTTATTACAGGAAGTACGTTAAAAATATTTACATTAAATGAAACAGGTAGACTTGTACAACCGTTTGGACTTATTGCAACCATATCAATTGCGTTTGGTATAAACCCTGATGGTAATCCTGACCAATCAACAACCACAGAATCATTACCTTGTGATGAGGTTATATTACCAACAGATGTCCATTGATACGTATATCCCACACCTAAATCTGTTGTTGTGTATATGTTATTTATTGACTGATAACACGCAGTGTCTGATCCTATAATTGGATTTGCAATTACAGGTGGTGGGTTAATTAAAGTTGTAGTACCTGAAACATTACAACCCGCAGCATCCACAATAGTAAATGAATATGTTCCACCACACAAATTAGTTAACGTAAACAATGGTGGTTGACCATTCCAAGAAATTGTCTGAACACCCGTACCCCCATTTGATACTACGTTTATTCCCCCATCACAACTACCTGCACAATTTGGGTTAAATGTTGTTACTATTGGTGGTGGTAAATTAGGTGGTCCAGGTGCCACAAATACGGTGTCAGGACCCAAATTTCCAATACCCACATTACACGTACTCCATCCCGCATTACAAATAGGATATACAAAATGACAGGTATAATTTGCCCCTGCAGGTGGAGGGGTTACAGTAATTGTCGGACCTGTACCAATTGGGTTTGGATTACCAACCTGATACCAAGTTAGGGTAGGGGTAACGACAGGACCACTTGGTGTCCATCTATATGAGTTATTTTGAGTAGTCCAAGCGGTTGAGTTTCTTCCTGGTGATGCAATACCGATAGTTCCTAATGAATTATGAACCCCTTGAGTTGCAGTTCCTCCTTGCCATTGTAAACAAGCAGGTTTATTTTGAATGTGATTTTCAATATAGTTTGTTGATTCGTATATTACAATATGAAATGTTCCAAGATTAGACGTACAAGAAAACATTGGCATATTAGTCCAACTAACAACTAACTTTCTACAAGGAGCAACCCCTTGAATTTGGTATTTTATTTGTCCCCCAACACCTGGATGCCAATCTTGCCATGGACCCATAATACAATTTTTAGGGACTAATACATTTCCTGTTGGAATTTGTTGGGATGTAAATGTTACAGGTTGTCCCCCACTAAATGAAATCCAACCATTAGATCCCACATAGAATTGAGTATATGTTGTCCCAAAGAAACAAAAGTTAAACCCAATATTAAATGGTCCTTGTTGTGAGTCATCCGTCATAAACAAACTTGTTCCCGTATTTGTTTGGGCAACATAAGGAATGTTAGACACACCATAGTTTGTAGTTTGATTAGGATTGGATCCCCCAACCCCACACTGACTTAAATCGGCGGTTAGAGTAGTGGTACCTACCCCACAAGGTAATAATTGATCTGGTCCAAGATATGGACAATATTGTGCAAACCCCTGAAAGGTCAACAACAAAAATAAGTAACTAAGTAATTTCATATTTATAAATACGTTTTTAAATTTTATTGGTTGTCTTTAACTAAATTAAATGAACATCTAATCTATTTCTTTTAACAATCATTAGATTATTTTTATCTCATGAAGAAAAATGAATTACTTGAGGATATAATTAACTCATCATTATGTGGTCAACTTGACCTGATGTTTGGTGATGGTAGTTATGTCAAAGTTACCCATTTAAGTTATGTTCAAGGTCAAAAGAAATATATGGCTCACGTCAATTTATATATTTCAAATATTGAGGACGGTATGACATTTTATCCTGACGGTCTTGAGACTATAGTAAGATTGGGGTGGAAAGTTATTGGTAGAAAACAAACACTTATGATCTTGCCGTCTGTTGACATTAAAGATTAATCCCACCATCCTCTCATTCTTTCTTTCAATACTTTATGTAAAAGACCATGTGCCTTTTCTTGATTGTGTATTGCAACCCAAAAACATAAATCTTTTTTATCAAGGTCAGGTTTTTCTTTTAATACTTTACGAACACTTGACGGATATTTTTTTATGTATTCATCGTAATTTTCTGAAATAACATCTTGTTCCAATGAGTAATGTTCGTTATCTCCTTCAATTGGATCAAATCTAAATTTTGTCTCAGAATAATCAAGATATTCAATCCCATAATAATCTTCCTTAACTCTCTCAATTAAATTAAGAGCAATTGTCATATCACGATTATCAAGGTCAACTTGTGTATGTCTATTTGCATAGATTATTTCTTGTCTTTGGAACTCAATTTTCTTTTGTAGAATGTTGTAGATATGCCAGTCATCCCAATCTCTATCTTTAAAAATAGTTGGTGACCATCTAATAACATTTTTACAACCAGTTAGAAACGATCTAATTCTCCAATGTAAAATTCTCCATATTCTTGCGGATAATGTTTTTCTACCCCAAGCGGAGTCTTCAGGTATAATTAAAGGTTTAAAATTTTTCATACTACAAAGATATATAAAAAATAATAGATTAATAGTTTTTTAATGTCAAATAAAATCGTATATTTGTTATAGTGAGTAATCAAACAAAATATACTACGATGTCAAAGATTAGAAAAGAAGCTGAATCATATAAAGACTTACCGGATAAAAAATTAAAAAAAGTAATTAGACAATATAAATTTTTATCTATGTCTAATACCGAAATTTTTAATTTTGTGTTTTTTTTAGTGACATTTGCAGTACCTTTCTTATGTGTTTTTGGGATAACGGTTAATACCTTATTTTTTATGTTCTTAATTCACTTTGTATTTTATTGGGAATTTTTATTTAAGTACAAAAAATTCAAATTGGTTAGTGATGAGGAAAAACGTGAAATTGATGCGATTGTAGAAATCTTAGAAGAATATCTAAAGGAAAATAAAAAAACCCCTTGAGTTAAGGGGTTTTTCTGTCTATTTGTAATCTAATCTATTTCCTATATAAATCAATACGAGTTAAATCCATTTCCAGGTTTATCTTTTGTATATGGAGTATCTAATCTGTTTGCCCTATCTGAATAACCTTTTAATGCCAAAGCTAGTCCTGCAAATACCATTGCCACAGTTATAGGTCCTGAGTATTCTCCCGCACCAAAACTTTCAACAAAATCATGGATTTTCATAGTTAACTCATGTTCTGACCAACCCGTAAATTCACCAAGAGCGGTAATCATTCCTGTTACCATCGTACCAAGTCCTCCACCAATCATAGCTTTTTCTTTAAAATTTTTAAATCTATCTTTCAAGTCTTCATTAAGATATGCTTCTGTCATTTCAGGAGTTGCTTTTCTTGCCATGTGTTTCAATTCAGATCTTTCTTCAGGCGCTAATTCTGGTAATACTTCACTTTTAAAGAAATCAGAAATAATGTCAACAACCTCAGGTTTAGACAATTCTTCTCCTTCATCTTCATATCCCATATCATGTTCTTCAGTATATTCCATACCCATATCTTCTTGAGCTTGTTCTACCATTCTTTTAATTAAGGTAGTTAATTCGCTTTCGGTTAATCTTATTTTTCTTTTCATTTTAATTTTTTTTCAAATCTTTATTGTTATATATAAATATGTTAACTTTTAAAAAAGTTTTAATTTTTTAGAGATGGAATAACATCATCCTCAAAAAACATTTTAACCTCAGGTTCAATACCTTCAATATCATCTTGGAATCTTCCAACGTCATCGTGAATACTTTTAGGGTCTTCATTTATATCGTAAAAATCAAAATCAATTAAGTGTCCCATTTTGTTTAAAAATAAACCACCAATATATTCCTTATCTTTAAAATATATTGTACCATATAATGCAGTTTCATCTTCAGTTTCTTCTTCGTAATCAAAAATAAATTCTATTTTTGGGATATGATTAAAAGAAGATATGAATTTCTCACCTTCTCTATCATCATAACTTTCGGAAGGATCAACAAACTCGTCAGGTCTTCCTTTATGTTTTGAAAATGCATCTAAATATCTTTTTTCATCCACACTTAAAGATTCGTACCCACCATCACTAATTTTATCTAATATCCTATCAACCTCTTCTTGATTTTCAAGAAGAATACGATATTGACTCTCTGTGAGTATTATGTTCATTTTATTTACAAAGATCTCCGTCTTGTGCTGATTCAAGTGCGTCCGCAATAGCGTTTAATGTTTCAGGACCAACTTTACCATCTTCTTTAATTTTCATAGAATAACAACTATTAATTTTCTTTTGAAGTTCTAAAACAGATCCTGTTTTGAATTCATCTGTATTATTGTCAACAATATAATCAATAATTGCACCTGCAGTTTCGTTTCCTATCTGACCATCAGATGAAATATCATATCCTTCATCCGTTAAAAATCTTTGAATATCTTTTATTTCAGCATCTACAGAATTTCTTCTTTCATTGGGATTTTCTTTATTTTCAAAGTTGACATCTTTGAATTCTTTATCATCGCAAGAATATGGTACTTCAATTCCTTTATATAATTTCATACCATTACCCATATAGTAAGTTTGTTTAATTCTAAAACGAGTTCTTTCATTGTTTTGGTATTTATCAGGAATTGAATCAGGATGTTCAACAACACACATATACATTCCCCAATTATCTTTTTTGTTATCTTCTTCTTCACCTCCACCACCTTTATTAATTGTTGTTGTGGTAGTTGTTAATTGATTGGTTTTCTCAGCCTCTTTATTGGCCTCTTCGGTTGTTCTGATTGCTTTAGCAAGTGGTTGTCTTACATATGTGTCCCAATAACCAAGATTAATATCACCATCAATTGCTTCATACATATCCTCACCATGTTGTATTTCATATTCTTCAGCAACTTTACAATAATCAGGAATTGATTTAATTCTAGATAAAGCCGAAGCCAGATCTTCTTCATCTGTACCCCATCCCAATATAGACGCTCCAACTTCCTTTGCAATTTGAATGTGTTGTTGTTTACTCATCATAGGTTTACCAATAATACTATCGGTATCATCACAACCTTTATGTAATTTTGCCATTGCTTTATCTGCCGCAGATTGATACATCCACCCATAAGTCGCGGCACCACCAACAAGTGCAATCCCTAATGTCCAAAGACCTATTGTAAGTAATTCTTCATTAAGTTGTTGTCGTTCATTAAGAACTTTGGTGACAATTCTTTTAAGATCGTTCTCGTTTAATTTAATTATTTTTGCCATGTTTTTTTATTTTGTTAATGTTTTAGTGTAATCATCTTTAAACTTTGCCCAAGCGGCTTTAGTTTTTTGCCCCACAACACCATAAGCTTTTGATCCCTTAGTTTTTTTCCAATTAAGTGAGGGGACAGTTGGATTCCAATTAACTTTATTTGCATCCATCCAATCATGGAACGCTTTAGCCTCAGGTGTACCTGTTTTTGGTTCACCAGCCGTTACGGTTGTCTCAATTGTTGCGGTTGATGCATTTGTTGAAGGAATTGGTAATAAATCAAAAAATTCACCTTGTTCTTTTAACAATGAGTGTTTTTCATTGATATGCATTGATCTTATTCTTAATTTTTCTTTTTCAGTGATTAAACTTTTCATAATTTATAGTTTTATAATAAATATATCGTTATTTTGCTTTTACATTATTAAATATATATTATATACTTAAAAAAAAGAATATATTATGAAAAAAGTTTTAAATGACAGTACCGTTACGGTACATTACACTGGAAAATTAGAAGATGGAACAATTTTTGACACATCTTTGGCCGAAGGTAGAGAACCATTAACAACAAATTTAGGTCAAGGACAACTTATTAAAGGGTTTGAGTCAGGTCTTATTGATATGTTAGAAGGTGATAAAAAAACAATTGAAATTGAACCTCTTGATGCTTATGGTGACCATGTTGAAGATATGATCATTGAAGTTACTAAGGATAAAGTTCCTGAAGGAGTTGAGGTTGGACAAGTTTTACAAACTGTAGGGCCTATGGGACCTAGTTTTGTAAAAGTTATGGAAGTTAAAGATGAGGTTGTGGTAATTGATGCCAATCACTCATTGGCTGGTAAAAAATTAATTTTTGATCTTGAGGTTGTTGGTATTTCTTAATACCAACAACTTTTAAAATCCTAAATAAGAAGCCGCACTTTTTAATGTGTCTTTAGTTGAGTTAATTACTTTTTCAGTTGTGGATTTACATCCACTACAACCTGACAAACATTTAAGGGTTACCGAGATACCCCCAACTTTAGGGTTTAACTCACAAGTACCAACATTAGATTTAATTAGTTTAGGTAATTCACTATTATTACTTACTTCTTGGGTACTTGAACCTTTAAAAGGAACTGAGTAACTGATACTATCTCCACCAGGGAAATCGTTTACGGTTACCTTAACACCATAAGCACTCAGTGAATATATGTAAGATTTTTTAATTTTGGTATCAGTTATTCTAATATTACCATTAATTGCCTCCAACGTATATGGATCAACAATCAATTTTTCTTCATCTATTTCTTGCTCTGAAATAACAATACCTCGTTTATAACCAAAAAGGTATTTCATTTGATTAAGTTCTTCTTTGATAATTTCTTTACTCATGATTTTTTATTTAATAAATATCTGTTATCTTTCGTTATACTTCACCCCACTGAAGGTTTTTTCTACATCCACTTCCGTTACCACTATTTTTCATTACAATAATAGCAATGATAATTATAAGTAGAATTGCACCAATTGCAATTAATAAGGACCAACCTACCATAACGGTACCAATCATAATTCCACCTGTCACAATTTGCTCATCAAGTTCTTCAGGTTCCGATGTGTCTCCTGATTTATTTTTTACAATGGCCATTTTGATACCTTTCTTAACATTCTTAAGAACTTCCCATAATGAGTTTGATCCTTTTTCTTTTTTCATTCTAAGTAACTCAGACCTAACTTTTGATATAATATTATCGTGTTCTTCATTTCCGGTAACAATGTCACAAACCTGATCATTAGAAACAACATCATCAACACTTGGTACATTACTTGCAACCTCACCCAATGAAGAATCATTAACAACTTCTTTTTCAAACATGGATTGGATCTTTTCTTTCGCCATAGAACCCATTCCCGACTCTTCTGAGTCCATATCCGTCTGTTCTGATATAATGACTCCTCTTTTATAAGAAACGAGGTATTTCATCATATTTAATTCTTCATTTAATATTCGTCTTTCCATAATTTCATATTTTTAACATAAGCCTTTTCAGCATACTCAATAAAGTTATCACCATATATTCTTGCAAGTCTATCCATCATCAACTGAGGATTCTTTCTCATATACCTCAATATATCATTTGGGATCTGATCTTCGTATTTACCAAACATATTTTGTATTTGTTTTTCCCTTGGGATCATCCTAACATTTGGTTCCACGGTAAATGAATTATCTCTTGGTTCATCAATTTCCAATAATACTTTTCTAACTATTTTTGATATTTCCATTTTTATTTTTTACACTTCAGTTGCAACTTTATTTCCTAATTGACCAGCCTTTACGGTAGTTTTAACTAATTTCTTAGTATTTGACACAGCATCCTTATAGTGATTTGCCATCCATTGTGAATTTCCTTGTATTCCGGCTTTTTTCCAATTTTTGGTGTTCTTTGCAAGGTTTTTCCCTGTATTTTTAACATCTTGTAATATATTAAATCTTTCTGAGAAATCTTCAGTATATTTTAAAAAGGCGGAATTAGATTTATAATGGAAATTCAACATAGAATTAATTTCTACCATTAAAGTATTAGTGGATTTTAACTCTTGTGTTTTTTTTTCTTCTATCACGCCACTAACAACTTTCATAATGTCAGATTCTGTTAGGCGTATTACTTTGCTCATATAAATGGTTTAATATATAAATATAAGAGATTACGGAAAATATTTACAATCTTGATGCAGATTCCATAATGAATCTCATTTTCTTTTCTAATTCATGTATACGTTGTCTTTGACTATCGTTAAGTTCAAAATTCTCACCTTTGATTGAGGATACCTGATTACTTAGTTGGTCGTACTCGTACATAAATCTGTCGTACTGTTGTGCTTTTTGATTTTCGTTCATAATTTAATTATAATATTTGTTATTAAAAAGGAAATAAAAAATCCCTCTTGTGGAGGGATTATGTTATTATTTAACGGTTTTAAGAACTTCCCAAATTGCTAACATTGATTTAGCTCCAAGTTTACCATCAACTCCCTTTGGTCCAATATCTTTACCTAATGATACAAGTTTATTTTGAATATTAACGGCAGTGTCTTTAACAATTGATGCGACATCCATTTTGGAATCACATTTCCACCCTGAAGCCTCATATGCTTTTACGTCGGCTCCCCATCCACATTTTTTAGCGTTAATCAATAAAAGTTCTTTTGGGTCAGGTTTACCAAATTTAACGGTTCCATCCGCAGCGCAAAAATAATCAACGTTTTTAATATTAAGTATATCCGTGTTACCAGGGACGCCAGGTTGAAGGGTTGCTTTATTGTTACTAAAGTACGAATTACCTTGTTTGTCTGTAATGGCAGATACTCCTCCACCACCAGTAACAACATCCCCTAAATTTTGCACACAAGCAGGATATTCTTCTTTAGTCTTACCATCGGCTTCAGTTAATAATGAACCATTTTGTTCTGAAATTACTTTACCCTTTTTATAATCAAAAAGATATTTGATTAAATTTAACTCTTCATTTATTTGTGTTTTCATAGTTATAAATATATCAATGAATCCAATTACCATCCTCATCTATGCAAAAATGTTTATTATCTTCATAGAATTCATGGATTCTATCTACAAAGTGTTCAGAAATAAAATCATATATATCTTGATAATATTCACTATGATTGTCGTCCCGACCTAATTTAAATAAGGATTCATATAAATTATCAGCGGTGTAATCCATCACACGATCCACAAAATCAATTACATCAGTATATATACAAACATCATAACGTGAAAGAGCTCTATCAATAAACTCACTAATTTGTTGGTATCGTCTTTGGAAGATTCTTTTATCGTAAGACTCATTGATGTTTTTATTGTCTCTCCAATAATAATTTCTATCCCAAAACTCTTTTAATTCCTCGTAGAAATTATTTTTAATGAAACGTATCAATTGATTTCTATACATAACATAATCATCTTCAGGTATATTCATTTTACCAACAACCTGACTTGCAACATTCCAACAAATTTCAGTTAAAAAATTACCAAAGGTGTCCATAACAGTTAACTTATGGGTTAAGATAAAATCCGAAATACCATCCTCAATTTCTTGGTATCTTCGTTTAAATTTTATTTCGTGATCAGATTCATTAATATTTTTATCCATACGAGAATAAAGATATTCTCTAATCATATCAATATATTCGGTTTCTATAAACCGTTGTATTTGTTTTTTTAATACCTCTTTTTTATCGGGATCAAAAATTGATTCATTATTAATAATTTGATTTGCAATCTTAGTGGATATAACGTGAATAAATGTATCATATTCACCCATATTTAAAGGAGTTGGATTACCAAATTGTAAATACTCATAAACATTATCCATTACAGGTCTAATTGAATTCTCCACTTGAGAAACTCTACGCATTAAACTGTACTGATTTTCTGTTATTATTATTTTCATCTTAACAATGTTTTTTTGTCCAAGATTTAAAAGTTTTTTTTATCTGTTTACCAACCATATCGTTTAATGAAAAATATAAATCATCCCAGTCCCAGTTATTTATATTATGTGTAAACATCATTTCATTCGCCACTTCTTCAAGAATATGGTCTGTAAATCCATCAACGTCATTTGGATATTCATCACAAGCAAGATTATTTGTCATATAATGATCCATCTCACTCATAATAACATTATGTCTTCTAAGAAGTGCATACCTCAAACTTGTATCATATTCTTTATCCTCATATGATTCCTGTAGGTTATATTCTTCATCATCCACATCATCAAATCTTTCATTACAATTATAGTCGTACATGATTATCTCAAATTTTTCTAATATGTAAGTATCAAAATTATCCTTAACCCACTTGTGAACGTTTTCAATCATTCCAACAGTATCGGTAGGTAAGTTTAAATGTTCCAACTTATCACTTACTTGCCAACAAATTTCATTTAAAAATCCAAAAAAATCATAATCACATATATCTGTGTCTTGACTTAACACATCAATTCCTTCATCAACAAGTTCTTTGATTTTTTTATACCTACGTATAAACTCAATTTGGTTTTCAGTTAATATTATTTTCATCTTAACTTACTTAATATTAAATATCATCATCTTCATCGTCACAATCGTC
>Ga0114918_10004900_pt1 | contig 11569 bp, 7 predicted proteins | sample LantaG_FD_87015 | JGI IMG/M metagenome (GOLD analysis project Ga0114918, IMG submission 87015) | Deep subsurface microbial communities from Baltic Sea to uncover new lineages of life (NeLLi) - Landsort_02402 metaG | ecosystem: Environmental > Aquatic > Marine > Oceanic > Sediment | place: Baltic... | reverse complement strand
TCTCTTCTTCTCTCTCTCTCTCTCTCTCTCTCTCTCTCTCTCTCTCTCTCTCTCTCTCTCAGTCACCTCCAAGCGCGAGAAGCTCGAGGCCTCCATCTCCGCGCGCCTCGCCGAGATCGCCGGCGTCCAGCGCGAGGCCGTGCAGCGCAACGAAGCCGTCGCCAAGGCGGCGACTGCCCGCGCGCTCGCGGCCGCGGAGGGCGAGGCTTCCGCCCTGGCCGCCGCCGCCGCGGCCGCCGCCGCCGCGCGCGACGCGAGGGCGGAGCTCGCCGCGGCCGCCGCCGCCGCGCGCGAGCAAGAAACCCTCCACGCGTCGTCCTCCGCGGCCCTGGAGCGCGCGGCCTCCCAGGCCCGCGTGCAGCTCGAGGCGAAGACGCTGCTCCTGGAGGAGGCCCAGCTCGAGCTCGCCAAGGCGCGCGTTGCGCGCGACGAGGCGGCGGGAGCGGCGGCGCGCGCCTCGGCCGAGAAGGCCGAGCTCGCCCACCAGAACGACGCGCAGATCGCCGCGCTGCGCTCGGAAGAGGCCACCAAGTCCCTCGCCGCGGTCGAGAAGGCCAAGGAGGAGGCGTGCGCGGTGGCCTCGAGGCTGGAGGCGGAGCTGGCCGCGGCGCGCGCCGCCGCCGCCGCCGCCGCCGCCGCGGCCGCCGAGGCTGCTTCCTCCCTGGCCGCGGAGCGCGAGCTCTCGGCCTCGCTGCAGGAGCGGCTCTCCCGCGCGGAGTCCGAGGCCCGCTCCGAGGCCGCCGCCGCCGCTTCCAAGCTCACCGCGGCCGAGGCCAAGCACGAGCTCGAGAAGCAGCGCGCCGCCACCGAGGCCGCGCGCCTCGAGGGGGCCGCGCGCTCGTCGAGGCTCTCGGAGCGGTCGCTCGAGGAGAAGCTGGCCGAGTCGCGCGCGAGCGCCACGGCGCTGGGTGCCGAAGTCGCGACCCTGAAGACGAAGCTGGGCCAGAACGAGAGCCTGCTGCGCTCGATCTCGGTCGCCGCCGCGGCGGGGCCGTGTGCCCCTTCGGGCGGCGCGGGCGGCGGAGGCGGAGGCGGAGGCGGAGGCGGGAGCGGCAGCACCGGCGCCTCGCCCTGCGGGATCGCCGCGACGCCCTCGGGGGTCGCGGGCAAGGACCCTGCTGCTGCTGCTGCTGCTGCTGCTGCTGCTGCTACTGCTGCTGCTGCCGCGGGCGGCGTCGCCGACAAGTCGAAGAAGACAGGCAACGGCCTCAAGCGCGCCCGCGCCGCCGCTCCTTCTTTGGCCGGCGCCGCCGCTGCTACGGCGGCAGCGGCGGCAGCGGCGGCGGCGGCTCCGGGCCCCGCTTCCGCGGGGCTGCAGGCTACCAGGGCTACGCCTGAGTCCTCCGACGCCCCGCGCCGCTTCGCCGTCACCTACAAGAAGAAAAAGGCGGTGAAGATCAACAACAACGCGGGCGCGAAGGCGGCCGCCATCGCGGCTGCGGCGGCCCCGCTCGCGCAAAAGAAGAAGAAGAAGAAAAAGAAGACCAACAACGGCTTCCCTTCCTTTGCCGCCCAGGCGAACGCCGACGGCAACGAGGAAGAAGACGCCGGCTTCGGCGTGATCGGCGACCTCTTTGGGGCTGCCGCCCTCTTTGGCGGGTTTTAGAAGAAAGAGAAAAGAGGAAAGCATGGAGGGGAGGGAAACGGAGGTTGGTTTTTTTTTTTTTGCTTTTGCTTCTTTCACGGCGGCGGCGGGTCGGAGGCGGCGAAATAATGAAAGAGCTTTTGACGTGACTTGATTTGACTTATTTAGGCTGTTTTTTTTATTTCTTGCCTATTTGTTTTCTGTTTAACGCGCGCGCGATGGAGAAAAAGAGGAAAGAAGGTGATATGGAGAGATAAAAGAGAAAAGACGGAGAGAGAAAAGAGAAAAAACGGAGAGAGAAAAGGAAAAAAACGGAGAGAGAAAAAGAGTCAAGGAGAAAGAAAAGCCCGCGCTGAGCCCACCCCAGCCCCCCTCCCCCACCCTCCCTTCCCCCCAGCGTAAAAGGCATGCGAGAGAGAGAGGCCACGCAGCAACTGGAAAGAGCGAGTTGTGTAAGCGGTAGGTTCGCTCGTCGTTCTCCCCGTGCCGCGGGCCTCCTGTTATCGCAGGGTCGGCTAGCCGAGCACAAAAAAAAAACTCCTCTCTCCCTCTCTCTCTCTTTTCTTCTCTCGCTTCGCTGTCCCTGTTTCCCAAGGCTCCCTTTTTAAGATCCTAATTCAAAAACCAGAAGCCGAAAACTGGTGAAAAAGTGCTCACTTTTTTTGTTTGTTTTTTTCAGTTGTGTTCGTCTCTTGAGAAAAGATGACAAGAATGGAGGCTCCTTTGCTTTTTTGTTTTTGATCTCTCGCCTGAAGTGAAGCTTCCGTGACAGCTGCGGGGTGGGGGAGCCAGGGCGGCAGGTAAAGAAGCCGAGAAACGGAGGGGAAAAGGCGCGGGAAAGTTCACCGACGACAATTGGTCACCGCCGCTCGAACGCCCTTGACGATCTCATGTGAAGCAGCCCTTCCACTCTCGTCGCCGCGTCCCTTTGCCGTCATTTCATACCTCATTCTTTCCTCAAATCGATCAACTACAGGTTACATAATGGCCAACATGCGGCAAGCACGGGATCTGGCCCGCGAGCTGGTAAAGGTGCGTGCGTTGATTTCGAATCGAGCGTAGAGCGACGAGAGCTCTCGCTTTCTTCTTCTCGCTTTTTCGGCTTTCCTACAAAAAAAAAGTAGCTCCAAAAAAAATAACTCTTTTTTATCGCCTGGCTGAAAACAAAACAGGCGCACACCCCGACCGCCCTCGCCGACGCGCTCCGCGGGGCGCTCCCCACGACGACCTCGACGGCGGCAGCGGTCAAGCTCTTCGAGCGTGAGCTCCTGGCGTGCACCGCCGCCGCCGCCGCGTCGGGCCTCGCGTCCTCCGCAGGCGCCGCGCGGAGGGCCGCCGACAGCGCCGCGGCGGTCGCCGGCGATGTCGCGCGGAGGCTCGAGGAAGCAGCAGCGGCAGCAGCAGCAGCGGTGGCGGCGGCGGATGCTAACGCAAACGGCGACCATAACGAAGCCGGCGCGACGGCGACCACGGCTGCCGGTCTGCTCGAGCTCGCCGCGTCGGAGGCGTCGAGGAGGGCCGAGGCGGCCTCTGCCGAAGCGGCGACGGCGGACGCACGGGCAGCAGAGGCCGCCGCCGCCGCCGTCGCAGCACTCGGGAGCGGGAGCAGCAGCGAAAGGGATGGCAACGATGTCGACCAGCCTTCCTCTTCGTCGTCTTCCTCTTCGTCGTCCTCGCATCCTTCAGGCGCTTCTTCTCTGTCCTCGTCGCTGGGCGGCGAGGAGGAAAAGGAAGAAGAGGAAGGAGACGATCGAGATTGTGCTCGAGAGGACGCCGAGGAGGCCGCTCGCCGCGTCGCGGAGGCCTTTGCCGCAATCAAGGACGGCTTCGTCTCCTGGCTGGAGTCCATGGGATCCCAGAGAGAAGGAGAGGAAGACGACGAGAAGCAGCGGAGCGCCGAAAAGTCAGAGGAAGAAGAAGAAGAAGGAGCCGACGACGACGACGACGACGCCAACGACGCAGGCCCCGCCTCGACCCCGCTCTCCGAGACCACCCTCGCCTCCCTGCTCCGCTCCTGGGCCGAGTCCCTGGCCTCCACGTTCGCGCACCGCGCTGCTCTTGCCGCCCTTCCCGCGGTGGCATCATCGGCGACGACGAAGGCGGAAAGCGCCGAAGGAGCCGCGGACCTCTCCCCGTGGTCGGCGACGGCGCCGAGAGCGGGGGCCGCGGCCGCCGCCGTGGCCGCGGCTGCAGCGGCGCCGGCAGCGGCAGGGGGGGAGCCCACCCGCGACCCCGCCCCCGTGGCAGGCGGCGGCGGCGGAAACAGCGACACCAGCGTCCTCCAGCAGCAGCCCTCGTCGCATCACGAGTACCGCTGCCCCGTCTGCCGCGTCACCTGCTGCGGTTACGCCAACTTCCAGCAGCACTGCGCGTCGCGGAGGCACGAGCAGCGCGTGCTGGCCGCGACGGCCGCGGCGGCGCTGGCCGACGCGGCGGGCGCCGCTGCCCCCTGGGGAGAGGAGGACGGCGCGCTGCCGCTGCCGCTGCCGCTGCCTCCGCAGCAGCAGCAGCAGCAGCAGCAGCAGCTCGGGGGCGGCGTTCACTCTACTCCGTCGATGCTTTACCCTGGGGTCGGGGCGGCAGCCGGGACGGGAGGGTCGCTCTCGGGCAGCGGCGGCGGCGGCGGCGGCGAAGGCGGCGGCGGCGGCGACGGCCTTGCCGCCGCCGCTCATGCCGCGGCCGCGTCTGCTGCTGCTGCTGCCTCGGCCTCCGGAGGCCTCTTCCCGACGGGTACTCTTCTGTCGTCTCTAGACGACAGAAGAGTACCCACTTCCTCCTTGAATTCCTCGCGCCTCCCCGTGATGTCCCCTTCGCGGCCCTACGTCTGCCAGATCATAGGTGAGAGGAAAGGAAATCTTTTCTTCTAGTTTTCGGGTCGAATAAGTCAAAACCCCAAAAAAACTCAACACTCACCCTCTCTTTTTTTTTTCCTTTGACGTTTTTTTTCGCTCTCCCCCAACCCACAGCGCCCGAGCTCAACCGCGCCGTCATCGACCTGCTGACAACGCTGCTGTCGTGGCAGGAGCGCGACGCGGCCGCGGCCGCGGCGGCGCTCGCCGACGCGGCGGTGGCGAACGCCTTCGGGGGACAGGCGCCGTCGCGGCAGCAGCAGCAACTGGGTGTTCCGTTTGCCCCAAACGCCCCTTATTATCAACCGCAGCAGCAGAAGACCATGTGAGTTGCTCCGTCTCTATTCGAGCTTGTCATTGGAGTTTTAGAGACAGAGAGAGAAAAGTCAGAAGCGAGGAACGAAAAATAATCATCCTTTCCTCTCACCTTCCCTCCTCAATTGCGAACAACAACGACGACGACAAATAGGCACACTTCCTATTACCCGGGGCAGCGAAGCCCGCAGTACTATCGACAGCAGCAGCAGCAGCAGCCCCCGCGGAGGCTCGTGTCGGGCCTCCGCGAGATCTCCAAGCTCGTCAGGGCCGGGAGGGCCGCCGTCGTCATCGTCGCGCCCAACGTCGAGGCTGCTGCGGTGGCGGGCGAGCACTACTCGAGCTCTTCCTCCTCCGGCGCTTCTCCTTCTTTTTCGACCTCCGCTGCGATTCAGCTGCAGCAGCAGCAGCAGCTCGGCGGTTCTGACTACAACCAGCGGCAGCAGCAGCAGCAGCAGCAGCCGTCGCACCAAAACCAGCAGAAGCAGCCGCACGAGGGCCTCGAGACGCTTGTGGCCTCGGTGCTCCACGGCGCCAACGCGTCCGGCGTCCCCGTCGTCTTCGCGCTCAGCCGCAAGAAGCTGGGACAGGTCTTCGGCGTGCACAAGAAGATGTCGGCCGTCGCCGTGCTCGACGCCGGCGGCGGCTGCGAGGAGGCCGTGGCGCGGGTGGTCGCGCTCGCGCAGCAGGGGCGCGGCGAGTGGCTCCGGCTGGCCGCGGCCGGGGAGCTCCCGGGAGCGGCGAGAGGCTCGGCGGCGGCCGCGGCGGCGACAGAGGCGGCGCTCTTCGGGCTCGGGATGGTGATGGGGGGCGGCGGGAGCGGGAGCGGGGGCGGCGGGAGCGGGGGCGGGGGCGGCGGTCGAATTCCGCCGCCCCGAAACCTCGCGTCGTACGCTTCTTCTTCTTCTGCCTCCGCCGCCGCCGCTTCTTCTGCCTGCTCCCCGGCGGCGGCGACGATGATGTCCCTGGCGACGGCCGCGGGCGCGCCGCGAGCAAAGCCCCTCCTCCCCTCATCCTCTTCCTCGCAGCAGCAGCAGCAGCAGCAGCAAGCGCTGCTCCAGCAGCAGCTCCTCCTCCTCCAGCGGCAGCTCGCTGCGTCGCCGCCGCCGCCGCCGCCGCCGGAGGCCGGCGTGTGCCTCTCTGCGGCGCTGGGGCCGGCGGTCGCGGCGCTGAGCGCCGAGCTCGCGCGGTTCGGCCTTTCGGCGACGACTATGAACGCGGAGGAGGCGACGCTTCGGGTGCGGACGCGGTCCCTTCCCGAATCACGGCACCAGCAGCAGCACCAGCACCAGCAAGAGCAGGAGCAAGAGCAGCAGCGCTCGTCGTCGTTCCCGGCGGCGGCAGCGGCAGCGCAGAGGCTGGCTTTCGATTTCCAGCAGCAACGGCAAGAACAGCAGCAGCTGCAGCAGCAGCAGCAGCTGCAGAACTCGGCGAGCAACATCCTCAGCCTGATCCGTCGGGCGCGGGAGGCCGCGGCACTCGGCGGCGAGGGAAGCGGAGGCGGAGGAGGAGGGGCGAGCGGAGGCAGCGGCGACAGGCGATAACCCGCTGCCTCGTCCTCCCCCCTTCCTCCTGCTCCTGCTCCTCCTCCTCTGGAGCTGCCGGCTTCCCGCTCTCCGCCGCCGCCGCCGCCGCCTTCGGATGCGCCCTGAACAATAGTATATCTTCTTTGTCCAAAAAGGCGTATTCAAACACAACCCCCTTGTCGCTTTACGCGCTATTCGAACAGAAAAGAAGAAACAAAACAAAAAGGCGGGGATTTTCCTTTCTGCCTTACTTTCATCACCTCCCCCCTCTTCTCCCTCCTCCGTTTGGGGGATGGAGAAGAGGGGGGAGGTGATGAATACCCTCTCTAAAAAAACAACCAAAAAAACGGGGATGTCCCTTGCGATCTCCCTCTCTCCGTCCTGCCTTGACCCCTTCTTTGATAGCCCTCTCCCCCTCCCCGAAAGCGAAGCCGACGCGAGTGCAAGAGAGCGCCGCGCGCGTGAGTTCTTCTTTTTCCCCCTCACTCTTTCGGTATACACGCAACTCCTGCGATAGTGATGTTTCTATTTCCCGGGTCTTTCAAAGCGCCGATTTAAGAATACATGCCAGCGGGCAGGTTTCCTTTTGGCGGGGTCATATTTTGGTGGGTGGGTGAAGCATGCTTTTTTTTGCCAGAAGGAAGAAATTTATAAAAACAAATAAAAAATGCCAACGGCTTGCAGAGACGAAAACAACGAGGGGAAGAAAAAGAAAAGCCTTTGGGGAGAAAGAGGAGCCGACGCGCCTTACCTTTCTTCGCTGCTGCGGAAGCTTCTCTCGCGCATGCCGCCTCGTTCTCGTGGGGCCACTCAAAGAAGAAGAAAAAAACGTGTAAGACGAACAGCGTGACTCCCTCGATTACATCAAAAAAATATTTTTACTATTCGCTGCTTTTTTTTTTTCGTTTTGTTTTGTTTTATGCATTTTTGCTTGTTTCATAACGCTCACGAGAGAATTGACGAAAACCTAGACCCTCCTTCCCCGCCGCCCTTTCGCCTCTCTAACGGGGCTCCGAGACGGGGGAGATGTACGATGCTCACGAATACCTAAGACGAAGAAGAGGACCTCGAGGCGGCGACGGCCGCGCTCCCGGCGAGGCCCGACGCGACGCCGGCGACCGCCCCGGCGGCGGCGTAGGCCGCCGGGACCAGCGACCACGCCCGGCACGAGGCCGCCGCGGCCGCGCCCGAGGCGGCGGCGCGGGCGCCCGAGGCGGCGCCCGACGCGACGCCGACGGCGGCCCTGGTCGCGCCGACTGCGAGCGAGACGCCGGACGCCGCCAGCGAGCTCGCCGCCGCGGCGCCGCCGGCCGCGATCGAGCTCGCCGCCGCGGCGGCGGTCGAGGCCGCGGCGGCGGCGGAGGCCGCGGCCGCTGCAGCAGGCCTCGCGGCGGCGTCCGCCGCCCTCGCGGCGGCTGCCGCGGCGGAGACGCTCCCCTGGTCCACGGCCACGGCGGCCGCGGCCCTGGACACGCGGACAAGGTCCGGCGCGAGGAGCAGGCTCCTGCGGGCTCCGCCGCCCGGCGAGGGGGCGGCGGCGGCGGCGGGGCGGGTGGGCGGCGGCGCGCCGCCGCCGTGGCCGTGGCCGTGGCCGCTCCGGGCCGCGGCAGTTGCGGCGGCGGCGCGCGACTGCAGGGCAGCGGCGGCGGCCGCGAGCTCGTCGAGGGCCGCGGCAGAGGCCTGGGACCTCTCGACCGAGTAAGAGGAAGAGGCGCCGCCCCCCCTGCCCCCCTCGGCGGCGGCGGAGGGAACGGGAGCGGGAGCAGCAGCAGCAGCAGAGGAGGCGACGGGGAGCGCCGGCGCAGCGGCTGTGATGCCGTGCTTGGAGGAGACCCTCCGCTTGATCCTCGCGCCCAGCGACGGCACCGCGGCAGCAGCAGCGGCGGCGGCGGCGGCAGCAGACGGCGAGGGCGGCGGCGAGGGCCCGCCGTCGTCGGTCAGCAGCGCCGAGGCCGCGGCGGTCCTGACGACGTCGACTCTCGGCGTCTGCGGCGGCGGCGGCGTCGAGGAGAGCGAGCGAGCGGCATTGGCGGCAACCGCCGAACGGGCTTTCATGCTGCCGCTGCTGCCGTCCTCGTCGCCGTTGCTGCTCCCTCCTCCTGCCTCCGCCGCTGCCGCTCCGCTCTCGCTCGCGAAGCGCTCGATCAGGGAGCGCACGGTGCCCCTGGGGGCCCTGGAGTTGGGAGCGGCTCGGCTATCTTCATCCGCCAAAGCCAAAGACTTGCCTGTCTGACCTTTCGGCGACGGCGTCCTCTTCGCCGCCTCCGGGCTGGGCACGAACGCCGTCTCCGTGGCTTCCTTTTCGAGGACGCGGCGGGGGAAAAAGAGCTTGTCCTGGGAGGCGCTTCGAGAGGGAGCGGCAGGAGCAGGAGGAGCGGGAGAGGAGGGCGCGGGCGAGGGAGAGACTTCCGCGAGCTTGGCGGCAACGTCATTCGTCGTCGACTCCTCCCTCGTCGCCGCCGCCGCTGCCGCGCTCTTCGCGAGCTTCTTGGCCGCCTTGGCGGCCTTCCTGGCCTCGCGCTTCTCGCGGAACGTCAGCTTGGCCTCGCCACCCTGCTGCTGAGGCGTGGACTGGTTGGCGCCCATGGCTGCCTTTCTTGAAAAAGGCGCGAAAACGAAAAAGGTGAGGAAAAGATTGTGAGGGAAAGAAACATAAAATCAAACCCACTCCCGAGTCGAATGATCTCCATCACGAACTTGCTCTCGCGCCCGGCTCTCCTGCTCTCCGCGAGCCCGATTCCCATCTGCCGAGCCCCGAGGAGGCTCGTTGAGAGCGCATCATTTCGAGCTCTCCTGTCTGATCGGGCCCCGGGAGCCAGCAACGGCAGCGAGAGGAAGAAGAAGGTTGCGCCCGCCTCTTCTTCGCCGTCGCATCGGTTCCGACCCCGAACCGCTTCGCGCTGCCGAGAGCGACGAGCATGGCCCCGGGCGACCGGCAGCCCCCGCTCCCCTCCGCGGCCAGCGAGGCCTTCGTCGAGACCGACCCGGGCATCGGAGAGTTCACCTACCGCTGGCCGCGGCCCGGGCTGACCGCCGACGTCGTCCTCGTCGCCGCGCCGGGCGTCGCGCCGCCCGCTCCCGCCGCCGCGGGCTCCTCGGCTGCCTCTCCCTCTCCCTCTGCTCCTCCCTCTTCTGCTCCTCCCTCTTCTGCTCCTCCTCCCACTTCTCGCTCCTCCCTGCTGCTGATCGAGCGCAAGCGGCCCCCCGGGCAGGGCCGGTGGGCCCTCGCCGGGGGCTTCGTGAACGAGGGGGAGCCCCTCGGCGAAGCCGCGGCGAGAGAGCTGCGAGAGGAGATGGGCGTCGAGGTCGTCGCCGCCTCAGGAGGGCAAGGGGGAGAAGAAGAAGCGGGGGCGGAGGGCGGCAGCGCCCCCCCCCCTCCCCCGACGCCGATACGGATCGACCAGCTCCGAGCCTACGGCGACCCCGGCAGGGACCCTCGCGGCTGGACGGTCACGGTCGCCTTCGCCGGCGTCGTCTGCGACGACCCCGGCGGCGAGAACAGGCGTGCGCTCTCGGTGACGGCCGGCGGCGACGACGCCTCGGACGCGCGGTGGTTCCCGCTCTGCTCGCTCCCGGCGATGGCGTTCGACCACATGGCCATCGTGAGGGACGCGCTTCGGAAGCTGGCCAGGGAGGAGGAAGGGAGGGAGGGGCGAGACGAGGAGCTGCTGAGGGACATGAGGGCGGCGCTGCGCGGCGGGGCGCTGCGAGGAGACTGGGACCGAGCGTTCTGAAGTGTAATATTTTTTTACTTTTTTTTTACACTTGACAGCGGGGGGGGGCGGGGGCACGGCGGGGGCGGCGGCGGGAGAGGAGGGCGCCTTCATCGAGCTCCGTCCCTCCGTCGCTTTTCTTTCTTCCCGTTTTCTCGTCCCCTCGTTTCCGTTCTCGTCCCCTCGTTTCCGTTCTCGTCCCCTCGTTTCCGTTCACTCTCGGAGGAGCCCCTCGGACACGAACTCGACGACCGCGTCGACCAGCTCGTCGGCCTTGGCCCGCTCCGTGAAGTTGTGGTCCGCCCCGTCGACCATCACGACCCTCGGGGGGAAGAGCAGCGGGCGGCGAGGGGCCCCCGCCGCCGCCGCCGGAGGGTTTACCGCCGCGTCCGCCGCCCCCGCCCCCGCCGCCGCCGCCGGCTCCGCCGCCGCCGCCGCTCGGTACCGCTCCGCCGCCGAGGGCGGGACCGTCGCGTCCCCCGTGCCATGAACGAAAAGGAGCCGCGTCTCGCGGGGGAGCCCGCGGCAGAGGGCGCCCATGTCGGTGCCGAGCCTGTCCGCGAGGTCCGAAGCGGTGAGCCTCCACGCGAGCAGCCTCCTGCTCGGCGCCGGCGGCGCCTTCTTCCTCGCCGCCCCGGGCTCCTCGCCCTCGCCCCCTTCGGGCGTCGCCTCTTTCGGGCGGGACCCCACCCTCCAGGTCAGGGGCACCCCGCCCTCGCTTTCCATCTCCCTCGCGCGCACGAAAATGTCGTCGCCGAAGCGCGAGGTGATCGCTCGCTTGTCGGCGTGGTCGAAGCGCCCGGCGACGCTGATGATGAGGGGCACGAAGAGCGGGTCTTTTCCTTCTTCTCCTTCTCCTGCTCCTTCTCCTTCCCCCGCTCCTTCTCCTTCCCCCGCTCCTTCTCCTTCTGCGCTGAATCCTTCCCCCCCCGCTCCTCGTCTGCCCCTCGTCCGCGCTGCGTAGCTGACCACGGCGCTCCCGGCCTTGCTGTGCCCGAGGAGCGCCACGACCTCGAACCTGAGCCCCTCCTCGCCGCCGACCCCTCTGAAACCATTCAGAAACGCGACCGCGGCCTCGAGGTCGGCAGGGTCGCCGTCCGCCGTCGCTGCGTTGCCGAACTTGAAGGCGCCCTCCGACTCCCCGCTGCCCCGAAAGTCGAACCTGAGCGAGGCCACGCCGGCCCTGGTCGCTAGCTCCTCGGCGAGGCGCGGGAGCACGAAGCTGTCGCGATCGTCGGCGAGGCCGTGCGCGAGGACGGAGACGGGGAGAGCTGGCGATACGGCGCTCTCTTCGCCGCCGTTGTCTCCGCGAGCGCTCTGCGGAGTTTTCAACTGCAGAGCCGGCCTTCTTCGCTCCGCCGGCCAGACCAGCTCTCCGACCAGCTTCGCGCCCTTCGAGAGAAACTCGACGCGGCATCGCCGAAGCTCCGGGGGCTTCGAGGGGGTCGAGGAGGCGGCTGGCATCGCGGCCGAGGGCGAGCTGCGGAGATGCATTCAAAAAAAAAAGGCACGACGCGAGCGACCTCCTTTCCCTTTCCCTTTCGTTGACCCCCCCCCCCCCCCCCCGATACCCCCCCCCTC
>Ga0114918_10004898_pt1 | contig 11570 bp, 13 predicted proteins | sample LantaG_FD_87015 | JGI IMG/M metagenome (GOLD analysis project Ga0114918, IMG submission 87015) | Deep subsurface microbial communities from Baltic Sea to uncover new lineages of life (NeLLi) - Landsort_02402 metaG | ecosystem: Environmental > Aquatic > Marine > Oceanic > Sediment | place... | reverse complement strand
TTATTAAAGTCTGCTTCAGATTCAAATGTTTTAATTCGAAGAGATAATCTAAATGGATGATTATCTGCATATATTTCAAGATTATCCGAATCACATTGAATGGCAGCTTCTTGTTCGATTTCTGCAAGATTAATTCCACTCATATTAATTACTCCAATCCTTATTTAGGTTGCTCAACTTTCTTTTTATTTAGTTCTTTTTTATCTTTTTTATCAAGTTCTTTTTGTTCTTGTGTAGCTAATTTATATATTGCTCTACCTATAAGAATTAAAATTAAACTAATTTTAGAATTTTTAGACATTCCAATTTTTCCAGAAATTATCAATGCTAAAATTGAGATTCCAGCAGTTTTAATTCCAATTGCTGCTGATCTTAATATTGTAGGCAACCATTGTCTTAATTCATCTCTGGTATTTTTTGCAACATCTCCGTCTTGCATAGATGCTTTTGTAGCAATACCAATTGCAATACCTTCAATTATTTCTGAATGTGTATCATTATCCATGGAATTTTTAACAACTTTATGAGCTAAATTATAACTCTCGTTAAATTCGGGAACATCAGCTTGTGCCATTTTTCTAATTGCACTAACTTTAATATCAGGAATTGATTTCAATGCTGAATCAATTTTATCCTCATCTTTAGATTTTACGGCAGATGAAATTAAACCAAGTTTTGACCCTACCTTTTTAGCAAAATCTAAAATTCCTTCATTAATCATTTCTTCATCATTGATTTTTGATTGTGCTATTTTTTCACCCACTATTTTTGCAATCTTTGTATTCTTGCGACTAAAAAATGGAGCAGATGATCTTCTAGCATCTTCTAAATCATCAAATGCTTTATTTTGATCTTTACTAAATGAAGTTAACATAAAAGAATAAGGAATTGTTGAACATAATCCACTAAATTCTTTCATACAAAACATTGCTCTTTTATTTACATCATCAGCAAATGCAAATGAACTCCAACCTAATTTATGAAGTTTATTAATTTGAGCGGCTGTATATGAAAATTCCGTATCCATCTCAGCATGATTTATTAAGAGAAAAGTATTTGCCTTATGTTTGGTGTTAGCCATAACAACATCACTAAATACATCACCGCTAACTGTAGGTCTTCTGCTAAACTTAAATGCTCTTTTTAACATTCTTGTTATCTTTTGCATTTTAAGAGAAGTTCCTGTTAAATTAACATCTTTTCTCATAAGATCAATTATATTTCCAGATTTAACAGGGAACGGTAAAACTTTCACACCTACCATTCTCGGTCCCATTTTTGTAGTCAAAGTTATATAGGTTGGTTCTAACATTAATTCAGATTGATTTGGTCTATCAATTTTTGCATCTGTTTTTGAAGACCCACCAGATGAGACTTTAATGTCTGGACTTTTACTTGATTGACCTTTCATATCTGAAGATCCCTTATCAGGATTTGATCTTGGTCCTGCTTCGGCAATTTGTGATTCGCCAATTGATCCGCCAACTGGACCCATTTTAAATGAACCAGATGGCATAGCACTTGTCATTTTAAATATTTCATCCATCCTATATACGATCACAAAACGCTCAAGGACTTTACTTATTGCTGGAATAATATTTTTAGATATTCCAGGTTCAGTTAGCATTGGAAATACAATAATCATTTATATAATCCTCCAAGCATTAAAGAAGAAAAATAGAATTATTCATTCCATTTGACTCTAACTTATCTTGCTTATTAACTGCATACGGTAATTTAATTTGTGATTCATCTTTCATACAATAACTTATATATTGACAAAAACTACATTCTTCTTTTTTTGCATTATAAGGGTCTGGCGGTTTTTGAGCTGTCAGACTTTGTTTTAAAAGATGAGCTTTATCTATAATTGATTTAGCGAGATCGTGATCATAAGGAAGGTCGAAGGGGACAATTTTTTTTAAATTTCTTATAATATAAACAATTGTTATTGTATCAACATTATAATTATATTCTTCATTTAGGATGTATGCATAGATTAAACCTTGTTTATAATGAAAATCTATATATTCTCCTTTAAATTTTTCTTCATCAATCGTTTTGAACTCTATAAGAAACTTGCCCCGAAGACCATCAATTCTACCCTTAACTTTATAAACTTCACTAATTAAAGTTTTTTCTGTTTCTTCAAAGTCATAAAGTTCTTGGATAAATTCATGCACAGCATCGCCAACATGATTAATCAGTGACAGATATGCAAATCTGTATTGCTGATTAATATCAATTGGATATTTTTGTCTCTGATAATATGCTTTTCTGATACAAGACACTAATTCAGTTACTGAAATATAAGGTCTATCATAACTCTGCATTCTTTTATGACCGTCAACAAGTTTACTCCGCATTAAATTTTCAAACTTATCAACTGAAAATCCAGTTTTATCAGGACTTACTTTTCTTTTTTGTTTTTTAGGTTTACTTTTCTTTACTTGTTCAACCTTACACTCATCTAATAATTTTTGAGTATCTTCCTTTATTTTTTTAACTTTAAGTACTTCGACTTCCTTTTTTGTCGATAAATACGTAGTTTCTTGATCTTCTAAATATGCCAGAAACTTTTGATATTCATTCGTAATATTATTTGATTGCTGCATACTCATCAATAAAGGACGCAATCTCAACCAAACTATCTCTCAGAATTTTATAAGCATCTTCAAGAATTAGTCCTTCCCAATCATTCATTTTGGTTATATCAGAACATTCATTCAAGGTTCTTGCAATAAGAAGATTATCAATTGCAAGACTAAATGCTTTTGTTCTAATTGTATCTTCAACTAACGTATCAACGTCAATTGAATCTTCACTTTTAGATTCTTTTAGGGCAGTTTGAATTGCCTCTTTCACACTTGCTTTTCCTTCATCACTTCGAACAAGAACTTTTGAATTAGTTCTTGCAATCGTAGCAGCTTCTCTTGCAACTTTCTTAAGTTGTTTTGCATCAAATTTTTCAGTAAGGGGTTCTGGTTTATGATCAAGAAGTTTGTACATCTCAACCATTACCGATAAAAGAGCACCCTTTACAGTGATAAATTCTCTGACTGTATCTTGGCAACAACTATCTATTTTTTTAACTGGTTTGCCGAATAATGCATAATCAATTGAGTAAAAATTTTCCATTACTCTAAGTTTTGATTCTTTTGATAACATTTTATATTCCTCCTAATTTAATCCTTTTGGTAATTATATCCTCTTGCTTCATCTTCCAAGACTTCAAGAGATACTTTTCGAGTATCATCAGGAAATTTTGAACTTTTTATAGCAAGAACTATTGTTTTTAGAGCTTCAATAATTCTGCCCTTTTTACCGATTACTTTTCCACAATCAGATTTGTCAACTTTAATTTGAACAATAACTGATTTGGTTGATATTACAATATCAATGTGTACTTCTTTTGGACTGTCAACAATTTGTTTAATTGTATTCGTAACATAATTCTCTAATACTTCAACGATAGATTCCATAACTAATCCTTCCTCCTAACTAATGTTCTTAATTAATTCAGTAATTTAAAAATTCTCCCGTATTCTCATTTACCTTTTGTTCTTAAGAACACACATAAATGGATGAAAACCTTTGAAAGTTATTCAATCCTATATTTATCTATAATATCCTCTTCAATTGATTTTTCCACTTCAGCATCAAATAATATTCTAAATTCAGAATCATTATTATACATATTAATTGCATCTTTTGTTCTGAATTTTTTATCTGGATTGCTAACCAAATAATTCCATGCTCCAGCTTTCAATCTTCCGTGAACAGTTAAGAAGTTATATGAAGTCCAAAAATCAGAAAATCCTTTAACGAATGAACCAACTAAGTCCATTTCAATATTTGGCACAAATAATTTATTTTTAACAAATTTACATTTAACAATAATACCATCAAATCCAAATTTTCCTTTTTCAGTATCAAATGCACTTTTAACTTGCATCTGCAATAATTGAAATGCATTAAATTTTAATGCTTGACCTCCAGGCATTTGTTTTGTTGATGTCATAAATTTCAAATCAGCAGGAGCTGAAAATTGCCCCATATCCAATTTATCTCTGAGTTGATTAACAGCTAACCAACAAATATTATACTGTGAACATTTTGCAACATATTTTGGAATCAACATTGAAAGCATTCTTGCTTTATAACCAATTACCTGATTTACATCTTCAGCTTCTCTTTCTTTTTGAGATAATGTATTTGCAATACTATCCCATACAACAATTGATGGAATATCAACACTCTTCTTTTGCTCTTTATAAAGAATCATTGTTTCAAGAAATTTGAACACCTTCTCAACTGTAATATCTGGAAAAGGTCTTAATTTTGGATTAACAACTCCAAGAGATGCTAATCTCATTTGTGTTGTTGATTCTTCTGAGTCCATATATCCAGCTAAAAATTTACCTGGTTCATATATTCTTTGAGCATTTGCAATAACTTGAGCTGCAAGCATTGATTTACCACTACCTGGAGTACCAACAATAATACTCAATGCCCCAATCGCAAAACCACCACCCATATAAGCATCTAATATTTTAATACCAGTTGGAATTACAGGTTTCGAATCTGAAACTGAAGATATTTCAGTCTTCTGTTCTAAGAAAGCAGAGAAATCATCATATAATGCTTTTGCTTCATTTGTTTCATCAACAGTTGCAGATTTATGAGATTCTTTAACTGAGTTGATTTGTTTTGCTACAACCTCAGGTTGTGGAGTTTCTATTTTTACTTTAACTTTAGTTTCAGGTTTATCAATTGAAATGCTATCAAGAATTTCATTCGATTCAGTTTCAGATGGTAGAGGTAAACTTTCGTCACTAATTTCTTCGATTATTTCATCAGTCATGTTTTATTTTCCTTCTACTATTGGTTTAGTTTTTGTTTGTATTTTTTTAGATTGGATTTTTAATGTCCTCTGAAATTCCTCAAGTTTTTCAGCCATTAACGCTACATTCAGTAATTCTTCAATATTTTCAATTGAATCTTTAGGACCTACTTTTCTTCGAAGTTCGATTTCTTCTTTGATATTTTTTGTTATTTCTTTTCTCATATCAAGGCATGCTTTAAATAATTCAGTGACTGCTTTAACTCTCTCTTGAAATACCATTCGATATCTTGCATCAAATTTATCAGGAAATAATTCCTTAACACTTTTTGAAATAACTTCGAGTTCCTCAAGCATTCCATATATTTGTTTTCTACTATTTGCAAATTCAGATATCAAGTTATCATAAATATCATCTTGATTTTCATCATTAATGTCATCAAATTCTTCCATAATTTATCTCTTTATTTTACGTTTTTTGATTTTAAATATAGGTTTTGCATTCTTATGTTTTTTAATATCATATTTAACTTTAGGGATACATTTATCAACACAAGTCATACTAACAATGCAAAGTTTACATGGGTCAGAAGAAGGACATTCATCTAAAGAATATTTAGCTTTTCTATAAATATTCATATCTCTCATCGCTGGAATCCCCTTTTATATTATGTTCCAACAATAAGTATTTTGAACCTATATATTACAAGTTCCTGTTGCACACTGAACATCATCAGAATCAAGAGAATTTGATATTAGTCTATCTTCAACCATAATTTTCTTAACTTCAGCATTGTCCAATTTGGTTAATATTTGCCCCTCACGACTTCCATCTCTATATACAGTACATCCCTTAAGATCATAAATATATTCAAGTAATAATCGACTCAAATCTTCTTTAGTTGTGTGTTCAGGAACATTAATTGTTTTTGATACTGAACCATCAACATATTTTTGAATTGCAACTTGAATTTCGAAATGATCCTCAGGTTTTAAATCTGAAGTATCAACAAACCATTCTGGAATTTTAACATCTTCTGGTTTTTCAACTTCTTCAAGTAATGCTTTATATGTTGGATGAACATAAATTCTTTCACCAACTCTATCACTTCTTAAATATGCTCTTGAAAATAAAGGTTCAACTCCACTTGTTGTGTCGGCAAGTAAAGATATTGTTCCAGTTGGAGCCATAGCCATCATTGTGCAATTCCTAACTCCATGTTTCTTAATATCCATTCTAATACTAGCAGGCAATTTTCGAACAAATGATGCTTTACCATATGGGATTGGATCAAATTTTGGAAAGGATCCTTTTTCAACTGCAAGTTTAATTGAAGATTCATATACTTTATCTCTGATAAATCTCATTAATCTCTCAATCTCTTGAACTGCTTTTTCAGAACCATATCGGAGTTTCTTAGCGAAAAGGTAATCTGCAACACCCATAACACCAATTCCTATTCTTCTTGAAGCATGAGCTGCAATATCATTTTTATTCAATACATATTTATTAACATCAGTTACATTATCAAGAAATCTGACTCCAAGTTCAATTACCTCGCCAAGTCTTTTCCAATTGGTATTTACATTTGTAATAAAATTTGGTAATACTAATGAACCTAAATTACAAACTCCATAAGGTTCAAGGGTTGTTTCACCACAGTTTGCAATTAAAATTCCATTTGCAATAAGAGAATGTGTAATATCAGTATTAATATCATATACATCTTCTTCCCCAACTAATTCAATTGACTTAATTTTATATTCACCAGTTAATTTTTTTCTCCATTTATGTTTTGGAAAAGTCCATCCTGATTTTTCTTTTTTATCACTCAAATGAAATCCAATTTCATTCATGAAAATCATACAATCTCTTGAAGTCTGAATCGTTAAATTAAAATGATTATACCATTTATCATTTAAATTACATTTAACAATTGCTGACCCAGTTTTAGAATTAATTCCAAATTCAGAAAGCATTATTTGAACTCTATCAATTATATTCTTTTTACAACTAGAAAAACCAATTCTATAATTAACATCATTTTTATAAGTATCACAAAATCCATCAGCACTAAATAAACCAGCTAAAAAACCTCTTTTAAAGGAATGACTTTGTTTTAATATCTCATTTGGAATTGTTTTATTATCCTCAGAAGAGTTATATCCATATTGTTTGAAATAATTTTGAACTTCTTTACTTGATGAAGTCATTTCAAAACTTTTAGCACCACCAGATGAATTTAACCAACCAACTGGCAATTCCCAATCTGCTTTTATTTCATTTATTTTTTCTTTTAAAAATTTCTTAGCAGTTAATTCAGAATCTCCAACGATAAATCCAATTGATACTCTATTTTCTTTTTTATCAATATAAGCATCCGAAACCCAACCATCTCCCAACATCCAACCTACAAATAAACCATCTTTAAATTCATCTTTATTTTTATCTAATGAAATTAAATGTGGTGATATAGAATTTTGAACCATCATAGTTTCATTTAACTCTAAATCTTTGACTTGTTTTTTAATTACAACATCACCTTCTTTAACAAATACTTTATGATTTTCAGTTAAACAAATTGATTGATTATTTGACAATATTACTTTAAATATTTGTTTCTTCCCACTATACCAACATTTAGCATTTTCTGCAAAACTTCCTTGTTGATTTATTGATCTTAGATCTGTAATAACAGTAAATTTTTTATCACATAATTCTTCAACTGGTATCAAACCCTCTGTTGTTGATATCAATGTTCCTTTTGAAATGCATGGATTTGTGCCGAGAACCGGAGCAAAATAATATGAATTATTTTTAGTGAATTTGTCCCAATTTAATAATCCTGGTTCAGCATTATTAATCATATTAGTAACAATTGTATCCCATATTTCTCTTGCAGGCATAGAGTTATATGTTTGTTGTTTGAATTTAAATGCCCACATGCCATCCATTTCAACTCGATTAAGAAAATCTTCATTGATTGCAACTGAAATATTAACATGATTTAATCGACCATCAACTAATTTGGCATTAATGAAATCAATCACCTCAGGGTGGCTAATATCAACGTGAGCGATAGCTGCAGCTCTTCTTGAACCACCTGATTCAATTGTTTGTGAAACATAATTTGCTGCCTCAATAAAACTAACAAGACCAGATGACTCTCCACCTTTTCCCATTATTTTATCACCTCGTGGTCTTAAAGAACTAAAGTTGCAACCAACTCCACCACCTTCTGACCATAAGGTTAATGAATCTTTTATATATTGTCCAATCTCCTCAATTGAATCTCCAATAGGTAAATGAAAACAATTGAATAAAGAACCCCGTGCTCTTCCGCTATTTCTAAGGATCCTACCTCCTGGAAGAAATTCTCTACCATAAATCATTTCAAAAAATTTGTCTTTATATTTTGAATTTGAATCAGCAGCTGAAATTGCAGTAGCACATCTTAATGCACAATCCTCCCAAGACTCATTTTCCATAAAATATCTTGATTGTGCTACAGTTAGTGCCTCTTTTGATAATTCCGTTTGCTTCATTATAATTTGTCTCCTTAATTAAAAATGTTTCCCGTTAATAAGGTAACTCTGAATATAATCCTTAACTGATTCTTCTAAAGTCATAAATTCTTTAAAATATCCAGCACCTCTTAATTTACTCATATCCGCCTGTGTAAAACTTTGATACCTTGATTTTATATTTTCAGGTATATCAATAAATTTGATAGAAGCAGCATCATCATCTATTTCTTGTTTGATAATGAGTGTCAAGTCTTTGAATGTCCTTGCGACACCAGTTCCCAGATTGAATATACCCGAAATTCGCTTATCCTTATATATATGATATAAGACATCAACAACATCTTTTATATAAATAAAATCTCTTTTTTGTTCACCATCTTTGAATATTACTGCTTGCCCATTATCATAAAATTGATTGAATATTTTATAAACCATGCTAGACATATTACCCTTATGATATTCATTTGGACCAAACACATTAAAGAATTTAATCCCAACATCATTCAATTTATAATCAAACTTTTTTGACATGAATAAGTCAAATAGATGTTTTGAATATCCATAAATATTCAAAGGGGTTAGTGTAGGTAGGTGATCTAAAGAATCATTTGATACTTCGCTTAGACCGTATGTTGCAGCACTTGATGCGTATATCAAGCGGATTGAAAATTGTTCAGTCCACGTATATAGCAATTTTGAAAAAGTAAAATTGTTTTTCATCATATATGTAGCATTGTGGTTCATTGTATCTGAACATGCTCCAAAATGAAAAACACATTTTATATGTTGATAATATTTTAATGCTAATGCTGATGTTATTTGATTTTCGAAATCTTTAACATCAATATATTCTTCAAACTTAAGGTTAATTAAGTTTTTCCATTTTTCACTTTTACCGAGTCTATCTACAATTGTTATATCAGTATGACCTTCGTCATTTAACTTCTTTATAAATGCACTTCCGATAAATCCAGCACCACCAGTTACAATTATCATTCTTTATTCTCCTTAAGCTAAAATTCAACAATTCAAGGTATTTAGTATAATTATGTTCTAAATTTAAGTATTCACATCTGGAAAATAGTACGAATTATTTTTCGCAGTCTTTTTCCATCTTCGCTAATCTGGTGTAGTAATTTGCGCATTCGGAGAGATGATCTTTTGCAATTGCTTTTGCTATTAGGGGGTCGTCAGTGTGTTCCATCTCAACTGAGATGCCCATCTTTAATTCTTTAGCATTAAACTTTTCATCAGGGACATCATTATGTTTCCCAACAAGAAGTTTTGAGTCTGACTCAAACAATGTGTTTATGTATTTTTTAATTTTATCATTCATTTTAATATCCTCTATTCATCTAATCTAGAATGAAGTTTATCTATTTTTGACTTAATTGATTCAATTTGTTTATCAACTTTTTGATTACATTCAACAGGATCTTCTGATAATTCACATTTAACACTTTGATGTTTTAGTATTATAATTTGAGCTTGAAGTGAATCAATTTCACTGTATATTTCGCATGATGTTTTTTCATCTTTATCATCAATATTACGACACGGACTTTTAAGTTTTTTCATTATCATTGCATACACTTTAGACCCAATGGCAATGACAGATAATACAGCAATAGCTATTCCTATTCCAATTAATATATTTTTAGATCGAGATTTTTTTGCAATATCTAATTGATCTTTTAAATTAATAATATAATTAACTATTTTTTTATTAGAATTTCGATTTTTAGTTATAGAATCTTGAATTGCTTTAAAATAATTTTGAGTTATTTCGGCATGCTTAAGTTTATTGGAATTTTTTAATGCTGATATTCCTTGTTTAAATTCAGATTTAGATATACTTCCTGCTTTAAAATTTAGTTTTAATTTAGTTCTCCCAACCCTAGCAATTTTATCTGCAGTTGATCTTGATTTAGATATTGTTTCAGCAATATCAGAATAATCTTTCATTAAATTAATATTTGATTGATCAATTCCCTTAGATGCAATCATTAATTTATGTTTTAGGTCACCAATTTTTCCAGTATATCTCATCAAAGATGTTTTTTTATCTTTAATTGTAGTCACTGCTTTCTTAGCAGCTTCTTTAAATTCATCTGATTTAATTTTATCAATTAAGTATAATATATTATCTATTTTTAACATTGTATATCTCCTCTAACGTAACTGCTCCTTTAAATAACAAATACTGGGAGTCTTTATATTTTCTCTTATTTGTAACACCTAAATTAATTAAGTGATATATTCCTTTTATTTTTTTACCTTTTAATTCAATTACAATATGAGCACTTGAATATTTTATAATAAGTGAATTTCCTTTATCAAATACACTTAACTTTCCTGCTCCATATTGTCCTTTTGGGATTTGCCCAGTAAATAATGCTTCATCTTTTGAATGTAAATGAGTCTTTACTGCTAATACTCTATTTCCTGGCATTGTAGGAACGCCTTTACGTACGGCAAAGGATAACCAATTCTTTTTATCACGAGGATCTTCAAATCTAAAATCTTGATGTTTACCTGCTTTTAATGCCTCATGATCGTGAATTATAAATTTACCTTTTATATTTTGCAGCAATATATTTTCCTCTTTATGATATACAATCTTTTTCCATAATCATTCTTGCTAAACAATAAGCATCACATAAATTATCATCAGTGAATTGAATGCCCCAACGCTTAAATGCATTTTCCATCATTTGATTTTTGTCAGAATTCCCATTACCAGTTGCCCATTTTTTAAGAGTCTTTGGTGGAATAACGTCAAATAGAACTTCTCTTCTATATAAATAACATCTAATCATATGATGCAATGCAGTTCTTTCGTGCACAGTCCTGCCGATAGACATATAAGACAAACCTTCAATTGCAATTTTCTCCAAACGAACCACATTTGCAACGAATTTACATTGTTTATAAACATCATTAATATGTTGCTCCATACACTCATACCATTCAGACTTCACGTTTAACAAGGTTTGATTAACAATGTTACCCTCATTATCAATAATGACAATACCAGTCCCTATGAGGGATAAATCAAGTCCAGCATAAAATTTTTCTTTACATTCAATTTTCATAAACATACCTTATTAGCTAATTGTCCAGTTGAACATTCATCTTTGTGTCCTTTTTCATAATGACATTTTTCACAACACGCAATACCAAAATCAGGATCCAATGA
>Ga0114918_10004897_pt1 | contig 11572 bp, 10 predicted proteins | sample LantaG_FD_87015 | JGI IMG/M metagenome (GOLD analysis project Ga0114918, IMG submission 87015) | Deep subsurface microbial communities from Baltic Sea to uncover new lineages of life (NeLLi) - Landsort_02402 metaG | ecosystem: Environmental > Aquatic > Marine > Oceanic > Sediment | place... | reverse complement strand
TGAATCAGTTTTTAAAGAGATTAATTCAGTCTCTACGTGCCCTTTGTCTTCAGCCAATACCTGTCAAATCCAAAAACACCCCCATATGTCAAATAACTTGTAATATTATAAATACAAAGATAAGATAAAAAATAAAAATTCCAAATATTTAAGATATTTATTTTTACATGGAAAACAAAAAATATAACCCATACGAATCTGGAGATTTAGAAATAATTATTGAAAATGATGATTTAAAGATAGTGAAGGTATTATCTAAAGATGCCGCATTTTATTTTGGTGGGGATTTTTATAGTAATAATTGGGATAATAATTTTAATGAAGGGGACACATATTTCATAATTAGTTCCAATGAAGACACTCCAATTGTATCTTTACATAATCGGGAAAATAATGAAAAAAGTGTTATTAGGGTTCATGATGATATTATTCGTTTTGGTGATGTGAATGAATTAAGAAATTTATTTCCAGAATCACTTAAACTTTTATCACCATTAGTTATATTTGGTAAAACCTTTGAATTCTTGAAAAGCGTTTATAAGGGATATGACCCTAACTGGAATGAAAACGGTGGAGATGATTTAATTGGTGAAATTAAATTTAATGAAAAATTCCCAAATAGTTCAATTGTTACAATTTTATTTGAGAAGGATGAAGATTTCTTAGACGTTTTTGATATTGGTGATGAGGATAAATATGAATGGAACCTTCATATGTCAAATTATGGGGGTTATGATAACTATTATCAAGACGAACGATATATCGAAGATTGGGATAATGGTGACTTTATTAATTATGCTCTTAGTGATGAAAATTCTAACAGTATTTATAATATTGTTAAAACTTTTTACCCATCAATATCGAATGACAATAACGAAAAAATATCAGAAGCAATGTCTAACATAAACATTGATTTTGTTAATACGATTGTTTCTGAATATACCACAGAATTTGAAGATTGTGTTTATAATACAATTAAAGACACAATAAGATCTGAATTTGTAAATCCGTTTATGAAATTTGGAATAAAAGAAATAAACTTTGGATATAAATTCCAAACTACGGTTGGGGTGTTATTAACTTGGTACAAACAAACTAAATCCGAAAATGAAGATCTTAAAACTTTATTAACTACGTTAATTGAAAAATTAGATAAAAATAATTATAATAGAGGTGGTTGGGATGAACTAAGATATAATACCAATTGTGATGTTGACTATGATAAATTTCAAAGTTTTGTTGCAAATGAATTAGAAAAAGTATATGAAGGTTTTGATGATGACGAAAGATTTACAAACTATAATGAATTTATTAATATTCAACAAAAAGTAGATAAAGAATATGGATTTGATAATTGGTTACCAATAAAAACAGATAAAAATAAAATGTTTAAGGTGGATAAAATTGACCCAAAAACAAATAAGATTATTATTAGTATTAGAGATAACACTATAAATAGGAATGTGAGTGATCAACTGTCCCAAAAAAGATCTGTAGATTTTGAAGAATTGAAAAGAATTGAAACCCAATACGAATTATTTGAAGAAATTAAAAGAATTGTTGGTATATTGAAATAATTTTTGTACTTTTGTACCATGGAAAGAAATTATGACTTATTAAAACAAGTATTGTCCGTACCAACAAAGACATATAAAGAGGATTTGATGATCCAATTTATTACTAATTGGTTAACCGAGAACAATATTCCGTTTTATGTTGATGAGATGTATAACATCTACGCAACGAAACAAACCGATGAAGATATTGAATACTTCCCGTGTGTGATTGCTCACACCGATACGGTACATACAATTGACACAATTAACGTTGTTGAGGAAATGTTACCTAACGCTCAGGGAGAGATCAAATTATCACTTAAAGCATATAACGATAAAGGACACCCAACTGGTATTGGTGGTGACGATAAATGTGGTGTGTTTGGTTGTTTGGAATTATTAAAGGAATTACCAAATCTAAAATCAGCGTTTTTTGTGTCTGAAGAAACTGGTTGTCACGGATCAAAAAACGCAGATCCGGAGTTCTTTAAAAATGTTGGGTATGGGATTCAATTTGATGCTCCTGAGAACAATATGATTTCTGAATATCTTATGAGTAAAAATATGTTTGATCGTGATAGTGAATTCTTTAGAGTTGGTGGGGGTTTAATAACAGAACACTTTCCATCTGACACAAAGTACCATAAACACCCTTATACGGACATATATATGGTCAATACATTATTTAATATTCCTTGTTTTAATATATCAATTGGATATTATCGTTATCACACACCAAATGAATATGTTGTTGTTGACGATACTTACAATGGGATCAAAGTTGGTAAATTAATGATTGAGGAACTTGGTTACACTAAACATTAAATATTTTTAATTTTACGACTGTGGTTGATCCTCTTTCTTTTTTCTACCTCTTTTTTTTGGTTCAGGAATAGAATGGTCCTCAATTAAAATATTTTCATCGTCTTTTACTAATAACATATAGTCTTTATTTTCAACGACTTCATTTAAAAGTATTTTTTCGGATATTAAATCTTCGATCTTATCTTGAATTGCTCTTTTTAATGGACGAGCTCCAAACAATTCGTCAAACCCCACTTTTGAAATTAAATCAATAACTTCCAATTTGTAACTAAACTTATATTTCATTTTAAGTAATCTTTTTAATAAAATATCAAGTTCTAATTTAACAATTTTATCTATATCTTCTTTTTTTAATGAATTGAAGATAATAACATCGTCAATACGATTAAGAAATTCAGGAGCAAAAAACTTCCCCAACTCTTTTTTAAGTACATCTCTTTTATGTTCTTCTTTAACAACATCACTATTAGTTTTAAATCCAACACCAGTTCCAAAATCATGTAATTTTTTAACTCCAATGTTAGATGTCATAATAATTAAACAATTCTTGAAATTGATCTTTCTACCTAATCCATCAGTTAAATGTCCATCATCTAACATTTGTAATAATGTTGAAAAAATATCTTTATTTGCCTTTTCAATTTCATCAAATAAAATTACAGAATACGGTTTATTTTTTACTTGTTCAGTAAGTTGTCCACCCTCATCATGTCCCACATATCCTGGAGGAGATCCAATTAATCTTGATATAGTATGTTTCTCTTGATATTCTGACATATCAACACGTATTAAATTATTTTCATTTCCAAATATTTCTTTTGCTAATTGTTTTGCTAAAAATGTTTTACCAACACCTGTTGACCCTAAAAAAATAAATGACCCTATTGGTCGATTAGGATCTTTAATTCCAACACGATTTCGTCGAATAGATTTTGATATTTTCATAACAGCTTCTTCTTGACCGATTACAGTAAAGTTTAGAGAAGACTCTAAATTAACCAAAGTATTTTTTTCATCCAAGTTTAATTTTGATACAGGTATTTTTGTCATATTAGAAACAACCTCATAAATCAATTCTTCTGAAACTATTCTTTTACTTGTTTTAAGATAATCCTCAAATTTTCTTTTTTCTTTTTCAAGGTTAGAAATAATAGTACGTTCTTTATCTCTTAATTCTGCTGCTTGTTCATAATTTTGTCGTTTAATTACGTCAAGTTTTTCTTTTTTAATTGATTGAGCCTCCAATTTAAGTTTTTCAATAACTTCAGGTAATTTAATATCAATCTGCATTCTTGCTCCAACCTCATCTAAAATGTCAAATGCTTTGTCTGGAAATTCTCTATCCGTAATATATCTGTCGGCTAGTTCAACACAAACCCGAAGAGATTCATCATCATAATTTACCTTATGATGTTCTTCATATTTAGATTTACTTTGTTTAAGAATTTCAAAAGTTTCTTCTTTAGTTGATGGGTCTACAATTACTTTTTGGAATCGTCTTTCTAATGCCCCATCTTTTTCAAAATGTTTTCGGTATTCGTCTAATGTTGTTGCCCCAACACATTGAATTTCTCCTCTAGATAATGCGGGTTTAAAAATATTAGATGCATCTAAAGATCCGGAACTGTTTCCCGCACCCACCATTGTGTGAATTTCATCAATAAAAACAACAATGTTTGGGTTAGACTGTAATTCTTCAATTATAATTTTCATTCGTTCTTCAAATTGACCACGATATTTTGTTCCGGCAACAACCGAATTCATATCTAATGATACAATTCTTTTGTCTGATAAGTTTTTAGGACATTCACCATTATAAATCATCATTGCCAAACCCTCAACAATTGCCGTTTTTCCGGCTCCTGGTTCACCAATTATTATTGGGTTATTTTTTTTTCTTCGAGATAAAACTTGTGCGATTCTTAAAATTTCTTTTTCTCGACCAATTACAGGGTCTAATTTTCCTTCCTCAGCCATTTTTATTAAATCCCGGCTAAAGTTGTCCAAAACAGGAGTTCCCCCACTATTATCTTGTTTCTTTTTTCCTTTTTCGTTTTCGTCTTGAAATTCAATCATAATATTTGTTTTTTATAAATGTAATAATTTTTTATTAAAAAGTATATAAGGTGTATTTTTATTTTTTTATAAATATATTTAAAATAAAAGATTATGGGAGTTATTAAAGAAGAAATTAAGGGAACAAAAATTTTAAATGAAATTGAATCAAGTAATTTAATTAAAACGGAATACGATACTGAAACAAAAAAACTTGTTGCAGAGTTTAAAAATGGAATGATTTATGAATATGAGGATGTTCCTCATCAAATCTATACTCAATTTAGATCCGCAAAATCACAAGGTAGTTTTTTTAATTCACAAATATCCAAAGTTTTTAAATATATAAAAATATCTTAATTTAAAAACCATTATATTTATAAGTAATGGATAATAATGAAATACTAAAAAGTTTTGTACCAAAAAAAGAATTAAATCCAAAAATTTGGGATTTAAATAGTGGTACTCCTGCCATGAAATCTGAAGTTAGAGAAAGATTATTAGAGATTGCACATGAGTTTATTGACTTTTTAGATATTGATATTGTAATAACGGACATTATCTTAACGGGATCATTATCTAATTATAATTGGTCAAAATTTTCTGATTTTGATTTACACATAGTTGCCAATTTTTCACAATACCCACCAAATCAAATTGAATTGTATGAAAAGTTACTTAACTTAAAGAAAATTATTTTTAATAAGAATCACGATATAACAATATTTGGTTATGAGGTAGAACTTTATGTTCAAAATGAGGTTGAAACTCATTTTAGTAGTGGAGTATATTCTATACTTTTTGATGAGTGGTCAAATGAACCAGAAAAAGAAGACATTAACATAGATAAAAATCTATTAAAAGAAAAATCTAAACAATGGATGAACATAATAGACGGTGTTATAGAAAACATTGAGGATGAGGATATGGACACCACAAAAGAACTTGTCGATAAGTATAAGAAAAAACTTAAAAAATATAGGACTTGTGGATTAGAAAAAGATGGGGAATATTCAACAGAAAATTTAGTGTTTAAAATTTTAAGACGAAACGGATATATTGAAAAATTACATAATTTATCTACAACTATATTGGATAAAAAGTTATCCATGAAACAATAATTTTATAAAACAACAAATAAACATAAGTATTAATATATTTATAAGAAAAATAATATTTTTAAAAAAACAAAAAAATGGGAAACTTAAGACCGATTGGTAGTGAAAAATTACAAGGAATGGATAAAATTAAAAGAATGATTGAAATTTCTCGTTACAAAGAGAATTCTCCAAATTCTATCAACGAATCTAAATCTACGGAATACTCTATCAATTTAGCGGATGGTAATAAATACCAAATTGTAAAAGAAAAATCGGGTTATATCATAAAGAAAGCAATTAATGAATCTGAAAACGAATATATAGCACCTATGAAAAATAGACAATATTACCCATCATATTCTCAAGCATTCAAAAGAATGAATTTAATTGCTAAAGAATTAAATACTTTATTTGAAAATGAAAACGGTACTTCATTATTTAATGAAAACAAAAAATACATCTTAAAAAGAAGACCTACAAACGAAGAGTCGTATGGTACAGATGATATTGAACTTGACGAACAAACTCCGGCACCTGTTGCAGCACCTGTTGCGGCACCTGTTGCAGCACCTGTTGCAGCACCTGTTGCGGCACCTGTTGCAGCACCTACGGCAGAACCTGTGGCAACTGACGATTCACTATCTTCTGATGAGGATGTTGATTTTGATGGAATGGGATCAGATGAAGAAGAGGATGATGACGAACCAGTTACAATGAAAATTATTCAAAAACTTACAGGTAAATTAGCACAAAAAATTAGAGCTTATAATAGTAATGAAGAAGAAGAAATGGGTGGAGATGACGTTAAATATGTTATAAATTCTGTTTTATCCTCGTTAGATTTAACAACTTTAAATGATGACGATGTAGAAGAAATAATTGACCGATTAGAGGGTGTTGGAGAAGATGGTGTTGACAATCCTGAAATGAGCGATGAAGAAGGAATGGGTGATGAAGAATTTGATATGGGTGATCAAGAATTACCTCCACCATCAGAAGGAGGGGAAATGAAAGAGATTATGAGTTTAGAAGACGCTCTTAATGAAAAAATTCCGTCCGCATTTACTAGAAACATGAGACAAGAATTAACAATGGGAGACAGTATGTTTGATCTAAATGATTATGAAGAAGAAGATGAATATCCAAGACACGGATCAAAAATGAAACATAAATCATACCCAACTTTATCTCACGGAACATTTGGAGAATCAAAAATTGATAGAATTATTTCAAAATATTTTAATACTGATGTTAAAGAAAAAACAATACAAGAAGAAAATCAAAGAAAATTAAAAAAAGAAATGAGTGATTTTAATAAATCCGAGATTGTTAGATTATCAGAATCAATAAGACAAGAAAGATCATCATTAAAATTTATGGAAAATAACCCAAAATCTTCTTTGGTTGGTGTTACTAATAAAGGAAATTTAATTTTTAATAACGGTAATGGTATTCCAGATACTAAGATCACACGAAATGGATCAATTTCATGAATAAATTAATTTACATAAATGGAATGGGTCCTAACTATAAAGGGGATAACATTTATGAATTTATTTTTTCTGATACATTAGAAGTGTGGGGAGACAATTGGGAGTTAAAACCCGCAAATGGATATCCAACACCACCAGATGTTGAGCATATTAAAAAAGTTGGTGTGTTAACAAAAGGAGATATTAGTTTAGAGTTAGTTCAAGATTCTGATTTATTTTCAATGTTAGATTCTATGGATGGTGTTATATCTTTAGGTTGGGAAAAAGAAAATAATGATATTGATTTTTCCATTATAAAAAGACTTGTCTTTAAATTTGGAGAAACGGAACAAGTTGTTAAAGATAAACTATACGAGCGAGACATTGTTCTTGAATTTGAAAAAAAAGTAGTATATGAGAACTAAAAAAGACATACAATTTTTATTAGAAAGCGGTTTATCATCGTCTTTTCTTTCAAAATTAAATGATTCACAAACAAAATCTTTAGTGGAAAGATTTAATAAAAAAGAAACTAATGAAGTAACTATGGTTTCTAGTACTGATTCGGCAACACAATCAAAATTACAATCAGAGAAAAAACCATACGAAGTATATGAAAAAACTGAAATGGATGAGGACTCAACATTTAATATTGTAAAAGATCCTGCGGCATCTGAAGATGGTATGGAGACAACTGAAAGTGAATTAAAAGAAAAGTTTGAATCTCAATCTCAGCAAAATTTCTTTTGGGCAAAATGTAACACAAGTAAAGGTATTAAAAAGAATAAATGGTGTGAATTGGCAAGAGAGTTTTCTGATTCAACATCAAAAAAACAATACAAGACAATGCCCAAAAAGAAAAATCCTGAAAAAATGGATGAGTCTTATGAAAAATTTTTAGAAGACAAAATAGTGGGAATGATTGAAAGACGTATTGAACCAAAAATGACTAAAGGAGATATTCTAAAAACAATTTCAGAAAAAATGCAAAAAAATAACTCTATGATTTTACGAAATCCAAAAAAAATGAGTATGTTTTCACATGAATCTGGTATTGAAGGTAAAAGAATGAAAAGACCAATTCAAATGATGCCGATTATGGGAGAGATGGAACAAAACGATACAAAAGAAAAAGAAAGAACAAAAGAGAAGGATGCTCCGACTAAACCAGGAACACCCCCAAAAAGAAGAGGTAACCCCTTTAAAGATCCTAACCCTGGAGTTAAAGAAGCTCCAAGAGGAGAGAAAAAAAATAAAGAAAAAATGAAACAAGATTTTATTGGGTTAATTAAACAAGTATTTCAATAACAATGGATAATAAATATTTAGAAAGATTAATACAAAGATTAATTAAAGAAGCTCCTGTAGATTACGGAGATTATCCAGAAAGAATGGACCCAAGAGTTCAATCCTCAATTGAGGATCCCGAAGGATTATACGCTAAAAATAGATCTTTTAGACAGGGAGTTTCCGATGTTGAGAGAATTGCAGGAAAAAGATTTAAAGAGATTGTTGATTCCGTAAAACGTTATTATGGTACGGAAGAAAATATTACCGATCCATCAGTAAAAAGAGCAATACAAATGGAACAAATGGCAGCAGTAAGAGAGGTAATGAGTCTTGAAAATAGTCAAAATAGAGAAGCTTTGAGAGATCTTGCAGTTGAGATATCAGCAAAAGAAAGAGGTCATATGTCACCAGATATTACAATGAGTCAATCGTTAAAACAAAAAACAATAACTAAAAAACCTGGTGAAAACGGGGGGGTTATTTATGAGTTTCCTTATTTTAACATGTTAACTTTTTTAGGTGAACAACCTATTGACCCCGGAGCGTTTCAAATGAAACCAAAAGAAAGTAAAAAATTGGACTTACCAGCAAATTTCTCATTTGATGTAGATGAGTTAACTCCAGATGAAATACGACAACTTGAAATTGAAAAACGTAATGTAATTAACGCACTAATCCAAGGATCCGGTAAAAGAGGTCAATTTGCTTATCAACTATATAAAGATAGATTAGATAAAATTAATCCAAGATTATACTCATTATATAATAAAATTATGTCAGCAAATGATTTAATGTATTTTACTGATCAACAGTTAATCGATAGTTTGGGTGGTAATGCTGCTGGAGAATCGGGTAAATTAAATGGTGGTGATGATGAAGATGATGAAGATGAAGAATTTGATGATAGTGATGGTGAAAATGATGTTGACACATATTATGGTAATGGTCAAATATTCCCAATTTTATTACATGAATTGGACAAATCATTTAAAATGGTTCCGTCAAGAGAACAATGGAGAGGTATGGACCCATCAATGGCTCAGGATATTATGGGACAAACAGATAACATGTTAAATGAACCTGCACAATTTAGAGTTGGTGGTGAGTTAGTTAGAAAATTAAGAACATTACTACCTTATGAATTAATGGATGCCGACGGTAGAAAATATGAACCTTATTTTGAAAAAATTCTTTACAGTATTCCTGCTGAGGAATTTTTAAAAAATGTAATTGCAAATGTTGTTTCTGACAATGAAAATGATAATAATAAGGCAAAACGTAAATTTGAAGAAATTTTAAAAGATGCTAAAAGTCAGTACGATAAATTTAATAACGAAAATGATGATGAAGATGAACCTGGATATGATGAAGATGATGATGACATTCTTAAACAATTAGGTCTTTAATAATTTATTAAAATAACTAAAAACCCCCTTTTATGAAAATAACTGGGGGTTTTGATATTTATCAATAAAAACTTTTATGGGTTTATCTAAAGAACAAGTAATGTTAGAGTATGTTAAATGTATGACAGATACAACTTACGCATTAAAAACTTACTTACAAACATATGATAATACGGTTTCACAATACGTACCGTTAGAGTTATTTCCCGATCAAATATCATTATTAGAAGATTATGAAAATTATAATGAGAACATTGCTTTAAAATATCGACAAGCCGGAGTAACAACTGTAACCGCCGCTTGGGCATCAAAAAAATTAGCATTTGCAAAAAAAAATAAACCTGAAAAAGTTCTTATTATCGCAAATAAGCTTGACACATCTCAAGAAATGGCAAATAAGATTAGGTCATTTATTTCTCAATGGCCCGCTTGGGTCGGTATTGGATTTGCTTTAGATAAAAACGCACAAAAACATTATAAATTAACTAATGGGTCTGAAGTGAAAGCGGTTGCAACATCAAAAGATGCTTTACGTGGATTTACCCCCACAATACTTGTATTTGATGAGGCAGCATTTATTGAGGCTGATAGTGATTTTTGGGCGGCTTGTATGGCATCCCTATCCACAGGGGGTAAAGTAATTGTGGTTTCAACACCAAATGGTTATGACCAAATTTATTATGAGATATATGATCAAGCGTTAAGAAATATCAATGATTTTAAAATTTCTGAAATGTATTGGTTTAGGGATCCAAGATATACCAAAGATTTATATTTAGTTAAAACAGAGAATATTATTCATTATTTGTTAAATAAAGAAGAGTATACTGATGATAATATTATTAGTTGGGATGGGATCCCATTTGTAGAAAGAGATTACGTAAAACTAAAATCAATTATGGATACAGGATACAAAGCTTGTTCTTCGTGGTTTGAGGGTATGGTAAAAAAACTTAAATACGATAAAAGAAAAGTATCCCAAGAGTTGGAATGTAATTTTTTAGGATCTGGAGATAATGTCTTTGATTCTAATATGTTACAAACAATTCGTGAAAATATGTTAAAGGAACCCCAAAATAAAATGATGGGAAATTCATTATGGATTTGGAAAGAGGCGGAAGTTGGTCACAAATATATTATGGGTGTTGATGTTTCTCGTGGTGATAGTGAAGACTTTAGTACAATTCAAATTGTTGATTTTGATACAAGAGAACAGGTATTAGAATATATTGGAAAAATTCCACCAGATACGTTGGCTGAGGTTGCTTTTAAATGGGCGAATATGTATTCAGCATTTGTTGTAGTTGATATCACCGGTGGTATGGGTATTACAACTGTACGTAAATTACAAGAATTTGATTATAAAAATCTTTATGTTGATGGTGTTGACCAAAATAATATGTGGAGGTCGGCATCAAGAACGGTAGATAAAATACCAGGAATTAACTTTAATTCTAAACGAGTACAGATAATTGCAGCATTTGAGGAGGGGTTAAGACACGGATTTAGAATGTATAGTTCTAGATTATATAACGAAATGAATACTTTTGTTTATATAAATGGTAGACCTGATCACCAAAAAGGACATCACGATGATTTAATTATGTCTATTGCTATGGCACTTTACGTGGGGGAGTCATCATTTTCAAGTTTAGAAAAAGTAACAGAACATACAAAATCAATGATTGAGTCTTGGACAATAAGTAATAATGAATCTGTTAAGGATATAATTAATTTTAATCCAACTATGCCAAATATAGGTCATGACTCAAGAAGAAATAATAGTGGACCAAGTAGAAGTGATTACGAAAAATACGGTTGGTTATTTGGGGGTAGATAATATTTATTAATAAAATATAATGAGATTA
>Ga0114918_10004896_pt1 | contig 11573 bp, 8 predicted proteins | sample LantaG_FD_87015 | JGI IMG/M metagenome (GOLD analysis project Ga0114918, IMG submission 87015) | Deep subsurface microbial communities from Baltic Sea to uncover new lineages of life (NeLLi) - Landsort_02402 metaG | ecosystem: Environmental > Aquatic > Marine > Oceanic > Sediment | place: Baltic... | reverse complement strand
GGGAGGGAGGGAGGAGGAGAGAGAGAGAGGGGGGGGGGAGGAGGGGGGGAAGAGGGGGAGGACGTTGGGAAGGGGACGACGCCGGCGGCGGCGGGGACGACTGACAGCAGTGAGCTCTCGGGAAACAATGAATCCTTCCGCCTCTCGTTACTCGCTCGACCCGCGCCTCTTCGTCCTCTCCGACTGAGAGATGGCGTGCAAAATTGACATGGATCGCAATCGGTGCGCGGCGTCGAAATCAGAGCGCAAAGGAGAGAACGCGAGAGCGGAAACAACCAGAGCCTCAGAGAAAAAAATCGAGGGAGCGATTTGCCGAGCGGAACCGCAAAAACGTGTCAATTTCGCCGAAGAGACGCACCACAAAGTCCGCCTCCGCCGCAGCGGCCATGAGCGCCGGGTTGTCGGAGACTCGCAGGTCGCGCCTGAACCAGACGATGGCGACCTTGTGTCTGCTCTGCTGCTGCTGTTGCTGTCCCTGCTGCTGCTGCGAGGAGGGAGGGAGCGTCGTCGTCGTGGTCGGCGACATCGACTTGCCCGCCGCTCCGTTGTCAACAGGAGGCATCGCTACTGCCGCTGCCGGCCCAGCGACGCCGCTGTCGGCGACCCCACCCTTAAGGGGCTGAGCCGACATGCCTCCTCTGCCTCCTGGAGGGGGGGAATTCAATCCGCGCGAGAGAGAGAAAAAAGAAAGAGAGAGGGAAAGAGGCGCGTGGAGAGACTGAGATGGCTGCTTCTCCCAAAAAATTTCTGACCTCGACTTCTTTTTCCGCCGATTTTTCCGAGTTCTTTTTCCGCCGATTTTTTTTTTTTACAATTTTTTCCCCCTTCCACCGTCGCCTGAAAACCTCGCGGCCGAGCCTCTTTCCTCGCCGCCGGCAGCGCCGCCATCGCAGCCGGCCGCGACGACGGGCTCGAACCTCGTCGCTTTGACTCTCTTTCCTTTCCCTCTCTCAGAGGCCCAGCGGCAGCAGCGCCACCCTCCTCCCGCAGCCTCGCACGGCCAGCAGCGCCCCGCGCCTCCCGAACCCTCCCTCCGGAGCGACGGGGGCGAACTCCGCGCGAGCGGCAGAGAGGCAGGCATCGGAAGAAGAAGAGGAAGAAGAGAAGGGGGAGGAGGAGGTCGAGGGCAGGGAGGCGACGCCGACTAGCCGCGGCGCGAGCACCGGCGCCGCCTCAGCCAGCAGCACCGCGACAGAGACCGAAGGGCGGGACGGCTCTCGGTCCAGGAGGACGAGCGCGAGCCTCGCCGCGCGCGTGGGGTCCCAGGCGAGAGCGGCGGGGAGGGGGCCGGAGGGGCAGCCGCTCCCCGCCGCCGCCGCCGCCGCCGCCGCCGCCGCTCCCGCCGCCGCCGCTCCCGCCGCCGCCGCTCCCGCCGCCGCCGCTCCCGCCGCTCCCGCCGCTCCCGCCGCCGCCGCTCCCGCCGCCGCCGTCCCGGGCGGGAGCGGCACGGGGAGCAGCTGCGCGCCGAGCGCCGGAGGCGGCGCGACGAACGCCAGCGAGGCCAGGACAGCAGCGGAGGCAGAGCAGGAGTCGGCGTCGGGAGAGGAGGAAAAGGGGTCCGAGAGGGCGACGAGGACCGAGTCGCCGGAGGGCGACCAGCAGGCGCCGACGACGGCGGGGCCCTCCCCACTCGCCGCCCTCCTCCTCTCCGCCCCGCCCCCGCGCGCCGCGGGGGGGGCCTCCCATACGCTCGCCTCCCACCGCTCCGTCTCGAACACGGTGAAGCCTCCCCCTCCTCGGCCTCCCGAGGAGGCGAAGAGCCTGCCGCCGCACGGGGACCAGGAGAGGAGGGGCGGGGAAGGCGGGGGCGGAGGGGGAGGAGCAGGAGGGCCGCGTGCGGTGTCGTTTTCGTTGCCGTCGTTCTCGCCGCCTCCTCCTCCTCCTTCGGTCCCCTCCTTGCCCGCCGCGGCCGCGGCCGCAGGCGCAGCGGCGGCGGCGGCGGAGACCCCCGCCACCACCCTCCCGACCAGGGCGGCCAGCGGCGACGACCCCGACAGGGGCGCGGCGGCAACGGCGGCGACGGCGGCGGCGGGCGCGACCCGCTGTGCGGCGCCCGTCGCGGCCTCCCACACCACGATGCCCGCGGCCCCCGCGACGGCGCCGGCGAGCAGCCTCCCGTCGGGGGACCACGCCAGAGCGGAGACCGGAGGAAGAAGATGGGACTTTTTCCGGCTCCAAGGAAGAGAGAAGAGCGGCGCGGAGCGGGGCACGGGGAAGAAGAGGCAGCGCGGCGGCGGCGGCGGGGAGGGAGAAGCGTCGCCGCCGCTGCCGCCGCCGCCCTTCCAGAGGAGCACGCCCCCGGCGACCCCGACCGCGAGCTCTTGCCCCCTGCAGGGCCTCCAGGACAGGGAGGAGACGTCGCGCAGCCTCGGGTGGCCGCGCAGGGAGGCCGAGGGATGCGGCGAGGGGACGAGAGAAGGAGAAGAGGAAGCTCCCGCTGCTGCCGCTCCTCCGGTTGCCGCCGCCGCCGCCATCCTCGAAGGGAGGGGCGCGACGTCGAAGACGAGCACCCCCCTCCGAGAGGCCTCCGCGACGGCGAGAGTGGGCCTCTGTCTGTGCCAGGCTATCGGCGGCGGGGCAGAGGGGAGGAGAGACGACGGCGACGGAGGAGAGGACGACGAGGAAAGAGCCTCGAGGAACGCCGCGAGCGCCCGCGCGGCCCGCGGCGGCAGGAGGGAGGGCGACGAGGCTGCTGCTGCTGCTGCCGACCCTCCTCTCCTGCTCCTGCCGCTGCTGCTAGCTGGCTCCCCTTGGCGAAGCTGCTGCTGAGTTGCTGCTTCACGGCCCCCGTCGTCGTCGTCATCGCCGTCGTCGAGCGGGAGGAGGATGTCTGCGTAAGCAGTCGCGGGCTGTTGAGTTGAGTTCGATTATCAGCGAGTTTTTTTTTTCAAATGGTGTGAGTTTTTTGGAAGGAGACGATGAGACGAATTCGTCTCTATCTTTTTCTGCTTCTCTGTGATGAGAGCCTTGGACTCACCAGCGATGCTCCAGACTCGAGATGCTCGATGGGCACGTTTACTGTCAATTGATTGATTGTGAAAGCGTGACGCGTGAGTTTTAAAGGAAGAGAAAGAAATGATGCTCGACGTTTTTTTGATGGCCTTAGGCGAAAAAATGATTGAATCTCTTTCTTCTTCCTCTTCGTTCCAACGGAGCGCTACCGAACTGCTCGAGTATACCCCACTCACCGAGTCTGAGGTTAGATTCGCACAGCGTGCGCTGTTGCGCGCCCATGATGTGAGGCGGAGAGAAGCAGAGGGAGAGAGAGGGAGAGAAGAGAGAGATTGTCTCGCTTCGCTCTTGGTCGCTCGATCCGCGTGACGGAAAATGACGAGAGAGAGAAAAAAACGAAAAAACCAATCCTCAGCATCTCGCACTCTTTCTTCTTCTTCTTCCTCTGTTTCAGAGAGCCTCTCTCTCTCTGGCACCGCTCAGCGCCGGCTCTCTCCGCTCGTTCTCTACTGCTAGCGGCATCTCTTCGACACCAATCTCATAGACTAGAGCAGGCGAGGACTCATCCATGCCGGCCAGGAAGCGCCAGGCGCGGGACGACATGCCGGCGACCAAGCCGGCCGCCGCCTCCGCCGCCGCTGCTTCAGCTCCCTCGACGCCGCAGATGCAGCGCCGGCCCCAGCGGCAGCAGCAGTTGCAGCAGCAGCAGCAGCAGCAGCAGCAGCCCCTCTTCGCCCCCTACAGGGCGCTGGGCGTCGTCACCTCTCCCGCGACAGCCCCCGTTCACCAGCGCAGGGGAGACACCTCGTTCGTGACGGCCTCGGCGGGCAGGAGCTGGCAGGTGTACGAATGCGGGAGGCTGACGCTCCGGGCCATCGGGCCGCTGGTGAGTTGTTCGGCTGCGGTGGTTTTTCTTTGCGCTTTTGGTGCACACTCGAGCTTAGATTGTTGTCGTGAGACGTCTCTCTGGGCGAGAAAAGGGAAAGAGTCGGAGGAAACAAACACGCGGGCGACGAAACGTTTCTTCAATGGGACGGCTAGCCGCCGACGACGTCCAAACGCCCCTCTCTTCACCAACCCCGACCTCCCCCTTCCTTCCTCTCTCCGCCCCTCCGAAACCCAAAAAAACCCAAATCAAAAACAACCCCCGCCAGCTCCCGCGCTCCATCTCCTCCCTCGCCGTCCGCGGTGACGCCACCTTCGCGTCCTGTGGCGACCAGGGCGTCGTCGAGTGCCACCGCGTCCACGTCAAGGGGACCTACGGCCTCCCGAAAAACGCCGCCGCGCCGGCAGGCAGCCTGCTGCTCCTGGGGGACTGGCTCCTCGCGACGACGACGGTGAGCGACGCAGGGGCCCTCCGCGGCGCCCTGGTGAGGTGGAGGCTGGGCTCGTTCGGGGCCCCGTCGGCGGTGCTGGACCTCGGAGGAGGAGGGGGGGGAGGGGTAGGGGGCGCCAACGAGGAGGGCGCTCCCGGGGGGGAACGTCGCGACGGCGACTTCAGGCACCCCTCTGCCCTCTGCCACCCCCCCGCATACGTGGACAAGGTGCTCGTGGCCTTCTCCGGCGGTGGCCTGCAGCTCTGGAACGTCGCCGCCGGAGCGAAGCTGCACACCTTCCGGAACCACGGCCCGAATCGCCGCAGCGGAGCCGGAGTCGGCGCCGGGATCGGCGGCGGCCTCGACAGGAAGGGCAGCCCTTCTTCGATTTCGATCACGGCGCTCGAGGCCAGTCCCGCCCTCGACGTCGTCGCCGTGGGCAGGGCCGACGGCAGCGTGACGCTGCTCGACGCGAGGGCCGACGCGGCGCTGGCCGTCTTCGAGCAGGCAGCGGGGCCGAGGGCGAGCAGCAACGTCGGCGGTCTTTCCTCGGCCGCCTCTGCCGCCGCCCCTGCTGTCCCTGCAGGCCTCGTTCCGTCTTCTTCCCCTCCATCTTCTCCCGCGTCCTCCTCTCCCCTTTTGGGGTGCGGGGCCATCACGTCGCTGGCCTTCTCCACGGGGCCGGGCGTCCCCTTGCTCGCGGCGGGGGGGGGCTCGGGCGGCGTCGGCTTCTGGAACCTCGAGACGAGGACGCTCGCCGGCGCGCTGCCGCGGGCGCACGCCGGCGCGGGAGGAGGAGGAATAGGCTCGGACTCGTCCCTCTCGGGCGTCACCGGCCTCCACCTATTCCCCGGGGAGCCCCGCCTCGCCTCCGCGGGCCGCGACAACGCGATCAAGCAGTGGGCCCTTGACGGCGACGCCGCCGCGGGCAGGGGGCCGGCGCCGGGCGCGAGGGAGGGGGACCTTGCCCGTCTGCTCCGCTCGCGCGAGGGCCACGCCGCGCCCCCCACGCTGCTGCGGTTCTACGGCGACGGCGGCAGCCGCGTGCTGTCCGCCGGGGGGCCGGGCGACAGGTCGCTGCGGCTGTTCTCGTGCGTGCGCGATGCCGCGTCGCGCGAGCTCAGCCAGCGCGGCGGAAACAAGAGAGGGATCAGCTCGAGGGCCGCGGCCCTGGGCGTGGGAGAGGAGGAGCTGAGGCTCCCTCGGGTCGTCTCGATGGATGCGTCGCAGGTGAGGGGTTTTCGGAGGAGGGGGGAGGGAGAAGCGGCGCGGCGGCGCGAAGCGGGGAAACACGTTGGATAAAAACACGCGAAAGAAAGAAAAGGGAACAAAAGCACTGTCACTCTTTTCCCCCGCGAACGGCGAGCTCTCATCAAAACAGAGCAAGAAACACGCCCGTGGGGCGTAACCCGGTGCTAGACTGTACACTACCATGCCCTCTGCGCCGTTATTAAGCCAACGACGCTGCGAGCTTCCTCTTTCGGAGCTCTTTTTGAAAATTTCCGAGAGGGCTCGCAGCCGGGGCAACAATCGAAAGAAAGAAGAAGAAGAAGAAACTCACTTTTTTTTCTCCTCTCCCTTTCAACTCCAAAAAAACAAAACGAAACACAGACCCGCGAGCGGGACTGGGCCAACGTCGTCACCGCGCACGAAGGCGACCCCGTCGCCCGCACCTGGCGCGTCGCGACCTCGGCCGCGGGCCACGTTTCCTTGGTCCCCCCTCGGGAGCGCGTCGCCGTCGCCGCCGGGAGCTCTCGGAACTCGGCCGCCGCCACGCGCCCGCGCGCCGCCGCCGCGACGAGCGTCTGCCTCTCCGCCTGCGGCAACTTCGCGCTCGTCGGCTCCTCCAGGGGACACGTCGACAGGTACAATATGCAGTCCGGGAGGTGGAGGCAGGCCTACCGCCGGAGGGTCGTCTCGCTCGCTCGAGGCGGCGGCGGCGGCGGCGGCAAGGGCGCGGGGCCGCTCTCGGTGCTGCTGGCGCACGACGGCGCCGTGTCGGGCCTGGCGGCCGACGTCGGCTGCGGCCTCGGGGGGCTCTCCTTCGACGCGCCTCCCTCCGCTTCTTCCGCCGCTGCCTCCTCTCGGAGGGGCGGGGCGGCTGCCTCCCCGTCGTCGGGCCGGCGGGCGGTCTCTGCCGGCGGCGCCGACGGCTTCCTCCGCGTCTGGAACTTTGTGACGGGCGAGCTGGAGGGCGCGGTCGCCCCCTCGCCGCTCCCCGGCTCCTCCGGCTCCTCCAACTCGCCGGTCCACGCCATGGCCGCCGCGGCCCGGCCCGAGGGCGGCGGCGGCGGCAGCAGCGGCTGCGCGCTCGTGGCCGCGGCCACCGACGACGGCAAGCTGTCGGTCATCGACGCCGAGCGCTGCCGCGTCGTCCGGCGCCTGCTGCCCCCGCCGGGGCGCATCTCCGACCTCGCGTTGTCGTCCGACGGCCGCACGCTCGTGGCCTCGTGCCTCGACGGGTGCGTCGCGTCGTGGGACGTCGTGGCCGGCGCGGCGCTGCAGCGGGTGTCGCTTCTGGGGCGGGGCTCGCCCGTTGCGAGCCTCGCGCTGTCGCCCGACGGCGAGATGCTCGCCACCGCACACTTTTGCGCGAGGGGGAAGCGATCCTCCTCCTCCTCTTCTTCGAGCAGTGGGGTCAGGCTCTGGGCCAACCAGGCCGTCTTCGGCGAATGGCTCTTCGACGGCTGCGGGGGAGGAAACGGAAGCGGGGGAGGATGGAAGGCTGTCCGAGCTCAGCTGCCGTTGCCTCCCGCCGCTCCTTCCTCCGCCGCCGCTGCCGACGACGACGAGGAAAACGAAGACGACGACGATGACGGCGACGACGAAGAGGACGCCGAAGACCCCGCTGCCCCGGGCTGGCTCTCCAGTGGAGGCAAAAACCTCACCGGGGACCGCGCCTGGGGAGCGGGAGGAGGGGCAGGAGGCGACTCGAGCGACGACGACGAGGGGAGCAGCAGCGAAGAAGAAGAGGGAGAGGCTGACGAAGCTGCTCCGACAGCTCCTGCCGCCACCGCCGCCGCAGACGAGACCCTCCCCGACGGAGCGCCCGCGCCTTTCAGACTCTTCTTCTCGGGCGGCTCGGTGCAGCCCCTCGCGACGACCTCGGCGCTGCCCCGAGCGCGCTGGGCGGTGCTGCCCCACCTCGACGCGCTGGCGGCGCGCAACCGGCCGACGGAGCCGCCCAAGAAGCCCGAGGCGGCGCCGTTCTTCCTGCCGACGCTGCCGACGCTCGACGGGAGGCCGACGTTCGCGGTCGACGAAGAGGAAGGCGGAGGCGAAGACGGAGCGGGACCGGAGGGGCCCAGCAACAGCAAGCGGTCCCGGGTCGAGCGCGGCTTCGCCGGCAACGGCAGCAGCGCGGCCGGCGGGCTCGTCGCGGCGCTCCGCGCGGGGCGGAAGAAGGCTTCCGCCGCCTCCTGCCCCTCGGCTTCTTCTTCTTCTTCTTCTTCCCCCTCGGACCTCCGCGCCTCCCTCGACGCCTGGTCCCTGGCCTCCAAGTGGCTGCGCACGGCCAGGCCCCACGAGGTGGACCGCGAGCTGCGGTCGATGCTTGTCCTGGAGCCCGACAGCGACGACGACGACGACGACGACGGCGGCGACGACGACGACGGCGACGGCGAGGAAGAGGAAGACGGTGGCGAAAACGGAAACGGAAACGGCAAACTTCGCAAGAAGGTCGCCGACGACGAGGCCGCCTCCGTCGCCGCCGCGGCCGACGCCGCCGCGGCCGACCTCGAGTCCCTGCTGCTCTTCCTGCGCGCGCGCTGCGCGAGCGGCGCCGACTTCGAGCTGACGCAGGCCTTCCTGAGCGCCGCGCTCGCGCTGCACGGCGGCTCGATCGCGGTGCGGCCGAGGCTGCGCCGGGCGGCAGCGCAGCTCGAGAGAGCGGTGCGGGCGAGCTGGGAGAGGCTGGACGACTCTCTTCACGCCGTGAGGTGCTCTGCCGCCTACGTCGGCGGGCTTCCGAGCTGATGACGGGAAGGAGGAGGAGGGAGGGAGGGGGAGAGAGAGAGAATAGAGAGAGAGACAACGAAATGAAATCTGGTAAATCAAGCATTTGAAATTTTATTTCTTCGAGTTAAAATTACTATTCTCTCTCTCTCTTTTATTTCATCTCGTCTGTTAATGTGTCTTTGACGGTCCACAGCGTCCTGTTATTGTTTACCGGTGAAAGGGAGAAAGAGAGAGAGAACCAACAGAGTTGTGAGTCTTCGTTGTTCTCGACCTCTTTCGGTCCCGGGAAAAACGGGGGGGAAAAACAAAGAAACTCTTTTTCTCACTTCCCGGCGGCCCTGAGCCCGGCCTTGGTCTTCCCCTTGACGTGCTTCACCACCCTCCTCGCCCCGACGGCCGCGGCCTTGGCCTGCTTCGCGGCCTTGCGGCGCCGCTGCTTGGTCGTCTTGGAGCCGCGCTTGAGCTTGAGCGTCACGGGGCGTGCCGAGAGGGGGTTCTTTGCCGCCGCCGCCGCACCCGCCACCGCTGCTGCCGCCGCCGCCGAGGCGGAGGAACCTCCTCCGAATTCCGAGGTGTCCATAGTATCTGCGGCAGGGGTAGTAGCAGCAGCAGGAGAAGCCCCCTTCTCCCCCGGCGCTGCCGCTGCGTCTGCGGCCGGGTCCGCGTCCATCGCGGACTTGGCCTTGCGGAGGCGGGCTGTGTTTTTTGTTTTTCGTTTTGTTTTGTTTTTCTTTTTGGGGGGGGGGCAAAAGGTGAGCCGGCGGCGGCCCAAAGAGGCAAGCATCGTTTTTTTTCTCACGCTTTGCTCTCATTCCTCACCTTTGATTCGGGCCTTTCCCATCTTTTAAAAGCAAGGGGTGATTCAGAGGAGCACCACAACCTGAAAAATTAACGTGAGACGCGCACAGAACAAGGGCGAGCGAGGGAGAAAAGAGCTGTCAATGCTCTTCTCTTTGCTCTTCCTTTTTTTCAGAAAAATAAAATAAAAATCGGAACACTGCTCCTCCTCTTTTCGGTCGAGGGGCGCTCCATGTCTTTCAGCCTCTCACTTTTTCTTTTTTCTCTTTTCTTTTTCACACCATGCCTCGGCCGGCGGCCGCGCCGGCTCCCGCTCCTGCGCTGTCGCCCAGGCCTCCTGATGCGCAGCCAGCAGCAGCAGCGGCGGGGTATGACGACGAAGAACAGAGCAGCAGCAGCAGCCCGACGTGCCGCATCTGCTGGGGCGGCGAGAGCCTCGTAGCCGACTACGGCGTCAATGCCTCTTTCGCGAACAGGCTCGTCGCCCCCTGCTGCTGCAAGGGCACGTGCGAGCTGGTCCATCTCGGGTGAGTGCGGCACGGGGGGCCTTTTTTTCGTGCCCGTCTGTTCCCTTTGGAGAGAACGGGAGTCGAGGGCCAGCGAGCACGCCGCGCGAGTCGAAAACCTAGTCTCGTCGTTTCGACCCTCGGCCCCATATCTCCCTCTTCCACCCATCCCATCGCTCCTCCTCCACCAAACACGCGCACACCCACAAACCTTCTCTCATCAGCTGCCTCGAGAGCTGGCTCGCCACCTCCGCGAGAGCCGGGAAGCCGCCCCGCAGCCTGGCCCGCTGCGAGCTCTGCGGCTCCCCGTGGAGGCGCGGCGTCCTCTCCCAGGTCTCGCGCTCTCTTCGCGGCTGCGGCCGCGGCCGGGGGCTGCCCCCGAGCGGCGGCGGCGGCGGCCGGCGGAGCCCGCTCCGCGCCGCGGCGGCGGGCGCCGGCGCGCTGCTGTCGGGCCTCGCACGGGCGTGCGGCTCGGCCGCCTCCAGGACGGCGCGCAGGGCCCGCTCGCACCCGCAGGACGCCGCCCTCGCCCTCTGCGCCGCGGCGCTCGCCGCGCGCGGCGCCGCGGTTGGGGGCCGGGGGCCGCGCCGGGGCGCCGCGGCGGGCGCGCGCGCGGAGGCGGCCCGCGCGGTCCATTCCTCCTGTTCCCTCGATGTCACGGTGGGTATACAGAGGGAGGAGGGAGGAGGGAGAGGACGGAAGGGGGGGGGGTCGAACGAAACCCCGAGACGAAAAAAGGGGGGGATAAAAGAAAGAAAGAAGGGAAAACTCACTCTAGAAAAAGAACAAGGTGGGAAAAAACGTGTTTGCTCTCTTTCAACGTCAACCACACAGTTCGCCGCGCTGTGCATGCTGGCGGGCCTCCCCGCCTCCCACGTGCTCCGCGCCATGGCCCTGACGGCGGGTGCCGAGGTCGTGATCGTGCTCCCCTTGGCCGAGGGCCTGCCTCTGGGGGCCGTCGCGGGGGCCGTCGCGGGGGCCGCAGCGGGCGTCGCGCGCGGCCTCGGCCGGCGCGCCTCGGGCGCCGGGAGGCTCATCGCCGGCGCGCTCTCGCGGGCGGTGTCTTCCTCCTTCTGCTCTCCTCCTCGCCCTTCCCCGCGCCTCCTTTCCACTTCCTCCAACACCGAAGCCACCGCAGCAGCAGAAGCAGAAGCAGCAGCAGCCCCGGCCACGGCCACGGCCCCTGCCTCGTCTCTGTCCGCGCTGCTGTCGCCGATGTCCTCCCCCCCGCTGTCGTCGCTGGCCACATCGTCGCGGCGTGCCGGGGGCGACGTCGGTCTCAGAACGTGGGAGGAAGACGGCGAGGGCGGCTTCCTTTCGTCGTTGGCCGCCGCCTTCGTGGCGGCAGCTCGCGGCAGAGGGGGGCTCTTCTGAGAGAAAGAGAGAGAGAGAGAGAGTAGGAATCCCTTGTACTTTGAACCCATCTTCAGAGAGAGATAGAGAGTGTGTGCAACTGAGAGAGAGAGAGAGAGAGAGATTGTTACTACGAGAGAGAGAGTGTGTGTAACTAAGAGAGAGAAAACAGAGAGAGGCGAAAGGGGAAAAAAACGTTGGAAAACAAAAAAAATATCTACGGAAAAGAAAAAGGTCATTACTCAAAGAACAATTCTCTCTCTCTTTTTTCTCCGGGCCTCATTCCGCGAGGAGGGACGAAAGAACCGGCACGAAGGCCGGCTGTCCCCCATTCGGAAGGCTGGCGTTCCCTCCCTCCCTCTCTCTCTTTCTCTCAATCTCTCTGTCAACCTCTCTCGGCTGGCGTTCCCTCCCTCTCTCTCTCAATCTCTCTGAGAGTCGATAAGTATTTTTTTCGCGCTGGGCGTCTCGGGGCAGAAAGGGCCTGGAGCGCGCCGTGCGGCGACGATAGTACGAGATGCTCAAGTGTAAAATGGGATGGTAGAAATGGGGGGGTGTTTCTAAGAACGGGCGGAGGGGACAGGGGGGGAGTAGGGCAGCCGCCTTAAAAGACGGGCCCGCCCCCCCCCCCCCCCCCCCCCCCTCCGCGAGAAAAAGGGGGGGGGGGGGGGGAAAGAGGGGGGGAGAGGGG
>Ga0114918_10004895_pt1 | contig 11573 bp, 12 predicted proteins | sample LantaG_FD_87015 | JGI IMG/M metagenome (GOLD analysis project Ga0114918, IMG submission 87015) | Deep subsurface microbial communities from Baltic Sea to uncover new lineages of life (NeLLi) - Landsort_02402 metaG | ecosystem: Environmental > Aquatic > Marine > Oceanic > Sediment | place... | reverse complement strand
TTATGTAATTATAATCATCGTTCCGAGTTTATCATTAAAGTATTACAAACAGAACTGAGTAAAAATAATGAACAGCAAGTAATGATATTAGCTCATAATAAAACTTTAATTACCTATTTATTTAAAGCTATTGAGCATAGAAATATTGCTACAGTAGGTTATTATATTGGAGGAATGAAAGAGGAAGAATTAAAGAAAAGTGAAAGTAAAAAAGTTATTATTGCTACATACGCAATGGCATCAGAAGGATTAGATATAAAAACATTAACGAGTTTAATTATGGCATCACCCAAGACGGATGTTTGTCAATCTGTGGGAAGAATTTTAAGAACAAAACATACCAGTCCATTAGTAGTAGATATTATTGATTCACATGATATATTTGAAAAGCAATGGAAAAAAAGAAAACAATATTATATTAAACAAAAATATCATATTATTTCATCCAATATGGATGATTATGTAAAAGATAAATGGGAAACATTATATGACCCATTAAAAAGTGATGAATGTATTAAAAAAATTAAAAAGAAAGAACAGCCTTTAAAAGGAGTATGTTTGATAAAAATATAGATTGTTTACATATAAACTTCATTATAAGGAGGTGTATCACCTAGATGTTTCCAAGTATTTAAACAATCATTTTTTGGTGTATAAGGAGGAGGATTAGCTAATGCTGAAGCAGTATGATCTAATCTTCCTCCTGTGGAATAAATATGCGCGTTGGCTATGTTATTCATAAATTGACCACTTCCACCTCTCTGTCTTCTCTTGACACTTTTTCTTTTCTTGGAACCCTTTCTCTTCTTAGAACCCTTTCTCTTCTTAGTTCCCTTTCTCTTCTTGGAACCTTTTCTAGATTTTCTTCGTTTTCCACCACACTGGCTATTTAATCCTCTAGAAATAGGAGGATATCCTGAACCGGCAAAAACAGAAAGATTTTCTCCAGGTGATGGCTTGTAAGAATAAAATGGATAACCTCCAGTTCCATATGAATAACCTGAAGAATTACCTCCACTTTGTTTGGAAGCATTCATATTGGTTATGGCATTTTGTCCACTATTTTGATAACGAGAAAATCCGGCTAAATGAACAGAACCGTTACCATTGACACCAGAAGTGCCAGCAATCACTTGGTCTTTAGAAAAACCATAACCATTACCACCTTTGTATTTTCTTTTACGACTTTTGCCGTGTTTTTTTCCTCTACCTCCGGTCTTAAACATTTGATAAAGACCTTTTTGTTGTAATGATAAGGCACTATCTCCAGCTCCACAGCCAGATACAGCTCCTACTTTACTTGACATACCTGGGTCTCTAAAATGGGCATTTGGACTATTTACATTTGGGGATTGTTGAAGTATTGACATATATATATATACTTCTTATAAAAAAGTATATTTCTATTTTTTAAAATCTATTATATGCTTTTGTGTAACAATTCCATTATGGACAACTTTAATAGGAACATATTTATTAAATTTCTTATTAAAAATACATTCCATTTTAACGCATTTTTCTAAATCAACAAATTTATCATCATTCATATTTTCAAATTCCTCTTCATCATCACTTTCCTCTAAAGCGTCAAGATTATCATTCTCCTTTATATTTCTAAATAATTTATTCATCATAGTACTTGTTTGGTAGTCAGGAATGTAAGCAATATCATATTTTTCTAAATTGTTATAATTGTTAACATATAAATGATAGATATCATTTTGAATATCGGGTCTAATTGAGAAGATATACTTTATATCATCATACTCATAATTTTTATATAAAGTGGAATTAAATTTATTTGTATTGTTATTCAGATTTCTATTTTGAATTGAATATACAGTATAAGGTAATTGTTTGGCTACTGAAATAGATTCTTCAAAACTTCCTGTAATTACCGGTAAACCTATCCCAATCCCATTTCTACCTATAATTATTTGTTTAATTTCACTTGACAATATGTCTTTGATAAGATTTAGTTTAAATAATTCATTTTGCTCTTCGATATTTTTCCCTTTATAAAAATGAATGCTTTCGATAGAAAATAACTTCTTGTCTTTCGCTTCAATTAATGTTCCATAAAAAACAGTTCCTAGTACAATCTTCTTATTAAATGTCTGTGGCACAACAAATAAATTTTTGATCATTTTTTTAGAACCAGGATTTATTTCAACAAAAATACAGACCTTTTTATCTTTGATATAGGTAAACCATACTAAATGCTTTTTCCCTTTTGGGATAATATAATATAATTCGCTTAAAACTTTCTTATGGATATTTTCATAAGGAAGTTTCAGATTAGGAAGTCTTTTTAATATTTGACTTTTATCTTCGTATGATAATTTCATAGTATAACTATATTATGACCTTACCTTTAATACATTTAAAAAGAAGAATAATTACTAGATGAGAAAGCACCATCAGATGACATCAATCCTCCCATATCATTAACCTCTTTAACACCATTAACTGTATTGGTATTATTATTATTATTATTTCCTTTATTTTTATCACTTAATTCTTTAAGATAATTTTTAAGTTCAGTTTTCATACTTTCATTATCAGATGAATTATTTTGTGGTTTGGGTTGTTCTCTCATTGTATTATATAATACTTCATATTGTTCTTGAGGTTTATTTACTAAATCTTTTACTTTTGGTATTGTCAGGTTTGTCATAAAAAATGTAAATAAATAATGAACTAGAATAATTAATATTAATGATATTATACTCATTTGAATAATCCAGGGAAGCATATTATATATTATTTACATAGTTTTAATAAAGATACAACGTAGACATATATATTAAGATAAACCACTTAAAACTATTTCTAGGTTTCTAATTATTATTAATGGTTAATATTATATTAGTAGATAAGTCTGGAGATTTAAAATTATGTAAATATAATGTAGATAAAGGAGATGAATTATATAAAAAATGTAAGTTTAAAAAACAAGATAATTTTGAAAAAAGAACTACATGGAAAACGAAAAAAAACAAATATGATTTTACTTCAGTTTCATTATACTCACGCGACACTGGTAAAGCAAATACCGAAAACAAATATGATTTTCCACCACCTGTAGACACTCCGTTATATTTTGGTGTTTGTGCTCTTGTTGCTAATGATGAAAATGACGATTGTATTGATTTATCGATTGAAGCATGGGAAACATTTTATGAAGAATTATTTGGTGGATTTGAAAATTTGGCTGATACAGCAGCTGAAGATAATAATGAAGAAGATGAACTAGAGAGTATTCCAGCAGAAATGAAAACAAAAAGTGGATATTTAAAAGATGATTTCGTAGTAGAGGATAATCAAGTAGAAAATGGCTCTACTGAGAGCGATGAAGAAGAATATGATGATGATTCAGCTGAATTGGAATTAGAAGAATATTCATATAGTGATGAAGATGAATCTAATTAATATATAAAAAAATTGATTAAAGAAATTTATATATATAATAATTAATAATAACAATGCGCAAGGTAATTGAAAATCCAAATGAATTCAGAAATAATATTTCTAATAAATTAAATAAAATATTATTAAATGAAAAGATTTCTGTGAATCTTGAAAAAGGAATATATAATTATAGTCTAGAACATGCGACTAAGTTAAATGTAGTTAAAAAATGGGATAATAGTTATTTTGTTAAAATATATTTGGATCGTGTTAGAACAATTTATATTAATTTAAAAGATGATGCTGTTAAAAATATGATTCAAAATAAATTAGTACAGGCTCATAAATTAGCATATATGACACATCAACAAATGCGACCTGATAAATGGGATGCCTTAATTCAGGATAAGAAGATTCGTGATGATAATAAATATGAACCAAAGGTAGAAGCATCTACAGATAATTTCAAATGTTGGAAATGTAAATCAAAAAAATGTACATACTATCAATTACAAACTAGATCAGCTGATGAACCTATGACAACATTTGTTAATTGTCTAGATTGCGGTAATAGATGGAAATGCTAATTTATACAGGAGTAATTTTATTGAATTTTAATTCTGGAGAAACTTTATTTTTTTGATTCATAAAAAACCATAATGATAAAGATAATAATATAAATACTAATCCTAATGATCCAAATACTTCCTTTGTTTTAAAAATACAGCATTGGGAACGATCACTAGAACAACATTTAATAGTATCTCCCAAATTACACGCTGTATTATCGTCTATTTTTTCAAAAATATTACATTTATCTAAATGAAATTCTTTAGTACATCCATTTTGTAAACATTCCGAATACGGGGATAATGTAGGACTATTTGTAGGAGGAAATGTATAATATTCCTTTATACAACATTCTTCTGGTGAATCTGCACAACAATCTGTCCATTTCCAACACGACTCGCAACTAGTATATTTATTTATTCTCTCTTCTGGATGACAACTAATATTATAGTTTGGTGAATAGTTGTAATTATCCTTATGATATATACACCATTGAAAATAATATTTATTTTTCCCCCCTTTACACATCTCATTTGTTAAACAAGTATTCATTTTTTTACATTTAATAAAAAATGAATATTATTTTTAAAAATCAATTTTCTTTTTATTTATAGATTGTAATAAACTAAAATATTAGATAATTTCCAAATCTTTTAAATGCCAATATTCCGATGACCCATTTGGTAAAGGTCTTCTAATAATAACAGGAATATTTTTTTCTTCTAATTCTTTTAAAGCAATTAAATATCCATCCATTACATTATCTGGAACCTTAGTCGTCGGTTTGGCTCCATTATTAATTTGTTTTGCTCGAATACCCAAAACTCTTGTTTTTTCATATTTTGTTAAAATAGGAACAGTCTTATGTAACTCATCAATAACAATATTATCTTTATTTCTAACAACCTTTGCCAAATTATAAATTTCTTCATAGTTATGAACCATAGACTCTGGATGTTGTTCTTGTATATAATTTTCTCTCATTTCTTTATCAAATTTTTGTAAATATTCATCATCTTCTTCATCATCATCATCCGACTCATAATCAGAATCATTCTTATCAATATTATTAGGAAGTGAAATAGTAGTAGTAGGAAGTTCTTCAATATTTTTGGAAGATTTCTTTATCACTTTTTCTGAGACTAGTGGTTCTGCTATATTTCCTTCTTCATCAACACTAAAATCATCTTGGTCGTCATCCATTTCACTTTCAACATCTTCAACATCTTCAGCATCTTCATCATCATAATCTGTCTCAATCACCTCTCCTTCTTCAAGCTCTTTTACTTTAATTGATTCAGGATTTTTTTTCCTGGAAAATGTTGGTTGAGCATCTTCTTGTGAAGTAGTAGATACCTCATCGTCACTAATGTTTTCCAAATCAGATTGTTCTAAATCGCTCATTCTTATAATTATATATTATTATTACTTTTTAAATAGAATCAATTTTATTTAAAAAAAATATAAAAAATAAATTAAATTAATAGATATTTATAGTTTTTTTGATTTTAAGCATTACCATCAGTTCTCCATACAGTATCACATTTCGCACATAAATATATATACAATTGATTCATATCGTCATATCGAATATAAATCACTTCTCTATCACCCTTTTCTTTATTACTACTACATTCATTATTAGGACAACTTATTGTGTTTATTCTGGGTAATGTGGGATCCAACTTTGTATATTCGTTAATAATATGATTATATTTCTGTTCACTTCTTTTTAATTGTGTTTTCGAAACGCAGATATTGTCCTTAGTTAATTCGGTATCTTCATGTCCACAATTTCGACAATAATATATTAATTTGTTTTCATCATCAGTGGAAATTCTGATGTAGTACATGTTGTCGCATTTATTACAAAAGTGCATCTTCTTTGAATAATATATATATTTTTATTTATTACATTTCAATTTTATATTTTAATTTTAATAAAATTATTATATGTTTCACCCCAGTTTATTTTTATATTTAAATTATATATTCCTGTTTTAACCCCATAAGAATCTTCGTCTTTATTTTTTTCTAAAATAGCCAATAATTCAGGTTGTTTCTTTTTGAATTCACAGACAATATTATCCTTAAATAAATTATTAAACATATAGTCTTCGTTACTTAGGTTTTGAATAATATTATTCACAGAGTAATCTATATTTCTATATAATATAATTTTATTATACTTCTCAACATCTTGATGTTTCATAGAAAATCCTGGTTCATGTAATAATGGAAATTTATCCATTATGCTTATAATAGTTAATAATATAGTTCGAATACTTTGGCATCCTGTCCATTGATCACCACGCCACGTATTTAATACAGATAAACACATTTTTCCATTTCTATACATATTCGGGTGAAACCGTGTAACACCATCATTAGTCATAAATTGGACTTTTGGAGGTTGATGCGGATAATCTGAAGGAAAATTAAATTTGAAAAAATAATTACCCCCAACATATTGTGACTCAGATGGACCAGATATATAAGCATATCCTTCTAGAATATTGCTTTCATCGTGTTTATAATAAATTCCATCTTCATCCAGCGGATTTTTAATCATTTCTCTAACATCTTTAATTAATCTTTTGGTGGTTTCTCTCGATAATACTACAGTATCAGTAGACATGTTATAGATTATATAATAATATATTTATGTGGTATTGAATTAATATATAATATTTTATGACTTCACCATAATATTAATAAAATCAATATATTTTAGAGAAAATACTTAAAAATATCTCTCAAAAATAAAGAATACATATTCAGTTTATACATTTTTAGAATTCTTAAGATATTTATAAAAAAATTGACCTAAATATAATGTTTATAATATATACAATATACTATGTCTAAAATGAAACAATCATTTGACGCTTATTTAAAATCACATTATTCACAAAAGGGTGAGGGATTTACTCACACCAGGATAGGAGATAATACTTTAAATATTAAAGCAGGAAGTTATACTCTCGATGACTTAGACGAATTTTATACCAAATATTATAAACATGTTTTTCAAGATGGTAAATTTGAGTTTCTTACGGAAAAACAAAACCGTGACATCGGACCAATTATGTTGGATTTCGATTTCAGATATTCCACTGATGTTGAAGAAAAGCAACACACTGAGGAGGATATAAATGAAATGGTTAATTTATATTTTCAGGAAATATCCGAACTTGTTGATATCCCATCTAGAACTGTTATCCCAGTATTTATTTTTGAAAAGGAAAATGTTAATATGTTAGATAATACTACTAAGGACGGTATTCATATGATTATTGGAATTCATATGGAAAGAGGTCTTCAAGTTATTCTTAGAAATAGAATGGTATCTAAGTTAAAGGAGGTATGGGGAGAATTACCTCTCGAAAATACATGGGAAGAAGTATTAGATGAGGGTGTCACAAAAGCAACTGTTAATTGGCAATTATATGGTTCAAGAAAACCTGGAAATGAAAGTTATGTTCTTAAATATCATTATGACTTAGAAGTAGACGAAGATAATGATTGGACTCTTAGTATTAATGATGTCAAAAAATTTGATATGAAAACCGATTTTAAATTATTAAGTGCGCAATATGAAGGACATCAATCATTTGAAATGAAAGATTCTATCAGAGCCGAATTTGAAGCTGTTAAAACTAAGAAGAAAAGTAAAAGTAAATTAAAAATTGTTGATAAAAATAAGTTGGAGGATATCACACAAATCACAAATCAAGATGAATTGGATACACTTGTTCAACATTTTGTTGACCATATCGAATCTAATGAATATACATTAAAAGAAACTCATATGTATACTATGTGTTTAACTGATAAATATTATGTTCCATATGATAAATGGATTCGTGTCGGTTGGGCTCTTAAGAATACAAGTGATAAATTGTTTATTACTTGGATTGCATTCAGTGCTCAATCACCTAGTTTCGAATTCGATAAAATATCCGATTTCTATGATATGTGGTGCCGTTTTGAAACCGCAAATGAGGATTGTCTTACATTTAAGTCTATTATTTATTGGGCTAAAAATGATAATCCTGAAAAATATGACGAAATTAGACAAGAAACTATTAGCTATTTTATTGAAAAAACTATAGATAATCAAACTGATTTTGATTTTGCCCTAGTTCTTTATCAAATGTATAAGGATAGATTTACTTGTGTTTCTATTAAAAAGGATGCTTGGTATATCTATAGAAATCATAGATGGGAGGAAAATGAAGGTGGCACTGATTTAAGAATGGCTATTTCTCAAGAATTATTTCAAATATATTTTAACAAGCAAATGGAACTTGTTAAACAGATTAGCAGCGGAACCACTGATCCTACAAGCGAAAAACATAAGGATTTACAGTCTAGAGCTAAAAAAATTGCTGACTTGTCCAATAACCTTAAAAGAAGAGGAGTCAAAGATAATATTATGCGTGAGGCTAAGGAAATATTTTATGATAGTAGCTTTATTGACAAGGTAGACGCAAATCCTAGATTAATGTGTTTTGCTAACGGTGTTTATGATTTTGATATTAAATGTTTTCGTAATGGTAAACCAGACGACTATATTTCAAAAACTACAAATATTGCTTATAACACTCTCGACCTCAAGAAACATAAGAAACAAATTGACGAAATTAATGATTTTATGATGAAATTATTTCCTGAAAAGGAGCTTCGAGATTATATGTGGGAACATTTGGCATCAACATTAATTGGTGAAAACAATGATCAAACATTTAATATATATAATGGTAATGGTAGTAACGGTAAATCAAAACTTGTTGAATTAATGTCTATGTGTTTGGGTGACTATAAAGCTACTGTTCCTATTACTCTTATAGCAGCAAAAAGAAATTCTATTGGTAGCACCTCTTCCGAAGTAGCTCAACTTAAAGGTATCCGTTATGCTGTTATGCAAGAGCCTTCTAAGGGCGACCGCATCAATGAGGGTATTATGAAGGAAATTACTGGTGGTGACCCTCTACAAGCCAGAGCATTATTCAAAGACAGTATCACATTTATTCCTCAATTTAAATTGGTCGTCTGTACTAATACATTATTGGATGTCGGAAGTAATGATGAGGGAACTTGGAGAAGAATTTGTGTTTGCGAATTTATTTCCAAATTCTGCCCTAAAGCCGAATTTGATGATGAGCGAAAATATCAATTCGAATTAGATAAGAAACTTGATAAGAAGTTTGCTGCTTGGGCTCCTGTCTTTATCTCTATGTTAGTTCTCAAAGCTGTTCAAACAGATGGTCTTGTCAATATTTGTTCAGCTGTTAAAGCTAGTAGCTCTAATTATAGAAATACACAGGACTATTATAGTGAATTTGCTGCTGACAAGATTAAGAAGTATCCTGGTGGAAAGATTAGAGAAACCACTTTATACGAAGTATTTAAAGTATGGTATCAGTTACATCACGGTAAAAATGTTCCAAAGGGTCGTGAGTTATTCGAATTTATTAACAAGAAATTTGGAAGAAAGCAACGAGGTGTATGGAATGGACTATCAATTGTATATGATGACTTTGATCCTACACTAGATGGTGATGAATATGAAGAAGAAGATTAAAATTAAAATCCAATAAATAAAAAATTTAATAAGTTATTTTTTATTTATTTATTTTTATTTATTTAAAATTGATTTACAATTTAATAATTATATTATTACATCACTCATAATAACTTTATCAAAAAATGAACTCAATTTCGCCATACGATTTGGAAACTGGACATACATATTATATTGAAAGCTATAATGAAGGTGTTCGTACAAACAAATATCGTGGCGTTATTAATAACTTGAACGCATGTACCTGGTATGGACATAATGTACTTGAATTTGGAAATATGATTGAATATGTAAACGGACAAGAAACCACATCGACTGAACGGGGTTCTCCAATCTTTCCCGGAAATATCTTTTATGTACATGTAGGTACTAACGCAACAGAACCCCAATATTGGTTATTTTATAAACCCGTTGCTGATTATTTAATGACTACACAAGTGCTTAGACAATGTACTCGCTTGGATAAAGTAAGTATTTGGGGGTTATATAAACAGCATTTGGGCAAAGCCCTGGGGGAGGGCGCAACATCTGGTGGAACCCCACCGCTGCGACGCGTTTGGTATGATTATTTGTACCGAATAAAAAGGGTGTGATGCAACTAAAGCATGTGTATCCGTATCCCGGAAACTAAAAATTATATATATATATATATATTATATGCCCAAAACAGTCGTGGCCGATTCTCTCACGAAAGACGGCAGATTTTTTACGAAACATGTTTTAGAACAAATGAATGGAAAAACTCGTAAAAAGAATAGTGGAGGAGGAAAAACTCGTAAAAAGAATAGTAGAGGGAGAAAAACTCGTTCAAAAAGACAGAGAGGAGGAAATCAAAAAGAAAAGGATACATATCTTTTTGATGCAATTGATATTTCTGATTACGACAAAGTTGAAAATGCCTTAAATAACGGAGCTAATGTGAATGCTCGGAATAAAGATGGTGATACACCACTTATACGCGCAATTGAATTAGAAGATATAGACATGGTTTACTTATTATTAGAACGCCCAGATATTGATATTGAACTTGATGTTGATACAAACAAAGAACTTCAACTGGCAGAAGAACTGTGGGAAAATATGACACCAGAGGATCAAGAAGAAAATGGTATTCCTTATGCGATAGAAGACTACATAATCACGAAAAAAGAAAAAAAAAGAATACAAAATATTGTCGCACAAACTATTCCAAAACATTTGGAAAGACAAAAAGATAGGAAAGACCTAGCCGCATGGTTGAGTAAAAAAGGTAAAGAAGGTAAAGGGAGTTTTGGTCATGGAAGAATGCCTTTGGAACTACGCCACGAAATAGGAAAATATCTAGGTGGCGGAAAAAGAAAAACTCGTAAAAAGAATAGTAGAGGGAGAAAAACTCGTAAAAAGAATAGTAGAGGGAGAAAACTGCTATAAATATGAGTTATTTTGTCCCATTTTAAATTACCAAGGGTGTAAATGATGAGTGTATACGACTACACTCATCATTTACAAATAGTTATTCTTTATTTCTTCGTCTATATATACTTTATTCCCAATAGCACTTATTATCTTTTTTGTTTCTTTTTCGTTATTCTCTATGTCTGTCATTACATTAAATATTAATGTTGTTAATTTTGTTTGAATATTTTCCTCTGTTTCCCATCCTTCGTTGGCTTCTTGCCATTTATTTATTAACATTCTTTGTTTTGATGCTATTTGCTGTATAGATGCTAATAATTTATTTAATTCTTTATCTTTTTCCCAAATATCTGCTTCCTTTACATATAATGTTTTTCGTTTTGTATCAGTACAATGTATTGGTCTATCCAGTATATCTAATTCTTTTAACCCATTCACCATCATATTCGTTATTGTCTTTGTTAATCCATTTTCTATTGTATCATCGTATGTTTTATTTGTTATAGGTAGTGATTCAATGAAATCTGTTAAATTCATCGCATTTTTACAATGCTCGTTTAAAAACATATTGATATTAAATTGATTGTTAGTAGTATTGTGACTATTTGTA
>Ga0114918_10004894_pt1 | contig 11574 bp, 14 predicted proteins | sample LantaG_FD_87015 | JGI IMG/M metagenome (GOLD analysis project Ga0114918, IMG submission 87015) | Deep subsurface microbial communities from Baltic Sea to uncover new lineages of life (NeLLi) - Landsort_02402 metaG | ecosystem: Environmental > Aquatic > Marine > Oceanic > Sediment | place... | reverse complement strand
TCCCAAATGCCGTCCGCCTTGCAGCCCACCACGAAGTCATTGATGGCGGTCTTGACAGCAGGCTCAAGTGCTTGCCCGTCCATCGCCTCCACCGCCGCGATGTATGCTAACGCGTCTGGATCGCCACGCCACACCGTCAGCGCATCCACATAGCAGCTCACATTCCCAGCCACAAGGTTCGTCCCGTCATACGTCCAAGGCACAAGGCTCCAAGTGTTCGTCGCCCCATCGACAAACGTGCCGAGGCTGTTGCTGGCGTAGTGGTGCCAGTCGCTGTTGTTTGTAGATACCCATGCAGCGATGGTCTCAACTTTCGTCACGGTCGCGGTGATGTTGGTGCCTGATCCGAGCTGCAACTGGGCACAGGCTGGGATTGCGAGCATCAGGGCTATGAGGGTGCGGCCAATCATCGCGTCACCTCGATGGTCGTGTCACCCCAGTACCAGTACCCTGCGCCCACGTCACTATCGCCCTTGGTTATCCAGAGGCGGACGCTGTTCGTTCCGGCGATGTTATTGGTCAGAGTGTGCGTAATCACGTTGTCGTACATGTTGGACGCAGCCCATGCCACTTCAACGCTGTTGGTGTAGGCGTAGGAGCTAGGTAACGCCTGCCCTTGGGTGATGGTGTACTTCACGTCGAAGGTCACGTTGCTGGCCGTCTGCCAGCCGCCGTGATGCTTGATCGTCCAGACGTCGCCCTCGATGGACGCGGGAAGCATGACATTCAGGCGGGTGGTCACGTTGCTGTAGTCTTGCCATGCGGCATATATCAGGCCGGATGCGCCGTCGTCAACCTGTGCCAGATTCGGCGCATAGGCGTCCTTATAGTCCTGATCGTACCAGCTTGCGTAGATCGCGCTGGGGGAGCCGCTGCCGCCCGTAGGCCATTCAAGTATAGTTACGTTGTTTAGTGTATACGATCTGCTTGCAGTATTACCATGAACAATAAGATCTCCTCTAACTGTCTGGCTGCTGTTTTGTGCTATTATATTAGTATTTATTAAAAGTATGCTTAATATAACTACCATTATTTTTACTGTTTTAATCATAATTTCCATTTATATTATCTTTCGCTGTCCTTTAATATTCCAACTACCTGTCACTGTAGCTCCGACTGTGACACTTCCTGCACTAATACTTATATTTAAATTCACCCACGACACGTCTCCTAAATCACTTGTAGTGATAAATGTATGTGCAACACTTACACCGTCAGTAATTGCTATAATATTACCGGCGTACATATTATATCCACTTACTACTTTAAATTCATAAAATAACGAATCACCAGAATTTACTGCAATACTATCAACAATACCTGAAGGTGAACTAATTGTTAGATCAAAAAGATATGGTAAATCTAGACCAGTCACTACTGAATACGCTGCATCCCACGATGAACTAGTAGATTGCAACACCGTGACAGGAATAATAATATTATCAATTTGTCCAGATAGATAACTTATATCTGATGTTGAATTCCATGTTGCGCTATTAGTCTGTACCACCGTTTGCAGTGATGTCCAATCCGCGCTAGTGGTGTTTACGGTAGTATAAGCCGAATCCCAACTAGCACTTGTATTATTAACCATTGTTTGAGTAGAATTCCAACCTGCACTTGCTTCGTTTGCATTTGTATAAACCGAATTCCAAGCACCACTAAAAGCGTTCACAGTAGTATAAGCTGAATCCCAGCTCCTGCTATCAGCTCCACCCCAACCACCGCTAAGATTATAAACCGTTAAATATACACTTTCCCAGTCTGCACTGGTATTAAACACAGTTGTATATGTTGAATCCCACACAGCAGATAATTCGTTTAATACACTACTTTGTACGTAATCTGTAGATAACATCCCTCCGATACTAGTACCATTGAGTATAATATCTCTACCGCTACCAGATCCTCCGATTGATATTGTATTATCAAATTGTACAGGTGATAAAAAGCGCCATAAATCACATAAGCTTATTGTAGTTGTGTATTTCATTGTTGTACTTCAGCGCCAGTAGCCGGTGCACCGGTCTCCGCTGCGCCAGCGGTAGCGGCTCCTGGGGATGTTGGTCCAGGTCCAAAATCAGGAGGAACATCTGGTGTGAACGCACCACCAGCAGGTAATTCAGTACCTCCACCAAAACCACCAGCACCCATATCACCTGCTATATTTTCCATTTCTGCTTCTGCAGCTAATTTCTTTCTAAAGTTAGGACCGCTAGAAACAATTTGCTGTACTTCCCACGAAAGTGCTGCATCCTTACGTAGCCATTCTCTATTCTCTGCCATCTGTACATCAGTAAGACCTAGGTAATACTTCTGACAGTAACTTTGCGACATAAGTTCTGTCGCAACAAGACCGGTGAAGTTATTTTTCTTAAGATCAAATATTTGCTGCTCCCGCATTACTGCGAAACTAGTTGGCATATTAAATTCGATATTTAATTGATGCTCGCGTAGGTTATATTTTTCCCAAAGACTTTGTGATTGATTATCATTAGGATCTCTCTCACGCAATTTCATATGAGTGACGAAGGAATCTCTTAAACCAACAGCAAGCTGTTGCTGAATTCGAATGATAAACCGAGCAAAGCGTAGCTCTTCTCTAGTGATTTGTTCACCATCTTGAAATGCGTCTTGTGGATCTAGACGTTGTTGTGGTACTTTTAGTGATCGATACAGTTTCTTAATGAAGTACATCAAATCATCTAATTGACCTAGATTTGCACCACCTTGTAATTGCTCTACTGTTGTGCCTTCGCTCTGTCCTCTTTTTGTAAACCAGAAAGCATCAAGCATAGATTGTGGGTCGTATACGTTTGTTACTCGTCCTTGTGAGTTGTCGAAGTTTTTACGTGACCAGTATTGCTGCATAAGCTTTCTTACATACTCTTCAGCTTTTGGTACAGGCATGTTACCTACATCGACCTTAAATACGAGACGCTCTGGAGCACGAACCAGACGGTAAATGATAATACTATCTTCAACTAAGGTAAGCTGTTTGTATGCACGTCTAGCATTTTCAATATATGGTAGACGCATTGTGTGATCTTCGTTCCACATTCCTGAGTGTAAATACGTAACCTGATTTTTATCGAGAACTATTAACTCTTCTTGACTCTGATTAACCATTGATTTCTTTGGATTGACAATCGGTTTTCGTAGTAAGAATCCTTGAATTATCTGATTCTGTACATTATCATAAATAGGATTAACTAATTCTGTCGGTATACCAACGATACCTATAATTCCGTAGTCTGGTCTATTTTCTGAAATTACATTTTCGAAGAATAGTTCACCTTCAGTTAGAAATTGTCTAACTATTTCCCAACCTCTTGTTTCTAGGTCGAATATAGTTATAAATTTATCCCATTCCTTCTTAACAGCATCAACTATAATCTTGTCGTGATCACCAGAAACAGTACACTTTACTATAATACCATCACCATCTCTAACAATGGCTTCATCTGCTATCTCATCTATACATTCCGCTAATTCTGCATAAGCGGCCATTCTGCGATACTCTTGTACACGACGGACCTTATCGGAATCCACATCAGCATACATGATTTCATGGTAGCGCTTATCTATCATTATCTGGCCAGCGCCAGCATCAGGTTGTGCTTGGAATACAGATTGCTGAGCAACCCGTTGATCTGGTCGCGTAACTAAATTGTTAAAAACATCGTACTTTGGATTTTGCTCTAATGCGTTTTGAAGTACCTTGTACGTGTACGGCATTCTCGCTATTAAAGTACTAATAAAATTCGGACCAGCGGAGCTTGTTCCCGCGCTGCCCATTCCCATTGCATTGGCCATAAAATCTCCTCACTATTATATATGTATTTATATTTTGTTGAACTCTTAAAATGCCCGGCAAATATTACATTTTAAATATTTACGAACACAGTAATAGATTACAAGAAAAAGATGGTGTATTCCTTGTAATAATTACGGAAGACTCTTTACTTGAACTCCACTGACACAAGGATATTGAAACTCAACATAGTTATTGTAGTCTGTAGAATTTAGAGAGTATGGATTTGTTGTCGGGCGAATACTATCTTTTGTTAGGTATCCATATCCTGCACTGTTAACCGCAATGATATCAAAATATCCACTGTTTGCCATTGTAAGAGATAAGCTAAAAGCGTTTTGTGATATATAATTGATTGCATTGTCTTCCACTCGTATACCTGAAAACCCAGAGTATATTGTTGATTTTGTTGTTAAATCTTGTACATATGTAACACCTGCACTAAGAGGTGATGATGAGGAAATATCAAACATACTCCAATCACTACTACTCAAATACACAGTCTCTACGTAATCTAGCATTCTTCCATAGCAAGTGATATCACTTTCACGGTTTGTATTAATTACAAATGGATCGACATTTACGAACTGTGGTCTTGCAGAAATAACAGTATAATCGGTATAGTGATCTGTATTGTACTCATCCTCTCGTGCCTTCATTCTCTCGTATTCTTCGATGGCGGATACTGATGCAAAGTTTGTATCAATAACATAAATCGGTTTACCTGGAGGAGGACTGTTCTTAAACATCCATGATTCAATTGTAAAGGATGTATCAGCTATAACACGATACGGCTGAGATGCGTTGATATCAAGCGGATAACTAATAGCAACATTTTCGTTCCATTTGATATGACTACGAATTTCAAAGTCAGACCAAGGAATAATATCTGGCCACTTCCAGCTTACTACAATATACGGATCACAATATGGTATAAAATTAGTTAGAATTTGATCTATATCTGTCTGAAACCTACCGATTATAGACATATTGATTGTTAAGTCAATTGGCACAGGTTGTAACAAATGAACCCAAGCAGATGTTACTGGTGATTTAGTATCAGCCCAGTATGATCCTTCAATTTTACTGAATACTCTTTCTGGTGCACGTCTAAACCCTCCATTTGAAACACTAACTATCGGCATTTTAATATGCTGATTCTTTTGAACTAAATCATGTAATGTACGAGTTTTCGGTGCATATAAAAAATTCACATGAAGTTGATCCTCAGGTTCCTTGTCTATATTGTATCGTTTAATTACTATGTCGTTAAACGCATTCGAAAATTGTGCTATTATATCTCTAAGTTCCCAATGAAATGTGTGTGAACGCATTTGCTTTTCTCCTTTAAATATTTAACGAAAAGGCTCAAAATTAAAAGAGAAAACAAAAAAATCAGGATAATGCACAAAGCACTACCCTGATTTTTAATAAATATGCTAAACTTACTTAGAATACATCTACATCTCTAACTTGAGCTGTTTTTAAAACTTCTTGTTTTGTTTGGTCGAGATCAGAAAGACCGTACTCTTTCCCTCCGATTGTAATACCAGCGATATTACTTACTAATACTCGACGATAAATTACCGGTCGATCAACTCCCTGTGACGCAGCGGTGTCTTCTGGTTTTTGAGTAGATACAAACGGTCCCCATTCCTCAGGAGTAAGTACTTTAAAGTTTCCACCTTGCGTTCCTACATAGACTGGCTGTCTCTTTCCACCTCCAGATCTTTGCGTTGGTTGTATTGCCATAGAGAGACCATTTTTTCCTCTAACAAGTGATGGTGTTTCGTGCTCACCCCATCCGGATCCTGCTTTAAACCCACCCTCTTTACCTTCACGTGCGCGTTGCCGCTCAACCGATCCACCATAATCTGCACCAATCATTCCGTTTATTTGTGATACCTTGTAAATAGGCAAAAATGTATTTCCACCTTTTTTCTGTTGTGGTATGGTTACTGCAGTAATGCTAACTGGTGTTGCTCCAGTTTTATCTGCCGCTCTTATCTTTTCAACAAGCTGCTCTTGTGTGATTGAATCAGCAAAAGTATCCATTCCAAAAGCCATTTCTACAACTCTCTGTTCATAAATAAGTTCCAAATCCTGTGTTGTTTTGTCCTTCATTATATAGTTCCTTTATATTATTTATATCTATTTCTGCAAAATGCTTACTTAGCCCCTCTTCAAGTACATTGTATGTAAACACTTTTTCTTTCATTAGCTCAGGCGATATACTAATAGTACGATTAATTGATAAGTCGATCTTTCGCTTTATAATTGACACACCGATTTCGACTAATGCATTATTATCTTCAGTAAACGTTACCTTTAACTTTTCACCATAAATAAAAATACCACCAGTTCCTGGTTTTTTGTATTCTACATATATAAACGTTCCTTCAAGTAAGGGTTTATATAGAATCTGCATCTCCGGATCTAAATCATTATATGTTAAATCTGTTTTCAATTCTCTCCATTAAACTAATCGATCTCTAAAGAATCTCGGTAGCTTATCTATATTTCTTTTAATTAGATCAACAGCGGTACCATCGAGAATATATGTATCTGAAAAATCAGTTATACTTCGTGTTGTTCTTCCACACATCTGTACCAATGTTATTAAAGCCTTCATTTGATACCACCTAGGATTTCTATCCGCCAGTGTTTTTATTCTTTTATCACCAAGAGGTAAATACGGTGTCTTCATAATTACAGAAAATCTACCAAACTCATCTGATAAATCTGTACCTAAACCTAAGCTTGGAGATATTATTACTGTACCTTTAGTACTTAGCTTATGAGTGTGCAATAGAAACTCATTTGTTATTCCAGGCTCTCTTAATAAGAACCGTTTATCATGCTTTACGTGCTGCTGCAAAGCTTGAGTTATCTTGAATGTATGAGTGTGAATGATACCCTTGTCATCTGGATACTTATCACAAACTCTCTTAGCTATCTCAACCAATTTAGGTAAGACTTTATCGAGGTTTTTATAATTGAGTTTGAACTTATCAAGGCAATATATCGGTGAATGAGATGGAGTAAATTCAGAATCAACTTCTATATACTCATACTCTTTTATACCCAGTGATTTTGCAAACATCGCGTGATCAATAATCGTTGCTGACATTAATATGACGTGATCAGTTTGCTTAAAGAAGTTTTGTGCAAGAATATTAACAAAAAGAGGTGTAAACTTTACTTGGTCTGCTTCAGGTTCGATAATAAATTCGGTGGAGTACCAATTCTGTAAAATAAGAACCAACTTTTCATACATATTTCTGTATAGTCTTAATGACGTAATAGCACTCATCAATTGGCGTTTATTCTTTTTATTTTTTGCAAACACCTCTTGTAGAGATTCCTGTTTGGCTTTTACAGCGTCGACTAAATCACTTAACCATCTATACGATACTCCAGAGTCATTAGTAAGTAGTTTATTGATACCTAGTTCGCTAAGTTTTATTCGCTTGTAATCAACTGTACATGAATAATGCTTTACTAGTTCATCTTCTAGTTCAGATGCTTCATCGCAAACTATATATTCTCTCCTCTGTAAAGCAGGAGGTAACGTCAGAAATGAACTGTAATTAAATACGGCAAATCGAGATTTTAATGCATCTCGTCTTGCGCTTAAGAACGGACAACGATCTAATTGTTTACATTTCTCAAGAAGAGTTGGTGTAATCATGCATGGAGCTAGATCGCATTCAAAATCTGAATCCACAGCACATACATAATTCTGTTTGCCTTTCAGACTACACGAGCTTGGAAATATATTGTCGTATTGATTCTGTAATGCTTTGCTTACTGTAAGTACTGCACATCCGAACTTTGGTAGCTTCTTCAAGAGATCTTCATTTTCAGAACCACCACCGAATTTTTTAGCGAATAATCGGTGACTATCTGCTAGTTGTACAAAATCTGGATCTGGATATCTACTACAGTTTGCAATCGTTGCAGATATATGGCCTTTACCTGCACCAGTGGGAGCTTGAACGATTATAAATTTCTTCTTCGGTAGTGCCTTCTCAATATGAAGTATTATATCCTCTTGAGATTTTCTGGGTGTGAACCCATCTGGAAAATTTGCTAGTAATTTTGACATTTACCCTTTACTTATCAACGCATTTATGGAGACACTTCATGCAGAAAGAAAGATGTTCTGTCGGTTTTGTTCCTTCTGGTGTTATAACACACCGGTGTCCTATATACCCTCTACCAAAGCAAGCTTTGCAATGCTTAGGGAAAGGTTTTTTTAGTGGTATCTGGTATTCATCCAAATTTTTAACTTCGTCCTCTTCGACGGTGTATGTTTGGCCAGTTACGAGTGAGAACATTAGTTTAAGGTTCTTCACAGTATATTGAGTCTGGTCGTCGCTAATTGGAGAGCCAGATAATGTTTGATCTATCGTTGATGTTTCTGCAGTAATATTTTTCATAATGTCAATATTATAATATATGATTAAGATTTATCAAGATAATTTAATATTGTATCTTTAGGATTGAAAGTGATCGCTGAACCATCAATACTTTGGCCACCGTTCGTTAGTGTATCTAGTCTAGACATTACCTCAAACTCATCAGTACCTACTTGCTGAGAATTAATAGCTGCAATAATCTGAATTGCCGCTTCTTTTGAAATACTTTGATCATCCTTGATGTAACTCTTTACAACCGGATCGATAGCTTCTTCTATTTCTCTTATTAATTTATGATATTTTTCAAGAAGTGCTTTACCGGCTGTGTTAACACTATATGTAACATCTTCCTTGATAACTTTATTAGCTAGTCGATCGAATAAACTCATTATTTCTCCGTTACTATTTCGATTTCCATTACTGTGTCGTAAAATCGGCTTTTCTTATTTTGTGCAACTTTTGAAATTAGCTGTAACGATTCTTTATCACCATGAACTAATGTAGAAAAACGATAATCAAAAATAACTACAGACTTCTTTTTATTCACAATAATATCAAAAGGTATTGGTACTTCAAATCTCTCTCTTTTGTTTGACTTGATAATGAACTCCAGGTAGAACCCACTTTGTTTGAATAGAAGAAATTGACCGGAACGCCAAACTCTATTATTTAAGTGTATTTTTACTTTTTGTTGAAGTAGTATCTTCAGTGGTTCTTCGATTGCTGTTTCTGGTAAAAAAATCATAATAGTATTTAATATGCTATAAAATATATCAACAGATAATTTATCTGTTCATAAACACTATTTTGTCTTGTGGTGACATATTCTCTAGAAATAAATTGAAATACGACCAAAACTCCTCTGGAGGTCTAGTAGGCATTATAGTTATAACATCAACACTCTCACAAGGAATCATTCTCCAGTCTTGCCAGAAAATGTCCCATGCACATACTAAATTCTTTTGAATCCAAGGATAGGGGGGAGGCATAACTGGTGGTTTAAAATGGAGAGCAATTTGACCTGGTGCACTATTTAGCATAGTGAAGTCGTTTGAGCAAAACATTCTTCTAGTTGGACTCCATCCAAACTTTGTTCTACGTCTTACGAATTTTAGTTCAACTACACTCTGTCGAAGAGCCTCTAACAGACTTCCTTGCGACATTCTCATTAGAAAACCTCACTACCTATTTCAAATTCCTTAGCCATATCGCCACGCTTTTTAGCCATCTTCATACGAAGTCCCCAAGGCGCTTTGAGACTATTTGCTTGTACTGCTTTTTGACCTGACTTATAGAATATCTTCGTTTGACCGGCGGCTCTACCGAGAGTCTCTATTCGACCGAACATTATTTCTTCACCTTCGTGGGTTTTTCCAGGTAAATAATAGCTATATGCAATATCTGGTTCCATTAATTCTATATATTTATTCCTCGCGTAGCTCCATTTACGTTTAAATCCTCTATTAACGGTTACAATATACATATAATCTTCAAACGTATATCCGTGTTCTTCTTGGAATCTCAGTACGTTTTTTGCAGTCGTTGTAGACAGTTTTGTTAGATCAAAAGGAACTTTATACATTTTAAACGCACTTGGATCACTCGTAGTGCCTTGCGGGATTGTATGGTTACCGAATTTAAACGGAGAAACTGGCTCTGCAGTAGATGGATCGAACTTTAGTTTCGATGCTTCAGTAATAAATTGTTCAAATGTACTTTTCATATAGATATTTATACAAAAAAAGGCGCCATTTGGCGCCTTCTTGTGAGCGTATTACGATTTAATTCAGTCTTTTGGCTCTACAACTGCAAATACTCTTGGCTCATTTAAGAAGATTATTTTCTTATTATCTTTAGTTACACCAGGGATTCCCTTATCGCTAGGAATCATGATGCAATCTCCAACTTTAATGTGACCTGAAACTCCTGGACCAGCCTTAATGACCTTTGCAACACGCCATAGATACTGTACCATATTCTTTTGTATCCACACACCTCCTCTAAGGACCTCCCCGTTGTCGCTCTCATCTACGTATTCACACATTAAGATATCCCCCATTACGGAAACGATGTTCCAATCAGCAGGAATGGTGTCTCTGTTGCATGATTCTAGATCCAGTGGTGCAATGCCATGAACCTCCGCTGGTAAGTGTGCTTGTGCCGCTCTTGTTAAATTTTCGGTTTTACTCATTTGTTGTTCTTTCAGTTATATTAAGCAGTTTGGTTCCTACTTCTATCTTATGATATATTCAGTCTTTTCTTTACTTCTTTTAAATTTATACTGCCCTGTTCAATATATATTTTAATCTCTCTTCTTGAGAGTTCAAGGCTATTTGCAAGATGCTCAACTAACTCAGAATCAGGAGCTTTTTTATTTCCCTTTTGAGCCTTTTTGAAATACCGAATTCTTTTGTTGTGGTCCTTAGGAACAACTGAAGTAAAGAATTTGTACCACATTTGCTTATCATCCATCGCGCGCCAAAGTACATTACTTGATGCATTCAGAATTTTTGCAAACTGCGGTGAGTACATTGACAGCCATCGTTGAGTCATATAAGGAACGAATTCACTCTCGTCCTCAACGTTACTTGCCAATCTATTCTGCTTCTTTGTGATGATATCTGCTAGTTGTTCAAATATGTTCATAATAACTCTACAATACTTTTTTCAATGTCTTTCGGTCTAGGTTTATGGATAAATTTATGACACTTCCAGCAAACTAACAGTTTAGGATCTTCACTGTACCTCTCCAGTTTATGATATGTTATCTTACATATAAGAGGCATAAAATTATCAATCCATACATATTTCCAGGGTAGACGTACGTGGTTATGAATACCTGTAAAACGTACACTCAATATCGTCCATATCGATATCCATCCACTCTTTTTCCATAAACAGTAGTTCTGTCTACCTGTACTCACTTATATCTCTTTGCTGGCCATCCAATTACGAATCATATTATCATCGAATGTAGCTGGGAAGGCACAGTACTTGTGCGTATTAGCTGGCATCTTCTTGATATTAACCTTATCAGTATCGTTTAAGATAATCATAATTGGTTGTGATTCGCTTGAATATATCGTGTTTCCTATTTTTACTCTCATAATTTTCCTTAAATAACCACCTTGCTCGTTGCAACAAACACATCTTGCGATGTTGCGTAAAATGCCTGGCAAACTTTCTCCATAAATGCCGTGCATGCCTGATCTTCCATATTTGTCGAATACGCAAACGCTGGTGCTTTCTTACCAGCAACAACGTTAATACCTGTATGGCCAAGTATTGATCCATTCTTTTCACCAACAATGCTAACGCTAGCTTTACCGCGCTGCTGTA
>Ga0114918_10004893_pt1 | contig 11575 bp, 10 predicted proteins | sample LantaG_FD_87015 | JGI IMG/M metagenome (GOLD analysis project Ga0114918, IMG submission 87015) | Deep subsurface microbial communities from Baltic Sea to uncover new lineages of life (NeLLi) - Landsort_02402 metaG | ecosystem: Environmental > Aquatic > Marine > Oceanic > Sediment | place... | reverse complement strand
TCTCCGCCTCCTCCTCCTCCTCCTCCTCCTCCTCCTCCTCCTCCTCCTCCTCCTCCGCGCCCTCGTGCTCTGCGTGGGAGCGATTCTCACAACAACAAAAAAAAAAACTCGAATAAAAAACCGTAACCATGATCCAAACTCACAGGGCCCGATGCTCCTGATGGACGAGGGGTACAAAACAAAAGGAGAAGTCTTCACCGTGCCTGTGCTGCACAAGAGGATCACTTTCTTGCTGGGGCCGCACGCGTCGCCGCACTTCTTCAAGGCCAACGACGACGAGATGTCCCAAAAGGAGGTCTACGAGTTCAACGTCCCCACTTTTGGGCCCGGGGTGGTCTTCGACGTCGACCACAAGACGCGCGCGGAGCAGTTCCGCTTCTTCGCCGACGCGCTCAAGTCTGCGCGATTGGCGCTCTACGTCCCTCAGTTCGTGTCCGAGGCCCGCGAGTACTTCGCCGGGTGGGGCGACGAGGGCGTTGTGGACCTGAAGGACGCGCTGGCGGAGCTGACGGTGATGACGGCGGCGAGGACGCTTCTGGGTGAGGAGTTGAGAAGTTTTTTTTTTCGTTGGTCGAGGTCGAGAAAAGTCGAGGTCGAGGTCGATTCTTCTTCTTCCTTTCTTTCTTTGTCTTTTTGCTTGCTTCGCCTTCGCCTCCTCCTCCAATTTCAGGTGCCCCTAGTTAATCTCGCTGCGGTCCTCTTTCAGTGGCCGTCGCGTTTCATCCGGGGCTCAGAGAGGGTCGGCCGCAGGAGAGGTCAAAGGGGTTTCTCCCTTTTTCTCTCTCCGTTTGCTCTTCTTTTTTCCGAAAAGGGGGGGCAGCGGGCGACAGACAGGGAGGTTTCGCTGACGGCACGAGGGGGAGGAATGAATTTTCTTCCTCCGATGCGTGACTATCTGATAGTAGCCTCCACACATTTCCTATTTCTCGCAGAAGAAAAGAGAGATAAAAAAACTCACTTTTTTTTTCCCCCATCGAAAAAACTAAAAAAAAAAACATTCAGGCCGAGAGGTCCGCGAGAAGCTCTTCACCAAGGTCACCTCCCTCTTCCACGACCTCGACTCGGGCATGCTCCCGATCTCCGTCCTCTGGCCCTACGCCCCCATTGCGGCCCACCGCAGGCGCGACGCCGCCCGCGCCGAGCTGGCGGCGGTCTTCAAGACCATCATCACCGCGCGCCGCGCCTCTCAGGCTGCCGGAGCAGAGAAGGAGGACGACATCCTCCAGTCCTTCATCGACGCCCGCTACTCGCCCGCGGTCTTCGGCGGTCGCGCCCTGACCGACGAGGAGATCACGGGGATGCTGATCGCGACGCTGTTCGCCGGGCAGCACACGAGCTCGATCACCTCGAGCTGGACGGGCTACGAGATGCTCGCGCACCGCTCGGCGGCGCTAGACCCCGCCGTGGCCGAGCAGGCTTCTCTGATGGCATCGAAGGAGTTCGGGAACGATCTCACCATCGACTCGCTCAACGCGATGCCTGCCCTGCACAACAACATCACCGAGGCGCTGCGGATGCACCCTCCGCTGATCATGCTTCTGCGTCTGGCGAAAAAGCCCTTTGTCGCGACGACGAGCGACGGGAAGAGCTTCACGGTCCCTAAAGGAGACATGGTCTTCGCGTCCCCGGCCTTCTCCCACAGGCTCCCTCACGTCTTCAAGGACGCGGACAAGTACCAGCCAGACCGCTTCACGTCCCCCAGGGACGAGGACAAGGCCCGCCCCTTCTCCTTCATCGGCTTCGGTGGAGGAAGGCACGGCTGCATGGGGACCAACTTCGCCTACTTGCAAATTAAAGCGATCTGGGCGGTGCTGCTCCGCGAGTTCGAGCTGGAGCTGGTCGACCCCGTGCCCGAAGCCGATTACGAGTCTCTCGTCGTGGGCCCCAAGAGCGGGAGGGTGAGGTACAGGAGGCACAAGCTGGCGCCGGAGGCTTGAAGATGAGAAGAGAGGAAGAGAGAAGAAAAAGAGTTGAGAGAGAGTTGAGAGAGAGAGAAACGACGCGACACGCGAAAGAGAGAAAGAGAATTTTTTATCATTCTTGTGCTTCTTTGTTTTTCTTCGAACGAAACGAGAGAGAAAGAGAGAGACATATTGTTATCAACGAAACAAGAGAGGGAGGGAGAAAGAAAGAGAGAGAGAGAGAGAGAGAGAGAGAGAGAGAGAGAGAGAGAGAGAGAGAGAGAGAGAGAGATACGAGAAAATGAGCAACAGCAAAAGAGCAACCTGGAGCTCCCTCTCCTGTACCTGCTGCAGGTACAGCCGCAGCCGCTGCTGCTCCCCTTCGAATGGAGAAAACGAAAACGCAAACAAAAAAAGTGGGGCGGAACAGGCTTTTCCCTTGAAAGGAAAGCCCCTTTTTCTCGAGCAATCAGACTTTCTTTCTGAAATCGGATTTTTACAATGATTTTCCCTCACAAAGGGGGAAGAAGCAGGAATCATCGATCAACCAGGTTGGGTGCGGCGAGAGAGAGCGGGCAAGAAGCCCTCCTCTTGTTCGGCGAAAGAGACGACGACGGTTTTTCTCGCTCAGGGGTCGAGGTCGAGGTGAAATTCTTCTTCTCTTTCTCCTTCTCCTTCACTTCCGCTCCTCTCTTTCTTCCCTCCTCCTCCTCAGAATCAGATCCGGGATCAGATCCCGCCTCCGCCTCCGAGTCGGAGGAGGTGAAGCCGACGTCCCCGCGCGCGTCGCCGCCGCTGTAGCCGCTCGAGACGCTTCCTTTGTCGTCGTCGCTTTCGCTTCCTCTGTCGTCGTTGTCGCTTTCTTCCTCCGCTTCCGCTTCCGCCGCCGCTCTCCCACCTCTGCTGCTGCTGCCGCCGCTGCTCTCAATTATCATGTCCCGCAGCTCCCTCGCGCCCCTCTTCGCCCTGCGCACCGCCCTGGACCACGCTTCTTTTCTCTCTGGAGCATCAGCATCAGCGGGACTTTTTTCGCCGGAATCGACAGCAGCAGCAACCATCTCGAGCGCCGCGGCCTCGGCCTCCCTCGCAGACAGCGCCGCCTCTGCCGCCCTCGCCGCGGCCGATCGCGCGCGCGTGGCGTCCCCGGCCGAAGAGGAGAGCAGCGACCGCAGCGCAGCGATCCGGAGCTCGGTCGTCTCCTTTTCCTGCTGCTGCTGTTCTTTAAGAACAGAAAAAGAGGACGAAGAAGAAGAAGAGGAGGGCCAGGAGTTTTCGCTCTCCTCCTCTTCGCATCTCTTCTTCTTCGCCACCGTCGCCACCGTAACCTTTGCCTTGGCCGCCGCCGCCGCCGCTGCCTCGGCCGCCACCAGCAGCGCCGAGAGCTGCCTCGCCCTGGCCTCCGCGGCCGCGCCGCTCGCCCTCGAGCGCCGCAGCTCGGGACGCAGCATCGCCACGCTCTCCTCCGCGGCGCCCAAGGCTGTTCTCGCAGCCTCGGCGTCGGCCCTGGCGGCCTCGGCGGCCTCCCTCTCGGCCTCGGCCCGCCTCGAAGCGACGCCGGCGAGCCGGGAGCTGTTCTCCAAAGCTATCTTGGCTGCCGCTGCCCGGGACTCGGCCGCGGCCCTGCCCTCGAGGGCGCGCCGGGCCGCAGCGGCCTGCCTCCGGGACTCCTCCTGGGACTCGCGAGCGGCAGCGCGGGCGGCGAGCGAGGCGGAGAGGGCGTCGTCCCTCGCCATGCAAGCTTCCGCCAGTTTCGCCGAGGAAACGGCGGCGGCGGCCTCGGCCGCTCTGGCGGCGTCGGTCGCCGCCCGGGCCCTGGCAGCAGTCGCCAGTAAGGCAGACGACAGCTCCCGGGCCTCTGCGCGGGCCCCTTCGAGCTCGTGGACCGAGGCGTCGGCCCTGTGCCTCGCAGCCGCCGCGGCGGCTTCCCTCGCGGCCGAAGCCTCCGCCGCCGCGGTAGCTTCTTTTTCTTTCAGGAAATTCGCCTCTCTGAGCTCCTCCGCGGCCGCAGAGAGGGCCTCCTCGGCAACCGACTCAGCGGCGACAGCCGATTCCACTGCCAGAGCGGCGGCGGCCTCGGCGGCGTCGGCGCGACGCTCGGCCTCCTCGGCCAGGGCCGCGGCCTCGGCGGCGGCGTTGGCTTCTTTCGATGCGAGGCGGACAGAGGCGGCAGCGGAGGCGGTCGCGGCCTCCGCTCTGGCCAGAGCGGCGTCGCGCCCTTCCTCCGCCGCGAGGAGCCTTCTGAGCAAAGAGGCGGAGTCCGCCTTCACCTCCCTGACGCGGGCCAGGGCGCGCGCGGCGATGGCGGCGGCCTCGTTGGAAGTGGTTGAGGTGGAAGAGGTGGAAGAGGTCGAAGGAGGTCGTTGTTGCCGCCGCGGAAGAGCTGCTGCTGCCGCTTCTTCTCTCGTTTCCTCTCCTTCTCTCTCTTCGCCTTCTTCATCAACTGGGATCTCGAAGACGTCGGCGAACTCGAGCGTGTCGAAGCTGTCGACGGTGTCGACGAGGCGGCGGCGGGGGCGCGGAGGGAGGAGCGGGGCCGGGGCCGCTGCTGCTGCTGCTGCGGGAGCCCCCTCCTGCCCCTCGTGCCGTCGCCGACGGTGCTTTGGGGCAACGGCGGCAGAGGCAGAAGCGGAACCAGAAGCAGCTTGAGGAGCGAAAGACACCGACACACCTCCTCCTCCTCCTCCTCCTTTCCCTTCCAAGAAAAGCCTCTTGGGGCGGCATGAAGCTGGGAGAGGGGACGCGGACGCCTGTTTGATCAAGTGAGAAGGAAAGAAAGAACGAGGTCTCGAGGTTGAGTTTTTTTTTCCCCTTGGCGACGCCGAAACTGAAAAAACGCGCGAATGGAAACATTGACAAGAGCGACATTCTCCCTTGCTTTTCGCCCTCTCTCTCTTCTTCTTTCTCTCTTCCTTTACTCACCGTCAGGCTCTCGAGCACGCGCTCTGCCTCGTCGCCGAAATCAGAGGCGAAGCTGCCAGCGGGGCTGGCCATTGAGGGCTCGCTATGTTCGTCGTCGTCATCGTCGTCGTCGAGCCGGAGCCGCGACGAGAGCTCCTCGGCGAGCGCGGTCGCCGGGCCTCTTCGCTGCTGCTGCTCAGAAGAGGGAGGCAGCACGGCCGGCGTCCCCGCGCTCGGGGCAGCGCTTCCTGCTACCGTAGGGCCCGTCACGGAGTCTGGAGTGGGAGGGAGAGGGCGGCGGCGAGAAGGAGGAAGCAGGGCAGCAGCAGCGGCAGCGGCGGCATCTGTCGACGGCGTCGAGCAGCGTTGTTGCTCGCCGAGACCGAATGTGGGCATTGTCGCGGCTGTTTCGCGTCCTTTCGGGAGCCAATTCGGGTCTTGTTGGGTGGGAGAGAGCAGGGGCTATCTCTGCTCGGGAGGGTAGATGGAGCTCGAGCTCTCCCGAGGCGGCCCCCGGAAGCGCCAAAGAGAGAGGGACGGGGGGGAGAGGAGAGGAGAGAGTGAAGAAGAAGAAGAAAAAAGCTCTCTCTCACATTTTCTCTTCTTCTTTCTTCTCCTCTTTCTTACTTTGCTGCTCGCTGTTGCTCCAATAAAGTCTACATCCCGTTCTCGTCGTCACCATGTCGACGCTCAAGGTCCGTCGTCGAGAGCAGAGAGGGCGCTGAGGCCTGCGCGCAGCGAGCGAGCGAGAGAGAGAGCGTGGAAGAAAGCAAAAAAAAAGATGATATGAACATCGATCGTTCATCCGTTCGCGATGGCGCTCTCTCTCTCTGCTCCTTTTCGCCTCTTCTCTCCTCTCCCTCCCTCCACACGCTCACCCCTCTCGTATCGCCGTTCAGCGCTCCGAGCTCTCGCCGCTCGTGCAAAACAAAAGAGGAATGAATATGAGGGCCCGAAAAGGCGCCGAAGAAGAAGCTGAAGAAAGGACAGACAGCGAAAGAGGAGGAGGAGGCGCGCCATCTCTTTCCCTCAACTCTCAACCTCAACACCTCGACCCTCTTCTCACCACCACCCCCTCCTCCCAGGTCACCGTCAAGTGGCCGAAGGAGACCCACGAGGTCGACCTCGACCTCTCCCAGCCCCCTGCCGTCCTCAAGGCCCAGCTCTTCGCCCTGACCGGAGTTCCCCCCGCCAGGCAAAAGGTGATGGGCGTGAAAGGCGGGATGCTGAAAGATGATGCAGAATGGAGCGCGACGGGGATCAAAGAAGGGTCGAAGCTGATGATGATGGGGACCGCGGACGCGCCCCCCGAGGCCCCCAAGGAGGCCGTGGTGTTTTTGGAGGACCTTCCCTCGACAGGAGGGGGCGCTGCTGGAGCTGCATCGGGCCTGCCGCTGGCGTCGGGCCTCGAGAATCTCGGAAACACTTGTTATATGAACGCCACCGTCCAGTGTCTTTTTCAAGTGCCCGAGCTGAAAACCGCCCTCGACGAGCTGTCGAGCAAGGGATCTGCTGCTGCTGCTGATTCGGCAGCAGCGATCAACCAGGGCTCGTGGCGCCTGGCGCTGGCGACGGGAGAGACCTTCTCCTCGCTCGCGCGCGCGGCGGCGACGACGGGAGACGCCGTGTCTCCGCACTCTCTGCTGGCGGCGATGCGCTCCCGCTTCCCTCAGTTCGCGCAGGCCGGTCCGGGGGGCGTTCCCGCGCAGCAGGACGCCGAGGAGTGCTGGTCTCAGCTGCTTTTCGTGCTGAAAGAGTGCCTGAAGGAAGGAGGTGTTGCCTCGAGTTCTACCGATGTCGGCGTCGAAGAGGGCGACGACGAGAGTGCCGCCGCTCCTTCCTCCTCTTCCTCTTCCTCCCGAAGAACCTTCGCCTCTGCGATCGACCGCCTATTCGGCGTGCGCACCAGGGCCGTGCTGACCTGCGAGGCCACGGGGGAGAGCGTGACCGTCGACGGGGACGGCAGCGTGGTCGCCGGAAACGGAAACGGAAGCGGCCCTTCGCCGTCGTCGTCGCAATCGCCGTCATCGTCGTCGGCGCTGGCGCTCAAGTGCAACATCACTTCGGACGTCAACCACCTCACCGAGGGGATCGCCCTGGGCCTCGCAGAGGACCGGGAGATGGCCTCCGCGAAGCTCGGGGGCTCCCTGGCCCTCTTCAAAGGGTCTTCGAAGCTGACGAGGCTGCCTCCCTACCTGACGGTGCAGCTGGTGCGCTTCTTCTACAAGACAGACGTCGGGCAGAAGGCGAAAGTGTTGCGGAAGGTTTCGTTCCCGATGACGCTGGACGCGCACGACTGGAGCTCGGAGGAGCTCAAGAAGGCGCTGGAGGGACCCAGGGCCGCGGCGAGCGCCGCTGCGGCGGCGGCGGCGGTGAAGGGGAGGGCTGGAGGGGGAGGAGAGAAGAAGGAAGGAGAAGAGGGAGAAAACGGCGGCGACGCGAAGATGGAGGAGCCCGAACCCGAGGCAGCTCCTCCTTCCACCGCAGCGGCCGCCCCTCCTTCCTTCTCGGGACGCCCCACGGGCCGCTACGATCTCGCCGCCGTGCTCACCCACAAGGGCCGGTCCGCCGACTCGGGACACTACGTCGCCTGGGCGCGCGACGAGAAGGACGCCACCAAAAAGAGATGGCTGCAGTACGACGACGACGACGTCATCGAGAGGACGAGCGAGGACGTCTTGGCTCTGTCCGGGGGCGGGGACTGGCACATGGCGTATCTGCTGCTGTACAAGGCCGAGCTGGCTCCTTAGAGAGAGAGAGAGGGGGAGAAAGAGGGTTGTGGAGGTGGGAAGAACGAGGCGGAATAGAGGGGTGGAAGGAGGTTGAGAAGAGAGAGAGAAGAGAGTCGGTTTTTTTTTTCGTTTTTGATTTCGTTCCCGCATCCCCACCCACCCACCACTGCAAACGAAATGAGTGTTTTACTTTTATTTTGTTTATCAAAGCTGGATTTGTGGATTTGTGGTGAATCAATTAACAACAGCAAAAAAGGGGGAACGACAAAAACTCTTCTTCTCTCTCTTTTTTCTCTCTCTCTCTTTCGCTGCTCTCTCGTCCCAAAAGGGGGAAAAAACTCTCCCAACTCAAAAAACCTCTCTCTCCTCTCTCCCTCTCTTCACTCCTTCTTCTCCACGTCCACCTTCATCTTCTCGTCATCAACGGGCTCCAAATCGAGCTTCTCCGCAGCCAGGTGCGCCCGGAGCGCAGCCTGAATATCAACCTCGGGACAACCCGCGTCCCTGAATTTACTCACCGCCGAGTCAAGAAGCGGCCTCCACTGCTTCTCGTTGCCGAGGTTGACGCACGCGAACAGCTGCGAGGCCTCGTACAGCGCGTTGCCCCACATGACCATGATGTTTGCCCATGGCCCGGGCTCCTCTGTGATCGGAGAGCCGTCTGCGGGCTGCAGCGGCTGCTTCCTGTTCCTCTCGTCGGCCGGCACGGCGGCCTCGGCCTTCTCGAAGCTCTGCCACGCTCTCCTGAGGTTGCCCTCGGCGTTGCGCACCGAGTTCTGGGTCAGCGAGGACCTCATCGCGGCGTGCAGTGCCGCCTGGTTGGCCTCTGCGGCGGCTTTTTCCTTCGCTTGCGTGAGGGCGACGGCCTCGTCGGTGCTCAGACCGGCGATCGCCTTTTCGTCGACTTTTTCTTCGCCATCGGGCTTGGGCGCCGGCGGCGCGACCAACCCGGCAGCGAGCTTGGCCCTCTCCAGTTCCAGGTTGGCCACGGACGCGTGCGTGTCGTGGTAGTTGCCGCGGATTCTTTCCGCTTCTTGATACTTGGAAGCGGCGGCCTTGAAGTGGTTGTCGGCCTCCCTTGCCGCGGCGTCGCGCGCCGACTTCTTGGCTCTCTCGTCGCTGCCCTTGGCCGCGTCACAGGTGTAGAAGCCCTTCACCAAAGCCCGGTGCGCCAGGTGCGTGAACACGTTGCCCCACTGGAGCATCGCCGTGGCGGCCGACTCGGAGAAGCGGTCGCAGGCCTTGTCGAACAGCGGGACCGCGGCGTCGTCGGCCGTCGTCTCCTCCAAGGCGCTTTGCAGGGCCTCCCACCCTACCGCTTGCAGGTCCAGCGCCCGGTCGGCGTCGACGCCGAGCTTGTCGCGGAAGAGCGCCGCGAAGTCGAGGACCCAGCCCTCGACCGCGGCCTCGGAGTACTGGAGCTGACTTTCTCCTCCTTCGCCGCTGTCTTCTCCACCTCCGTCTTCTCCACCTCCACCTCCAACCAACTCCTTCCTCTTCCGCTTCTCCTCCTCCGCCGCGGCCTCCCTCTCGGCCTCGGCGAGCATCGCCCGCAGCTTGCGCTGCTTCTCCGCCATGGACAGCCGGCTGGCCCTGGCGGCGTCGAGCTCGGCCTCCGGGGGAACAGGCGCGTCGTCGTCGAAAGATACCTCGAACTGAAGAGGGGAAGGGTCCTTGAGATCGACCCCGGAGGCGCCGGAGCGGACCCTGTAGGAGGCCGCGGCGCGGGCCACGTCGGACGCGTCGCGCAGCGTGGCGGCCTCGCCGTCCGGAGGGTCCCGCCATACGATTTTGAGCGGCCGCTGCTGCTGCTTCTTCTTGCTGCTCGAGTCCGCCGACGAAGACGAGAGCTCGAGCTCCTCTTGGGGGATGCCGAGCTCTTTCGCGAACTTGAAGCGGATGCCGTCGAGCAGGTCGGCGAGAGAGGCGTCCGCTGTGGGCGGGGGGGGGCAGGGTGGGGAGGAAGGGGAGAGAGGAGGAAGAAGGGGGAGAGAGAGAGAGAGAGAAAGTGAGCTTTTTTCTTTCTTCTTCTCTCTCACGACCTCGAAAAAAAGAAAAAAAGAAAAACAAAAACTCTTCTCCTTCTTACCGTTGAGGCTCACGAGCTGCGACGACTCCTGCGCCGGCCCTCCACCATCCTTGACGACGGGAAGCGTGATCCGCGCGGTCACGTGCGTCTCGAACAGCCTCCGAGCGGCGCGCTGCTGCTCGGCCTGCGCGTCCCGGGCCTGCTGCAGGAGCGCCTGCTGCTGCGCCCGGCGCCGCTGCAGCTCCTGCTCCGCGGAAGCGCCGCCGTTGGCAGCGGCGGGCAGGCCCCCACCTTCGAGACCGCGGGGCACGGTCGGGGCGTTGGAAGAAGGAGAAGCGCTCCCATTCGCCATTGCCATCATTCCGGGTCTCTTGCCCGAGACGACGTCCTTCAGCCTCGCTTCCTGCTCGCGCAGCTCGGCCGCGCCCGGGGCCGTGCCCGAGGCGACGCCTCTCAGCGCCTTCTGCACGTCCCCGAGGGCCGCCTTGAACATCCCCAGCCCCTCGTTGGCCCTGGCGCGCCTGGCCAAAGCAGCGAGATTGCCAGGAGAGGCCTCGAGCGCGGCGTCGCACTCGGATCTCGCCTCTTTCAGCTTCGACGGCAGCAGCATGAAGCAGCCGGCGCGCGCGACGCGGAGGTCGGAGATCGCCTCTGCCGAGTTCGAGGGCGCGACCTTGATGGCTGCGTCGTAGGAGGCGAGCGCCTTGGTGTACTGAGGGGGAGGAGTTTTTTTGGATAGGAAGAAGAGAGGAGGCGGAAGAGAGAGGGAAAGGAAGAGAAAAAAGAAAAGGGTGAGAGAGCCTCGTCGTCCGTCTTGGCCAGCATTCGTCGTCCGAGCGCAAATCGGAAATCGAAATTCAAAAAACAAAACCACTCACGTCCTTCTTCGCAAAGGCCCTGTCCCCCTCTGCTTTCAGCTTGGAGTGGGCGTCATCTCCCTGTGCGAGTGTTTGTGAGGGAGGGGGGAGAGTGGAGAGAGTGGGAATGAGTGAGTGATTGGAAGAAGAGAAAAAAAGAGAAACAGAGAAAAAGACAACAGCGAGCCGCCATCGACCACCACGCCCTCCGACAACGTCGGAGTTGATGGATCGATGCGACGCGCTTTTCGGTCTGTTTTCGTGCTGCGATCGCCCTCCGCTTGTGCTAGCAGGGTAGCGCGCCTTCGAAACTCTGCTGCCGAAGTAAAAGAAGATAAGAATGCGGCAGTGAGCTGGAGCGAAGAAGGCGAGCGACCCCCGATGGCATTCGGCCTTTTTTCGACGAGAGAGAGACAGCTCGCCCCGTCGGGGTACAGCTGAAGGAATGGAATTCTCATTCTCTTTCCTCAACTCATCTCTTCCTACTACCCCTTACCTCAGGTTTGGTGGGCGATGGCGGCACGGTGGCACGAGTCTGCTTTCTGGCTGCCTTCTTGGCCATGGTGGGGGGGCTTGCTTGTCTTTTCTGTTAGTAAAAAAAAGGGGAAGGAGAAAGAAAGGGAAGAGGTGTTTTTTTCGAAGTGTGAGCTCACTTTCCTCTCGATCGACCTTCGAGAGCTCGAAAAAAAAACTCGAAAAAAATGGACACCTCCTCGCGCGTCATCGCCGTCCTGGTGTCCACGCTCGACGGCTCCGTCATCTACGAGCGCTTCTGGACGCGTCTGAGCGAGCTAGAGCGGGCAGACCTGCGCGCCGCGGCGGCGGCGACCGCGGCGGGGCTGTTTGCCGCTGGGGGGAGCGAAAGCGGAGGAGGGAACGGGATCATCGCCGATGGCAGAGAGGCCGTGGGGAGGCACCGGTGAGGCCTTTCTTTTGAGTATTTTCCTCGCTATTCCGAGAGACCGTCGTTGTCTCGATTACACGCAGGGATCGAAATCAAGGCGAGAGAAGCTCGGACGGAAGAGTCTGAACTCAAAACGCTCACCTCACCCATCGAAATCATCTTTCAACAACAACAACAACAACAACACAAAAAAACAAAAAAAAAAAAAAACACCCCCGCCCGCCCCCCACCCCCGCGGCGAGGGCGCCGGGCCG
>Ga0114918_10004892_pt1 | contig 11575 bp, 16 predicted proteins | sample LantaG_FD_87015 | JGI IMG/M metagenome (GOLD analysis project Ga0114918, IMG submission 87015) | Deep subsurface microbial communities from Baltic Sea to uncover new lineages of life (NeLLi) - Landsort_02402 metaG | ecosystem: Environmental > Aquatic > Marine > Oceanic > Sediment | place... | reverse complement strand
GATAACTTTGAACCTATGGCTGCTAATGAAGGATTTGGAGCTTTTGGAACATCATTTTAAATAATTAAATTCAAATTATTATTAATTTAATTATTAAGGATCATAAATAGTCGGTGCTCTTGTAGCAATTACACCAGGACTTCCATATTGAAAATTAGATTGTGGACTACCTGCTTGTGATCTAGCAGCCGCTTGTAATGCTTGATTAGCATTAAACTTGGTTCTTATGGTTTCCACGTGAGGAGCCATCATTGTTTTAGATTTATTGAACATATGTTCTCCATATTTAGCCGCAGCAAAATTACTTGTATTTTTATACTTTTGTTTGTTGTATTGTTTATTCATATCTGATACTAACTTATCAGCATGTGGTTGATAAGCCTTCATAGACCTTTCATAATGTTTATTCGCTTCTTCTCGCCCTTTACTCATAGCATTGTAAAGAGATGATTTTGCACCTCCACTTTTTCTTGTAGAATTTCTTCTTCTTTTTTTATGATTGTATGTTTTAGCCATTATACACTATAAAAAGAATAAAATCATATTCGTCCTAAATTAGACATATTCGTTCTTAATATCATTTGATAAATAGGTACTTTTTCCAATTGCTCTTATTATTTTATTTGTTTCCTTTTCATCGTCTTCAATAGAAGTCATTGAGTTAAATACGAGCGTAGTTAATTTTGTTTGTAAATTTTCATTTTCTTCCCAACCTGTATTTGCGTCCTGCCATTTATTAATTGAAATCCTTTGTTTTAATGATAGTGTTTTAATACCATCTAATAATAAATTTAATTCATTATCTCTCTCCCAAACATTATTATCTTTTACATACATCTTCTTCCGATTAGGGTCTGTACAATGTATTGGTCTTTCTAATACATCCATATTATTTAAACCATTTGTTATTAAACTAGTAATTGTCTTTGTTAAACCATTTTCTATGGTATTATCATATGTTTCATTGGTTATAGGAAGTGAATGAATAAAATCTGTTAAATTCATAGCATTCTTACAGTGCTCATTTAAAAACATATTAATATTAAATTGATTATTATGTGTTGTTGTATTATGACTATTACTAGTTATGTTTCCCTTGATATGTGGAAGCATATCCATAAAGTTTTTTTGAATTTCTTGGTTCTCCTTAAGTAATAACAATACTAATTCTTTAAATTCACTCTCTTTTTCCTTTGATAAAGTAGCCAATTGTGTTGTCACCATTTCATTAGTTACCACTTCATTGTTGAAGCAGATTTTTTTATGTTTACATAATGATGACAAATGTGAATAGACTCTACCACAACCATCACATTCAAAATGCTCTTTATATTTTACCCCATTTTTTACTGTTTCACTGTTACTGACTTTTGGTAACACTGGACTGACAACATAGGATATATGAGATGATTTATCATCTGGGGTTTTTTCCATTAGTAATCCATTAGCATTTGTTAGCCGTTGGTGTTTTGTAGTGGATAAATGGCGTGTATAATCTTTTTTGTTCCTACATTCGAAGGAGCAAGATTCACAAATATATTTTTTGGGGTTTTTTTTTGGGGTTTTTATTAGCATTTTACCCATATATATGGCTAATAGAATTTTACCCCTAAATTGTTTTTATTAAAGTATTAAAATTTTTCAGTAACAAATCAAAAATTATTTTTTTTGCGTTCTTACCTTTATGCTCTCAACCACTTTTTTACAACTTTTTCCAATCCTATTTCCAATATTGAAAAATATACAACAATTAGTTGTGTATATTTTTGATTTTTCGATTTAGGTCTGTGAAAAAAAGTACAAATGAAAATACCTACAAGTATCATTGACAGTTCACTTTTTTCAGTTCATATTTCTTTACTACATAATGTAGTGAAACTACTACATCATCTAGTGATTCATAAAATACAATATTATAAATTTCTTGTTTAGATATGTAGGTGTTTTGATAAATTTATCCCCCTAATTCCCGAAATCCATATTTTGGGTTGTGGCTAATAGGGGTTTTCGGGGATAAATCATTGAATAGATAAATATTAAATATTATTTAAAAATAATAACATTTAATTTATATGAATGAAGATAACTCTAATTATTTATTAAAATCATTAGACAATGAAAATAACTCCAGCATGAATAACTTAACTTCAAACAAAATTAAATCTATGAAAAATGATTACTTACAACAATTACAGTTGTCTAGAGAGAAATTAAAAGAATATCATACAAAATTAAAAGAGTATCGATATGTAGATGACTTATCGGATATTCAATATGGAAGATATATAAGATGGATTAATTTAAAAGACCCAACGAATATTTCTCTTACACAAGGAGGACTTATTATAGATATTAAAATATGTCAAGGAGGTATTCAAGTTGTTTGTAAAAATTTTCGCAATAAAAAATTTCAAATAAAAATAGATGAGTGTTTTATCTTTCAAAAATTGACAGATCAGGAAAAAATCATATTATCAGCATTAGACTATTTGAATGAAAAATAATATACATATATTTTAAATGGATTATACAATTTTATGTAATTATAGATCTGGAGATGATGAGGAAGAAAAACCGTGGAATGAGAATGGAGATTGTGGAGATTTCAGAAGTACTATAGACTTTACTATTTCGGATAGTAATGAAAACACATATGGTATTAATGGTATAATAGTTCAATATATCCAGAAATCATGTAAGGTTGATATATATGACCCGAATGGAGCAGGTTTTAGTGAAACACTAAACACAAGTGACGAAATTTATAATTATACTGGTGGTAATGTTCCATATATGAATTATAACTATTTAGAATATTTTGAAATAGTGAATGGTAACAGTGTGGATGGTGATCAATTTGGTAATGGAGCTATATGTAAATATGAGGGTAAGGAACCTATAATTGATGATGAACAAGATATGAGTGAGGGTGAAATAATTCAAAACGGATTTGCTATTTTTATACCTGAACCTATGGCAAGTAAAATTAAAAAAAAAAGTAATATTCCATGGAAGAGTTCAACTGTTCTGCCTGCAAACGGATTACCAATGATTGATTTTGATTATCAAATATGGGAACAAATATTTGCCGTTAAACAAAGTAATGTGTTTGTTCATAGCGTTAACATTAAATGGAAATATTTAAATATTTTTCAAAAAGAAAGAAGTAATATTTATATAGATAATTGTAACATAAATCCACAAATAACAAATATACAACAAATGGGAGGTAAACGGAAAATAAAAAAAAGAAAGAAAACAAAGAGAACAAAAAAAAGAAAGCAATAAATAATACCGAAATATACCGTCTTTACAAATTTTCTTATTAAAAAATTGAAATAGTTTTTGTTAAATATGTATTACAATAGTAATAAAGTAATAAAATCATAAATGGTAATAGTATTAATCGCTTTAGTTGTAGCTATATTGTTATTTGTATCAATTGTTTATGAAGAGAGACAAAGTAATAAATTTTAAAACATTATTGTATATTTATCTGTAAAAATAATGTGGAAAATATATCAACTATTTATTCGTTTTAACCAACAGTGAAGACAATATTGTTTACGAACAATGACAAATGTAGGATGATATGTATCTTTAACCACTATTTTAGATTCTACTGGTTCAACTTGACAATCCTTACAAGGGAATCTGTATTTAACATCGTCATATGTTTCCTTTATTTTACTAACAGTATGTTCTTCAATTGATGTCTCATAAAAAAAATCAACTGGAGGAATTTTGATTTTTTTATTTTTTATTATTGGTTTGGGCATTTGTTATATATTTATAAATAATATTTATATATATTTAAGATGAAATATGTAGTATTCTTTTCCATGATGAAATCCTATTAATCGCTTGTAAATGTAAAGCAGGATAGCATGTTTTTGCGTATTCAGTTGTAAACAAATTATCTTCTGCGTGTCTTAAAACTCTATTCTTAAATAACTCTTCAGCTCGAGTGAATGTATTTTCAAAATTTTCGCCTCTGACATTTAATCCATAAATAAGACATCTATCAAAATCATAAGCACTTAGTAAATCAGCTTCTCTAACAATATGATATGCCGATTGGTATATACCTAAATTAGGAAATCCATTTACTTTTACCTTAGAATAAGACATAGTATTTATAATACTAGAAACAACATTTCTCTCTTCATCGCTTATTTTAATTTTATCTTTAAGAAATAACTCCATACTATGGAGTCCTTCTTCTTCTTTCATATATTTTTTATCACACATATCATGTAATGTAGATGCTAAATAAATAATATTTTCATGTGATTTAATACCAGGATTTAGATAAACTTCCTTTTTATAAATATTATGAGCATAATGTAGAACATCCATACTATGAGTTATGTCATGCGAGCTATCAATATTGTATTTTTTAGAAGTAAATAGTATAAATTTACAGAGTTCGTTGAAAATCTTAAAGTTCATAGGTGTGAATAATAATAAATATTATTTGTTATTATTTACGTTCAATTTTAAATTTTAATAAGTTGATTGACTAGATACAACTTTGGTATTTAAATCCGTAAAAAATTTGATATAACCAGATAAAATATGCTTATAAACTAATTTCAACGGAGGAAATTTATTACACATATGTAATCCAGCACGAATTTGAATTTCATTATGTAAAGATATATGAATAGATTTATAAATAAGTTCATCGGATGTCCATTCGTCTGAATTTTGACTAGAAGGTTCAATATAGGGAATATTTTGAGCTATTATCATCAATTCTTCGAGTTTGGTCATTTATTACATTTATTTATTTTTTTTGCCTTTTTTGTCTTATTAAATCCAATCTTTTTTCTAAACTTCTTTAAATTCTTTTTAGTTCCTTTTTTAGATACTAGTTTATTTCCTTTTTTACATTTAAAGTTGTAAAAATCAATACCTCTTTTTTTAAATATGTTATCTCGACAAATAGTTATAGCAGCATCCTCATTATTATCATATGGTCTAACTTTTTTGATACATTTACACAGTTTATTAGCTAATATATCTTCAGCAGATTCTTTATAGGTCTTATTTTTCTGTTTTTTTATTTGATAATAATGAATAATTTTTTTATAATCTGTTTGGGACAAATCCATTAAAGTATATTATTTGGTGAGATTTTTTATAAATATATATTGTATATGATTAAAAAACCTTATAAAATAGTAGTATTTGATTTAGATGAAACATTGGGATATTTTACAGAATTTGGTATATTTTGCGACTGTTTAAATTATTATTTTAAGAATAATGAATATTCCGAAAAGAATTTTAATGAATTATTAAATTTATTTCCGGAATTTCTAAGACCAAAAATATTATCTATATTACAATATCTTAAACAAAAAAAGAAAGAAAATAAGTGTTATAAAATAATGATATATACAAATAATCAAGGGGATAAATCATGGGCTATAAATATAAAAAATTATTTTGATAAAGAATTAAATTATAAATTATTCGATCAAATAATAGCCGCATTTAAAGTTAGAGGAGAGCAGATTGAGATGGGAAGAACATCACATGATAAAACAATTAATGATTTTATTAGCTGTACAAAACTTCCAGAAAATATTGAGATTTGTTTTATAGATGATGTCTATCACTCTGGGATGAGCGATGATAAAGTGTATTATATAAATGTAAAACCATATTATCATAAATTAAGTATTCAACATATGATGTTAAAATTTCTAGACTCTAAATTAGGTAAAGCTGTAAAAGATAAACAAGAGTTTGTAAATTCCATAGAAAAAGAATTTAAAAAATATAATTATAAAGTTTTCGAAAAAGAAAAAGAAGAACAAAGCGTAGATGAGATTGTGAGTAAACGAATGTTACAACATTTAAAGCAATATTTTTATGAAAGTAATGGTAAATCATTAAAAAGAAGAAAAAAAGAAAAGAAAAACAAATCTCTAAAAAAGAAATAAATTATCTAATCACACGTAAAAATTTCATAGATTCCTCCATAAAATGAATTTTTTTAGCATATTGTCCTAATGCTGTGGTGGTAATTAAAAATATTCCCGCTGAAAAGACTACCTTTCTATCAAAATTAGTAAAATTAGATTTATAAAAAGGATTGAATCGAATAATTAAAAATAATGAAATATAATATTTCATAGAAGTATCTAATAATTCCATAAATTCTTGATGAGTTGTACCTGACATCATAATTCCAAAATACGCAGTAAAATATAATATCCAAGATAAGTAAAGTACCCAATCAAATATAATTTCTTGATATTTCAAATTCATTATATAAAATATTTATATAATAAATTTTTAATGACTATATTAACAATTAACATCAATAGTAAGATTTGTTTTGGACATTTTATTTTTTTCTTTATAAATATCTAATTTTCTAGCACTAGAATCGGTAACATTTGAATATTTTGGCATCCAAAAATATGGAATAATTTTAGCTTTATTATGAAAATGAGATTCGAATATTTCTCTGTAATATAATTGTTCTACAGTAGTAGGTTTATTATGATTATATTTTTCACATTTGCTTTTGAAATCATTTTCAGAATATTGACTGTTTAACCTATCTTGAATAATTTCATACCACGACTTGTTATGTGAACTGACTCCATCACTAAAAGCTTCCTTAGACCTCCATAATACATTATTTGGTAACAATTCTGGATCATTTTCTTGAATAGATTGTCTAAGCAGCCATTTTTCGATTTTATTATTGCTATTTTTGTTATTATTATGATTTCTAAATTCAATAGGTAATGATAAATAATTATTAACAAATGTTCTATCTAAAAACGGAGTTCTTGCTTCCAATCCGTGACATGAAATAGTTCTATCACTTCTTAATACATCAAAATACTGAATATCATTTAATAGTCGTTTACATTCATAATCAAACTCCATATTATTAGGACAGTTGTGAAAATACATATATCCACCGGTCAATTCATCAGAACCATCTCCGTTAAATATAACCTTAGCATCACTATGTTCAGATATATATTTAGCAACTAAATAATTTCCAACACTTGCTCTAACAGTAGTGGTATCATAACTTTCAATATTATAAATAACTTCGGGTATAGCATCAAAAAATTCTTGTTCAGAAAGAATAATTTCTGTATGATTACTGTTGATATGATCAGACACCATTTTAGCGTATTTTAAATCTGATCCTCCCATCATACCAATACTGAACGTTTGTAATTGACCCTTAGGAACCCATTTTGCTACTATAGCTGATATTAAACTGCTGTCTAATCCTCCCGACAATAAACAAGCCAAATTTCTTTCTGAGTTAATAACTCTTTTTTTAACAGATTCAATAAGAAGATTATATATAGTAGAATAACAATAATCAATATTTGTGATAGGCATTAAACCCATATTGTAGTTAAAATTGGTATATTTTTTATAATCGGATATATGAAGAATATTCATTGATGAAATATGAATATTAATATAGGAACCAGAAGGAAAATCTGTTGTTCGGATATTAAAACCTTCAGTTTGTTTAAGTAGTGATGAAATAACAACAATATCTTCATTATTGGTTCCAATATACATTGGTCGAACACCAAATGGGTCACGAGCAGCATATATTTGTTGAATATTAGAATCATATATCAAAAAGGAAAACACGCCATCAAGATTTTCTAGCGTATATTGAATACCATATTTTTTATATAAGTGAATAATACATTCACAATCAGAATTAGTTTGAGGAGTAATATTAAGATTTTTTAGTATATGTTTATAATTATAAATCTCGCCGTTACAAATTAAATATACTCCATCAATACAAATTGGTTGATTAGATATATCATCTAGACCATTAATAGCTAAACGATGAAATCCTAATATTAAATTGTTATTGATTTCCTTTAATACACTATTTTCAGGACCTCTAGATTGTCCTTTCATAAATTCTTTTGATATAATGGATTTAGAAATAGACTGATTAAAGGAAGATATTTTTTGTAACACAGCAAATATTCCGCACATATAAATAATAATAATTAAGGCTTTAGGTATTTTATGAAAATAATATATTCTGGTTATATATTAATACAATGTTTGGAGTAATTAACGGTATGTATACGTGTAATCACGGAAGGGTAGATGATATAAATAACAGAATAGCTGATAGAAATGTGCCATCAACTGGCCTTCAACCACAATATAGTATAAGACCAGTAGCAACAAAATACGGATATATGCAAGTATTAGATCAATACAAAAAAACAACAGTTCCATTAAATCAATATACCCCTTATTCAACAAAAGCCATATTTAACCCAGGAAATGCTCAAGCACCATGGAATGGTTTTTCTAATAATGTGAATGTTGAATCTAGTTTAAGAAATCAATTTTTCGCATTACAAAACTGTGAACAATCAGATTTTGTTCCCAAATCCACTAGTGATTTATATCAAACGAAGGTAGATTATGTTCCACAAAAACAAACTCATCCATTGTTGTTTGAGAAGCCAGATTTAGAGCCTTTTAATCCAAATGTTCAAAATCTCGGAAACAGTTTATTCAATAATCACACAAGATATCAATTAAAAGATAGTTCTTGTATGTAAAAAATAGAATATTAAATTCATTGAAATTATTAAATGGATATTTCAATGAATGAAATCGATAATATAACATTAAACTGTTTTGCGAACAAACAACAATATGAACATGTTATGAAAAAAAATGACTTTCATAATGATAAACAATTTTTGTCAGATAAAAAATTTTATAAAAAACGAGTAATTGATTTAACTAAAAAATTATTTAGGAATGATGTAGAGGATTTACAATTGTATAGTACTTTTGATAGTTATACAAAATCATGTATAAATTATCTTAAATTTTTAGATAAGAAGGATATAATACAAGAGAAGTATAGTAATATTATAGATTCTAGTTGTAATAATTGTGATGTAGATGAATATGATATATCAAAATGTGATATATTATTCGCAAAGGAAGAAGATGTTAAAAAAATAAATTTAGATACATTTATTATCAAGAAAAATAGTAAACCAAAATCTAAAATACTACCAAAAAAAGAAATTGTAAATATTAAAACAAAGGAACATAAAACAAAAGGATTAAAAAAAAAGAAAAATATAAATAATATTTATGAAGAGAAAAACAAAAAGGAGTAATGAATTATCTAACCAAAAAAAAACAAAAAAAAATCAAAGGGATGGATACAAAAAAGTAAATTGTAGTCCAAATCCGGATAAAAAAAATTTCACATGTTATAGTGATAATGCTTTGATTAAAATGAAAAAATTATGGAATGCTCGACACCCTCGTAATAAAATAACTAGTAATAAATCTAAAGAAATATGGCATCAATTAAGAGAAAATATGTCAAGTAGTTGTGATAGAGAGTCGTGTTGGTTAAGAAGTAAATTTATGGAAGGAAAAGTAGATAGCGAGTTATTAAATTATACATTTGCTCCAAAATCGCCAAAAATTTGGAAAACAGATGAATGGTTAAGTAGTTTAGATATAGAAGCAGTAATGAAACAATATGAGAAGTATTACAAATGTTTTGAATTTTTGGGTCCATCGCCTATTGATTTTGATCACCATAAATTATATGGTGAATGTGTGTGGGAGGAATTATGTAAATTAAACATTAGTGATATGATAAAAAGACATAAAAATAAAATAGGTATAATTTTGAATACAGATCCACACTATAAAGATGGAGAACATTGGATCTCTCTATTTATTAATATAAAAGAGAAATATATAATTTATTTTGATAGTAATGGCAATCCTCCACCCAAAGAAGTTAAAGAATTAATAACAAAAATTACGAATCAAGGTAAACAAATAGGTATAGATTTTGATGTGTTGATAAATAAACTTGAACATCAACAAACAGAATCGGAATGTGGAATGTATTGCCTATATTTTATTATTCAAATGTTGAAGGATAAAGACAAAGATTATTTTTTAAAGAATAAGATTCCAGACGAAGAAGTATTTAAATTGAGAAAGAAATACTTTAATGGAAATTAAATATAAATATAAAAATAGATATATTATTAGTATTATGGAATTTAATAGTAATGATAATAAAGGACTTATTTGGGGTTTACTCCAAGAAAGTAATATTTTTCAAGGCATTGATGATAAACAATTTCCCAAAATTCAAGGAATTTTAGAAGAGACTATTAATTATATAGAGACTTCCAAACCAAATAGTGATTTAATGACGAAAAATAAAATGGCTATGGAAGAATTAATTTATAAAATTAACACGGAAAAAAATAAACCAGTAAAAACAAGTAAAGTTCAAATGATTTATACATCAGACGACCTATCAAAACAGCGTGAAGATAATTTCAACAATGAATTGAAACAACAACAGGATAATCTGAATACATATATTAATCCCAAAGTTCCAGAAGAGCCCAAATTTAAAGATGATGGGGATAAACCAATAGGAGATGATATGGATAGACTTATAGCTGAAAGAATGGCTAATAGAGAGAGAGAATTAGATATACCACAAATATCAAAAGAGGCAGAAGAATGGATAAATAATTCTAAAGAAGTTAAACCCTTACCCGAAATTCCTATTGATTCGGATAAAAAAGTGACATTTGATTTACAATCACAAGAGGATGTACCTATTCAAGAAACTATACTAAATCAATCAATACAATCCTCAGTAGAGAGTGCGAGCACTTCAAATATTATAAAACTAGAAGTGAACGACATTTTTAGCAAATTAAAGAGAAAAACACGAGAAAAGATGATAACAGAAGAAAAAAATAATTATGTTGAAGAATTAATAAATAAAAAAGAATTTGAAATATTGCTAGAAAACCAAGAAAAGATAATAGAATTTTGTAAATCAATAATAGAAAAATTGAATTAAATATAAAAATAAAATATTATGTATTAATACATACAATGAGTAGAAAAAATAGCAAAGAATTAATTATTAATAAAAGACGAACGATGAGTTCAGAAAGTATTGATAGTATAGAATCTAGAAGCATGAGTATTGGAAGTATAGATTCCATAACATTAATAGTAGAAAAAGAAGAAATAAAAAGTATACCTATAAACGGATTAATAATTAAAGATAATAATAAGAAAAGAAGAAAGAGAGATGCTGAATTAGAATATATAGCAGCATCGCCCAATATCTCATATTTTAAACAAGTAATTGCTAATAATGCCTGGGCAAGTAAGTAAGTAATAATCATATTTAATATATAAAATTTAATATGATTATGAAAAATAAGAACAATATTTGTTTAAAGAACAACTAAAATATGCGAATAATTCGTTTATTTTATCGCATAAATTTTTATCGTTATATTCCATTAAATATTTATTTTTTTTTATCTTTAAGCAGCAATTGGAACAAATTTATATTTTCCATCTGGTTTTTTAACTAATTTACCTACGCGAATAAGATCACCCTCATCGCCGAATTCTACAGCTTGATTATAACTATCTAAATCATAAACCTCGTTTGTTTTAGGATTTCTAGCAAATTTCTTTTTAATACCATTAATAGGTAATGTAACTT